>Ga0210380_10000172_pt1 | contig 36134 bp, 36 predicted proteins | sample PLM4_5_coexredo_FD_155476 | JGI IMG/M metagenome (GOLD analysis project Ga0210380, IMG submission 155476) | Groundwater sediment microbial communities from an aquifer in East River, Colorado, USA - PLM4_5_coex redo | ecosystem: Environmental > Terrestrial > Soil > Riparian zone | place: USA... | reverse complement strand
CGACGCGGAAGCGGACAAACCGACTGATCTGGATGTTCTCACCGGTTTTGGCACTGGCCTGGGCGATGAGTTGTCCGATCGCGACGCTGCCGTCGCGAATCGAGGGCTGGTCGAGGAGCACGAACTGTGCGTAGAAGCTGCCCAGCTTGCCCTCGATGATCTTCTCGAGGACAGCCGGCGGCTTGCCGGCGTTCTCCATCTGGGCACGGTAGATTCCGCGCTCCTTCTCGAGGGCTTCGGCCGGCACGTCCTCACGTCGGACCCATCGAGGATCGGCGGCGGCGATATGCATGGCCACCTCCTTGACGAGGTTCTGAAAGTCATCCGTGCGCGCCACGAAGTCAGATTCGCAGTTGACCTCGACCAGGACGCCAATCTTGCCGCCCAGGTGGATATAGCTGCCGACGATGCCCTGTGCCGTGGCACGCCCAGCGCGCTTGGCGGCCTGGGCGAGCCCGCGCTTGCGGAGCAGGGTGATCGCCTCTTCGAGATTGCCTCCGGCTTCGGTCAATGCCGCCTTGCACTCCATCATGCCCGCGCCGGTCTTGTCGCGAAGCTGTTTGACCTGGTCTGCCGTGATCGTGGTGCCTGCCATAGCGTTGTGAGACTCCGTAGCTGGAAAGCATCGAGGGGACGGAGGACAAAGGGACCGATGCCCTTGTCCCGCGCCGGTCCCCGAGTGCCCTAGTTCCCTGGTTTGGATCGAGGCGTCAGGCGCCGGCGGGTGTGGGCGCCGTTTCGCGCCGCTGCGGGCGCACGACCCTCGTGAGGCGGGCCGCGGCGTCGGCCTGCGCCACTTCTTCGGCGCGGGCGGCGTCTTCTTCAGCGATGCGCGACTCGCGCATCGCTCGGCCGGCCGTGACGGCCTCGGCAATCTTCGAGGCGAACAGCCGGATCGCTCGCAGCGCGTCGTCGTTGCCGGGGATGACGAAATCCACTTCGTCGGGATCGCAGTTGGTGTCGACGACGCCGATGACGGGGATCTTGAGCTTGCGCGCTTCGTCGACCGCGATCTTTTCCTTGCGCGTGTCGACGACGAAGATCGCGTCGGGCAGTCGCGTCATCTGGCGGATGCCTTCGAGGTTCTTGAGCAGCTTCCGCTTTTCCTTTTCGTTCCGGGCGATTTCCTTCTTCGAGAGGCTGTCGTAGCGGCCGTCGGTGACCATCGCCTCCAGATCACGGAGGCGTCCGAGGCTGCGTTGGATTGTGGTGAAGTTGGTGAGCAGGCCGCCGAGCCAGCGCTGGTTGACGAAGTACATGCCGCACTTCTGCGCCTCCTCGGCCATCACGTCCTGCGCCTGGCGCTTGGTGCCGACGAAGAGCACGGCCTTGCCGTCGGCCGCGAGATTCGTCACGAACTCTTCGGCATCTCGAAAACGCTTCACCGTCTTGCTCAAGTCGATGATGTAGATGCCGTTCCGCTCGCCGAAGATGAACTCCTTCATCTTCGGATTCCAGCGCTTCGTCTGGTGGCCAAAGTGCACGCCGGCCTCCAGCAGATCCTTCATCGCAATACCGGACAAGCTCCCTCTCTTTCCTTTAGCGTTTGCTGAACTGGAAGCGCTTGCGCGCGCCAGCCAGGCCGTACTTCTTCCGCTCCTTGACGCGCGAATCCGACGTCAGGAGGCCGTCCTTCTTCAGCTGCTTCCGCAGTTCGGCGTTGAACTCGACCAGCGCCCGGGCGATCCCGAGGCGCACCGCCCCGGCCTGCCCGTGTTCGCCGCCGCCGCTGACCGTCGCGAGAATGTCGAACTTGTCGTTCGTCTCCGTGAGGAGCAACGGCCGTCGAACCTGCGTCCGCAGGGCGTCGGTCGTGAAGAAGTTCGCGAACTCTCGGTGGTTGACGGTGATGGCGCCCGTGCCGGGGCGGAGGAAAACGCGAGCGGAGGAGGTCTTGCGGCGGCCCGTTGCGTAATATTCGATGCTTGCCAAGACTATGCGACCTCGATGCTTCTGGGTTGCTGGGCGGAATGAGGATGATCGGCGCCCGCATACACCTTCAATTTCCGGTACATCGCGTCGCCCATCTTGGTCTTCGGTAGCATGCCGCGGACCGCTTCCTCCACGAGGCGGCTCGGCTGCCGCTTCCGGACGACGCCGGCGCGCTCTTCACGCAGCCCGCCTTCGTAGCCGCTGTGCTGCCGGTACACCTTCTGATCTTCCTTGCGGCCCGTCAGTTTGACGGTGGCCGCGTTGACGATGACAACGTGATCGCCCGTGTCGATGTACGGGGTATAGATCGGCTTGTGCTTGCCTTGAAGGAGTCGCGAGGCGACGGTCGCCACCCGCCCGAGCACCTGGCCCTTCGCGTCGATGACATGCCACCGGCTGTCTGCGCTCTTCGCGCTTGCCACAAACGTACGCATGAGTAGGGAATCCTTCGCGAGCCCGGCCCGGCTCGGAGCCCTGTGGTTCAGGTGCTACTCCGGACAGACTGAGACATTCCGCGCAACCGCAAACCCCAATGATACGGACGGTTCCCGTGAGTGTCAACTCTCCTGACACGCGCGGGTGTCACCGCCCGCGGTCTCAGGCGCTTGCCCCCGCGGTTAGGCCCTCTATCTGTGATGTCCCCACGGAATCCGGCCGATACCAACCTCGACGGCAGTTTCTAGAACGGTCCCGCTGACAGAAGTGTGAGCGGCTTGCACATCCGTAAGCCGGGATTGTGCAAGGCCCTCTGAATACACGGAAACATGCGTGTTTCAGTCTGGCACCCGGGTTGCCGAGTAACGAAAGCACAAGAGGAATCATGGCGTTATTCGGAAGGGCCAAATCGGTCGTGGGCCTCGACATCGGGTCGAGTGTGATCAAGGCGGTCGAGGTGAAAGCCTCGGGCAAGACCTATCGCGTGACGGCATTCGGGGCCGAACCCGTGCCGCCCCACGCCATCGTGGACGGCGCCATCATCGACGCCGCCAAGGTGGCCGAGGCGTTGACGCACCTTTTTGAGGTCAATAAGACGTTCAAGTCAAAAGAGGTCTGCGCGTCGCTGTCGGGTAACGCCGTGATCGTCAAGAAGATCACCTTGCCCGTCATGACGGAGAAGGAACTCGCGGAATCGATCTACTGGGAGGCCGAGCAGTACGTGCCGTTCGACATCCAGGACGTGAACCTCGACTACCAGGTGCTCGACCCTGGCACCGGCCCCGAGTCGAAGGGCAACATGGAAGTGCTCCTCGTCGCGGTGAAGAAAGAGAAGATCGCCGACTACACCGGCGTCATCGCGCAGGCTGGCTGCACGCCCGTGATCGTGGATGTCGACGCGTTCGCACTACAGAACGCATTTGAAGCCAACTACGGCCTCGACCCCGAGCGGAACGTGGTACTGCTCAACGCCGGCGCGAGCGCAATCAACATCAACATCCTCCGCGGCGACCGGTCGGTGTTCACCCGCGACATCTCGATGGGCGGTAACGACTACACCGAGGCCCTGCAAAAGGAGCTCGGATTGCCGCTCGAGACCGCCGAGCAGCTCAAGAAGGGCATTCCGGTCGACGGCGCGACATTCGACGATGCGCGGCCGGTGTTGCAGGCGGTGACCGAGAACATCCTCCTCGAAGTGCAGAAGACCTTTGATTTCTTCAGGGGCACCGCGACGTCCGACAAACTCGACCGGATGGTGCTCAGCGGCGGCGCCTCGCGGGTCGAGGGCTTCGCCGAGGCCCTGCAGGAGCGCTTCGGCACGCCGGTCGAGATGTTCGACCCGTTCAAGGCTGTCACGTGGGACGCGAAGAAACTCGGAGCCGAGGCCAGTGAACAGGCCGCGACGGCCGCGGTGGCGGTCGGGCTCGCGCTTCGGACGGTGGGTGACCGATGATTCGCATCAATCTGCTCGGTGGCGAGCGACAGGTCAAGAAGCGGGGGCCGGTGTGGCTCGACGCAGCGCAGCGGGTGACGCTCGCCTGCGTGCTCGTGGTCGTGGGCACGGCCGCGGGCGTCGGCTACTGGTACTACTCGCTCAGTCAACGGTCGACCCAGGTTGATGCCGACATCGTGGCGGCCCAGCAGGAACAGGCCCGACTGCAGTCGATTCTTCGAGAGGTCGCGGCCTTCGACCAGCGACGTGGGGTGCTGCAGCAGCGGGTCGCGCTCATCGAACAGCTTCGCAGCGGCCAGAGCGTGCCGGTCCAACTCCTCGACATGGTGAGCAAGAGCGTGCCCGACATGCTGTGGCTCACCGATCTCGAACAGAAGGGGAGCGACGTCACAATCCAGGGCCAGAGCACGACGCTCATCGCCCTGTCGGATTTCGTGGGGAATCTCGGCGCCTCCCCGCTGCTCAAGCGGCCGATCGAGATCATCGATAGCAAGGTCGAAACGGTCACGTTGCCGGGGCAGAGCACTGGGGTCGACCTCATTAAGTTCACCGTGAAGGCGCAGATGGCGCCGACGCAGAAGGCCGCGCCTGCCGCCGCCGCGCCTGCCGCGACCACGCCTGGCGCCGCGGGAGCCCAGCCATGACCCTCACGCTGAACAAACTGCCCTGGTACGCCCAGGTAGGTCTCTTCGTCGTCGTTGCGATCGCGGGCGTGGGCGCCTTCTGGAACTACTACGCCCGTCCGACCGCCGACAGCATCGAGCAGCGCGAAGCGCAGCTTGCGGTCGTTCGGACCGACATTACCCGCGGACTCGCCATCGCACGCCGCCTGCCTGAATTCCGCCGGCAGGTGACGACGCTCGAGGCGCAGCTCGACCGGCTGCGGCCCGTGCTGCCTGACGAGAAGGACGTCGCGGATCTTCTGCGCCGCTTGCAGGCGATGGCGACCCAGTCGGCGCTGACCATCCGGGGGTTCGCTCCGCAGGCGGTCGCGACCAAGCAGATGTACGCCGAATGGCCGATCGGTTTGCAGATCGACGGCACCTACAACGACCTGGGGAGCTTCCTGGAGCGAGTCAGCAAGTTCCCGCGCATCATCAACGTCACGGGGATCCACATCAGGACCAAGGCGGCGGCAGGCTTGTCGAGCGCGACCATCAGCGCCGACTGCACCGCGACCACGTTCGTGCTTCTCGAGCCGAAGGCAGCCACAACCGCAGCGGCCGTTCCGGCCGCGGCCCCGAGGACGGAGTAGCTTCGATGACGATCGTCCGGCGTCTGGTCTTGCGAGGTCTTGCCCTCGCGTTTGTCTGCGCGAACCCGTACGACGCGGTTGCGCAGACGCCCACCGGGTCCCCCGCGGCCCCGGCTGCGTCCGCGGCGCCGCCTGCGCCCGCGTCCGCGGCACCGACTCCTGGCGTGGCGGAGGTTCCGCCTCTCGAGTCGCCCGGCTTCACGTTCGATCCGGCGGGTCGCCGGGATCCGTTCGTGAGCCTTGTGCATCGCGCTGAGGACCCCCAGAAATCACACCTCGGGTCGCGTCCCGGAGGCTTGTCGGGTCTCGAGACGGGCGAGGTCACCTTGAAAGGAACGGTCGCGAGCCAGACGGGCTGGGTCGGCATCCTCCTCGGCGCGGATAGCAAGACCTACATAGTCAGACCCGGTGACCGTCTGCTGGACGGCACGATCCGGGCGATCACCCAGGACAGCCTCGTCGTCGCCCAGCAGGTGACCGATCCCTTGTCGCTCGAAAAACAGCGCGAGGTGCGGAAGGCGCTGCGACAGACACAAGAGGGCAAGTGATGCAGTCTCGATCGAGAAACGTGATTCTGTGGACGCTGTGCACCGCGTTGGCGGCCAGCGTTATGGTGACGGTACGCGCCAGCAGTACCGATCCGGCGGTGCTCAAACGCATCAGTTCGCGCGTGGACGGCCTGGCCGGCGTGGTGTCGATTGAGGCGTCCGACCCGGTGCCGTACGTGACGTCGCAACCCAGCCCGAAGGAGTTCGTTGTCGAGCTGCGCGACGTCGTTGTGGCGGGCTATTCGAACGACTTCGCCGCCGACCCCCGGTTGCCCGTGGCGGGCGTCCGCGTTGAAAACGCCACCGGCGTCGATGGCGCCGCCGTGGCGCGAGTGAGCCTGACGCTTGCGCAACCGATGCGGCCGCGCGTTCGCAGCGCGCGCAACGTCATCTACGTGGAGGCTGACCGCCTCGATCGCGCGCCGCAAGTGCCGGCGACGGTACTGGCTCAGGCGTCGGTGGCGGCGCCCGCCGCGCCGCGCCCAGTGACACAGGTGGCGCAGGCGCCGGGCGCCGCGCCCGCGGCCGTTCCTCCAGCAGCCGCAGCACCCGCGGCGCAGAACCCGCCCGCGGGCCAAACCGCCGTGCCCGGTGTCAACGCGCCGCGGTACACGGGTCAGGCCGTCAGCCTCGACTTCCAGGGTGCCGACCTGCGCGCCGTGCTCCGGACCTTCGCCGAGATCAGCGGCCTCAATCTCGTGATCGACCCGACGATCCAGGGCACTGTCGACGTCGCACTGCGCGATGTGCCGTGGGACCAGGCGCTCGACATCATCCTGCGGGCCAACAAGCTGGGCTACGTCGTCGACGGGACCGTCGTCCGAATTGCCCCGCTCATGGTGCTCTCGGACGAAGAAACCCAGCGGCGCAAGCTGACGGACGAGCAGGCTTTGTCGGGGGAACTCCGGGTGCTGACGCGGTCACTGAGCTATGCGCGCGCCGACGATCTGCGCCCGCTGCTGGTGGCCACCGTCCTGTCGCAGCGTGGCTCGATTCAGACTGACATCCGCACGAACACGCTCATCATCAACGATCTGCCGGATCGCCTACAGCGCGCCTCCGATCTGCTCGGCACCCTCGACTCGCCGCAGCCTCAGGTGGAAATCGAAGCGCGCATCGTCCAGACGACGCGGCAGTACGCGCGTCAGCTCGGCGTGCAATGGGGCGTGACCGGACGAGCGAGCAACGCGATCGGAAACACCACGGGTCTGGCGTTTCCGAATCAGGGCAGCATCAGCGGCCGCACCGGCGGAGTCCAGGGGCCGCCGGCGCCCGACCAGGGATTCGACGCCGCCGCGACCGGCGTCAACCTGGGCGTCAACGGCGCGACCACCGCGCTCGGCGTAGCCCTCGGATCGATCAACGGCGCCATGAACCTCGACGTCGTGCTGTCGGCGCTCGAGAAGCAGGGACAGGGTCGCCTGCTGTCGACGCCGCGCGTGACGACGCAGAACAACGTCGAAGCCGAGATGACGCAGGGCGTGCAGATTCCCATCCAGACCATCGCCAACAACACCGTGACGGTGACGTTCAAGGACGCGGCGTTGACGCTCAAGGTAACGCCCCAGATTACGGCGGCCAACACGGTCATCATGCGGATCGCGCTCGAGAACGCCGCGCCCGACTACAGCAAGTCGGTCAACAACATCCCCCCGATCGACACGCAGCGGGCGATCACGCAGGTTCTGGTCAACAACGGCGATACGACGGTCATCGGCGGCATCTACGTCAGCACCGAGCAGACGAGTCGCGAGGGCACCCCTGGGTTGTCGCGCCTGCCACTGCTCGGCTGGCTGTTCAAACGTGACGGGATCAGCGACGAAAGCCGCGAGCTGTTGATCTTTATTACGCCACGCATCATCACGCTGTAGGAGCAAAACGTGAGGACGAAGCTGATTCCATTCGCCCTGCTGACGGCGCTATTCCAGGCGACCAGCGGCTGCGGCGTGGCCGAGCAGGGCGAGTCGGGCTCGCTCGTGCGCATCACCGCTCTTGAAGGCGCCTCCGGCGCCAAGCCCGACACGTTTTCCGGGACGCTGCTGTCCGACGTGATCACCGTCGTGCAGGTGAACCAGAAGGACGTCCTCACGACGTTCAACGACAGCGGTCGGGTCACCATGGCCCTGGCCCTGAAGGATTCGGGCGCACCGGGATCCACCGCGGCGCCCGGCCCGCTCAACAGCGTCACCTTCACGCACTACCGCGTTCAGTTCCACCGCACCGACGGAAAAAACGTGCAGGGCGTGGATGTGCCCTATTCATTCGATTCGGGCCTGACGTTCACCGTGCCTGCCGACGGAACGGCGACCGTGGTCTTCGAGCTCGTGCGCCACTCGGCGAAGGATGAGGCGCCGCTCAGGGCGCTGCGCATATCGGGACTGATCAGCGCGATCGCCGACGTGACGTTCTTTGGAACCGACGGCGGCGGCAAGGACGTGCAGGTGAACGGTTCAATTGGCGTCGACTTCGGCGACTTTGCCGACCCGACGAGTTAACAGTCATGAAGCTTATGTGCATGAATCGTCTGAACGCCCGACGCGTCGTCGGCGTTGCCCTCGTGGCCGTCAGCGTCACGGCCTGCGGGCTGGACAACCAGGAGATGCCGATCATGTCGGGGCCATCGGGCCTCGGCCTTGGCATCACGATGGCCGCGTCCCCCGACCAGCTGCCTCGCGACGGGGTGTCGCAGGCCGTGGTGACGCTGACGATGCGCGACGCCGCCGGACAGGCCCTGGCCAACAAGCACGTGGCCTTGAGCGTGTCCTTGGGTGCAGTTCTCACGCAGTCTGAGGTCGTCACCGGCCCCGGCGGCCAGGCGACATTCGGCGTGATCGCGCCCACCGCGGAGGCGGTCATCGACGGCAATCAGATTGTTCTTGCCGCGACGCCCGTCGGCAGCGGCGACGCGGCTAACACCACGTCCCGCGTGATGACCATTGGGTTGACGGGTCCGCGCAACGAGACCGCGCCGACGCCCGACTTCGACTGGACGCCCAACCCCCTGGAGATCAACCAGGTCGCGACCTTCGACGCAAGCAAGACCCAGGACGAGCGGAAGGCCTGTCTGGACGCGTGCACGTACGAGTGGAACTTCGACGATGGCGCCCTGGCGTCGGGCCGAGTGGTGGCCCACGCGTTCGCGGTGGCGCGTCCCTACAGCGTCGCGCTGACGGTGACCGATCAGGCCGGGGTCGCCGTGACCCTGCGCAGGCTCGTGGTGCCTGGAGCGCCAGCTGTTCCCACTGTGGATCTCGCCGTCGTTCCGGCCGCACCGTTGCTGAACCAGACCGCTACTTTCACGGCGAACGCGAAGGCCGCCGCGAATCACAGCGTGGTGCGATATGAATGGAGCTTCGGCGACGGGTCGAGCGCGACCACGTCGGCAGGCATCGTCGACCACGTCTTCACGTCGGCTGGCAACTTCGCCGTGACGGTTCGAGCGATCGACGACCTGGGCCAGATTGGATCGACGAGCAAGCTCATCAACGTCGGGAGCGGCATCGTGGCGTCGTTCTTCGTGACGCCGACCGATCCGACGCTGGGTCAGACGATCTTCGTCGATGGCAGCGGGTCGATCACCGCCAACGGGACCAGCGTGGCCAGTTACGAGTGGAACTGGGGCGATGGCGTGACGGAAACGACGGCAGTCCCAACCGCCTCGCACCTCTACGCCAGCAAGAACACCTGGGTGATCAGGTTGAAAGTCACCGACTCGATCGGCGGGGTGGGTACCTTCACGAAGGAAATCACGATCAAGTAGCCATCCCGACAAAGTCTGCTGCCACACGCCGGGGCCGATACAGCCCCGGCGTTTCCTTCGATTCAGCTCTCCTCGCCCAACTCTCGTAAGATCGCACCTCGTGGGCGACTCTCCGGTTACGAACCTTCCGTTGTCAGATGTGCTCCTGCGCAGGCACCAGCGCCTGCGGGAGGCGCTGGCGTCGTTGGGGCTCGACGCGTTCGTCGTGACGCCCCCCGCCAACATCAGGTATCTCTCGAATCACATCGGATCGGCGGGCATCCTCGTGCTGACGCGGACGGCCGCGCATCTGCTGGTTGATTTCCGGTACCAGGAATCGGTACGAGCGCTCCAAGCCTCGGACGCCCGGTGCCCGGACCTGCGGGTGTGGGAGGTGCCGGCCAGCTACGAGGAAGCCCTCGTCGGGTGCCTCGGCGAGATCGGGGCGGCCGCCGTGGGCTTCGAGGCGAGCCACGTCACGGTCGCTCGCCACGACTGGTGGCTGGAGGCCATCGCGACACGCGGCCTGAACATCGCGCTCCGTCCGACGCAGCATGTGGTCGAAAACCTCCGGATGGTCAAGGACACGGCCGAAATCGCGACGCTGCGCGAGGCGGCGGCTCGCCTCGACCGGGTGATGCCCGCGATTCTGGCCTCGATCCACGCGGGGGTGGCCGAGCGCGACGTCGCAGCGGTCATCGAGACCGCGCTGCGAGAGGCCGGCTACGAGCGGCCAGCCTTCGACACCATCGTCGCGTCGGGACCCAACGGCGCTTTGCCGCATCATCGGGCTGGTGCGAGGACGATCGAGATGGGCGATCTCGTCGTGCTCGATTTCGGTGGCTTTCTCGACGGGTACTGCTGCGACCTCACCCGCACCGTGTCGGTAGGTGCACCGTCGCCAGAAGCGCGACGGGTGTACAACGCGGTACTGGATGCCCAGGCCGCGGCGATCGCGGCGGTGAAGCCCGGGGTGGAGGCGTCGGCGGTTGATGCGGCGGCGCGGACGCTGCTCGCCGAGCGCGGGCTCGGTGAGGCATTCGGCCACGGCACGGGCCACGGGCTTGGCCTCGATGTCCACGAAGATCCGAGGGTTGGCAAGCCACGTGTCGATTCGCCATCGGTCGCCCTACAACCCGGCATGGTCGTAACGATCGAACCCGGGGCGTACCTGCCTGGCTGGGGCGGCGTTCGCATCGAAGACGACGTCCTGGTCACCGACGCGGGGTGCGAGGTGCTCACTCGCGTACCTCGAGCGCTGATCGCGCTTTGACGCCCCTCCACGCCATCGTCGACGTCGAGGCTGCGGCCAGCATCGGCTGGACCGCGGGCGATCTCGCGCGCGCGTTTCTGGACGGCGGCGCCCTCTGGATACAGCTCCGGGCCAAGCACCTGTCCTCGGGGGCCTTCCTGGATCTCTGCGACGACGTGGTCCGCTGCGCACGACCGTGTGGCGCGACCGTCGTAGTGAACGACCGCGCCGATCTGGCTCGGGCGTGCGGGGCGGCTGGCGTCCACGTCGGTCAGGAGGACCTTCCGCCGGCCGCGGTGCGTGGCGTACTGGGGCCGGAAGCCGTCGTCGGTTTCTCGACCCATACGATCGCGCAGGTGAACGCCGCGCTCCACGAGCCTGTGTCCTACATCGCCGTTGGCCCGGTGTTTGGAACATCGACCAAAGCAACGGGCTACGAGGCCGTCGGTCTCGATCTCGTGTCGGCCGCCGCCGCGCGCGTGGGCGGACGGCCGCTCGTGGCGATCGGCGGCATCACGATCGAGCGGGCCGCCGACGTGATCGCAGCCGGCGCGTCGGCTGTGGCCGTGATCAGCGACCTGCTCGTCACCGGCGATCCTCGGGCGCGGACGCAGACCTACCTGCAAAGCCTCTCTCAATTTCGCGTATAGTCGCTGGACCGCGGGCGAGCAATCGCCAAGAAGGAGAGGGTGTGGCTGGCTCACTGTTTCGAACGAAGTCCATCGACCGGCTTCTGGCGGATGCCCACGCGACGGGTGAGCATACGCTCAAGCGCACGCTCGGCTCCTGGTCGCTGATCTCGCTCGGCATCGGCGGCATCATCGGCGCGGGCCTGTTCGTGCGCACGGCGGCCGCCATCGCCGAACGGTCAGGTCCATCGGTCACGATCGCGTTCCTCGTGGCGGCCATCGGCTGCGCGTTCGCCGGGCTCTGCTACGCGGAGTTCGCCTCGATGATTCCCATCGCCGGCAGCGCCTACACCTATTCCTACGCGACGATGGGCGAGCTGGTGGCGTGGATCATCGGCTGGGACCTGGTGCTCGAGTACGCCGTCGGCGCCGCCACGGTGGCCATCGCGTGGAGCGAGTACTTCAACCGTGTTGTCGAGTATGTCGGGCTCGAGATCCCGTACCAATGGCGCCATTCCCCGTTCGAGCAGATGGACGGCGCGCAGGGAATCATGAACGTGCCGGCGGTCTTCATCCTGGGGCTCCTGTCGATGCTGCTGATTCGCGGGACGCGCGAGTCGGCCTTCGTCAACAACCTGATCGTGATCACGAAAGTCTCGATCGTGCTGATGGTGATCGCGTTTGGCTGGTCGTTTGTCAACCCGGCCAACCACACGCCGCTCATTCCCGCGCCGACGACGTACGTCACGCCCGAGGGGGTCACACACGCCTACGGAGGGGTGATGGGGATTCTCGGGGCGGCGGGCGTGGTGTTCTTCGCGTTCATCGGCTTCGACGCGGTCTCGACGGCCGCGCAGGAAACGAAGAATCCGAAGCGGGACATGCCGATCGGGATCCTGGGATCGCTGGCCGTGTGCACGGTGCTCTACGTGCTGTTCTCGTATGTGTTGAGCGGCATCGCCACCGTGGAGGACTTCCGGACGGCCGGCCGGGAGGCGTCGGTCGCCTTCGCTATCGCGAAGTACATGGCTGGCTATGAATGGCTCGCCAAGTTCGTCACCGTCGCCATCCTCGCGGGCTTCTCGTCGGTCATCCTCGTTATGCTGCTCGGACAGTCCCGGGTCTTTTTCGCGATGAGCCAGGACGGACTCGTGCCGAAGATCTTTTCCGAGGTGCATCCGACCTACAAGACGCCGTGGAAGTCGAACATTGTGTTCTTCATCTTCACGGCGCTCTTTGCCGCCTTCATTCCCGGCGACATCGTGGGTGAGATGACGAGCATCGGTACGCTTTTCGCGTTCGTGCTTGTGTGCGCGGGAGTGTGGATCATGCGTCGCCGCCGTCCGGACGTGCCGCGTGGCTTCACCGTACCAGCCCTGCCCCTGGTGGCCGTGCTGGGTGTGGTCGTTTGCGGAGCGATGATCTACGGCCTCGGCTGGACCAACTGGCTGCGGCTGGCGGTGTGGCTGGTGATCGGGCTGGTGTGGTACTTCGCCTACGGGCGCACACACAGCCGTTTGGCTGCGTAGGTAGAGGACATCCTCAACGTGCCGGCGTTCGCACCCGCAGGCCGCTGGTCGTGGACGGTCGGGCCGCGACTGGCCGTCATCCTGTTGCTCGCGGTAGTGACCGGTGGCACCGCCGGCTACATGCTCATCGAGGGGTGGGGCGCATGGGACGCGTTCTACATGACGGTGACGACCGTGGCGACGGTCGGTTTCCGCGAGGTGCACCCCTTGTCTTTCGGCGGGCAGGTGTTCACCATCCTGCTCATCTTCGGCGGTGTCGGCACGGCGTTCTACACCGTCACCTTACTGGCAACAATCATCGTGGAGGGCGGGCTGCATCGCGGATTCGAGACGCGGCGCGTCGCTCGTATGCTGGAACACATCAAAGACCACTTCATCGTGTGCGGGTATGGACGGATTGGCAGCATCATCGCGGCCGAGTTGCAGCAGCATGGCGTGCCGGTGGTGGTGATCGAACGCAACCCCGAGCGCATCCAGGCGGTCATGGAACGAGGCTGGCTGGCGGTGGAGGCTGACGCCAGCCGCGAGGATGTCCTCGAGCGCACCGGCATTCACCGGGCGCGCGGTTTGATCGCCGCCGTCGGCAGCGACGCGGAAAACGTCTACACGGTGCTCACCGCCCGCGTCATGCGGCCCGACCTGTTCATCATCGCGCGCGTGGAGTCCGACGATGCCGAGCACAAGCTCAGACGCGCGGGCGCCGACCGTGTGATTTCACCGTATGCCATTGGCGCCACCCACATCGTCCAGACCGCCTTGCGCCCGGCAGTCGTGGATTTCGTGCAGCTGGCGACGAGCTCGGACAGGCTCGACCTGTCGATGGAGCAGGTGCACATCGACGAAACGTCGCCGCTGGCCGGCCAGACGATCGTGAGCGCCGGCATTCGTCAGACCTTCGGCGTGATCGTCGTCGGAATCCGGCGGGCCGGTGGCGTCATGGAGTTCAACCCAGAGCCGGAGGCGGTCATCCACGGGGGTGACGAACTGGTAGTGCTCGGTCGTACCGAGAGCGTCAAGGCGCTCGAGAAAGGCGTGACGGCGTGAGCGCGCGGGTGCTCGACGGGCAGGCGCTCGCCAGGCGGCTCCAGGACGAGATCCGGCCGGAGGTGGCGGCGTTCACCGCGCAGAGAGGGCGGCCGCCCGGACTCGGCATCGTGCTGGTCGGCGACAACCCGGCATCCGAGGTGTACGTTCGGAACAAGCTGAAGGCCGGCGCAGAGATCGGGTTCCGGGCCGATCTCGAACGGCTACCGGCCAGTGCGACGCTCGCCCAGGCGCTGGCCCTGGTCAGTCGCCTCAACCAGAGCGAAGACCACGACGGGATTCTCGTGCAGTCACCGCTGCCGCCGTCGATGGGCAAGGGGGCGCAGCAACGGGTGTTCGACGCGATTGCCCCTGGCAAGGACGTTGACGGGCTGACGCCAGAGAACGTCGGACTGCTCGTCCAGAAACGCGCGACCCTGGTGGCGTGCACGCCCACCGGCATCATCGAGTTGCTCGAGCGCGAGGCGATTCCGATCGCGGGCCGCCACGCGGTGATCATCGGTCGCAGCGACATCGTCGGCAAGCCGATGGCGTTCCTGCTGCTGCACCGTGATGCGACGGTGACCATCTGTCACTCGCGGACGCCTCAGTTGGAGGAGGTCTGCCGCCAGGGCGATATTGTGGTCGCCGCAGTCGGCCGGCCCGGCCTCGTGACGCCGGCCTTCGTGAAGCCCGGCGCCACCGTCGTCGACGTGGGAATGAACCGTGTGACCGACGCGGGGATGGCGCGGGAGCTGTTCGGGGACGCACACGCGCGCCTCGACGTGTTTCGCGCGAAGGGGTCGGTACTGGTCGGGGACGTGCATCCTGCCGTGGCGCAGGTGGCCGGCGCGCTGACGCCGGTGCCGGGCGGTGTGGGCCCGCTCACGATCACGATGCTGATGCGCAACACGCTGCGTGCGGCGGCGGCACGCACGGGCCGCACCGATGCCTGACGTTCGGCGTATTGGATTGACCGGCGGTATCGCCACCGGCAAGAGCTACGTTCGGGCGCGATTCGAAAGCCTTGGTGTACCCACGATCGATGCAGACCTGCTGGCGCGCGAAGCGGTGGCGCCGGGGAGTGAAGGGTTGGCCGCCGTGGCGAGGCGATTCGGATCCGGCGTCCTCGATTCGGCTGGTGCGCTCGACCGGCAGGCCCTCGCCCGGATCGTATTTGCCGACCCTGCCGCTCGTCGCGACCTGGAAGGCATCGTCCACCCGTTCGTGCGGCGCAGGGCTGACGAGTGGTTTCGGTCGCTCGATCCGAAACGCGTGCCGTTTGCCGTGGCCGACATTCCGCTCCTGTTCGAGACCGGCGGCCAGGGCGCCTACGATGCCGTCGTCGTGACCGCGTGCGATCCGGAGGAGCAGGTGCGGCGCATCGTCGCTCGCGATCGCGTCAGCGAGTCAGAGGCGCGACAGCGCCTCGCGGCGCAACTCCCGATCGATGAGAAGGTGTTGCGCGGTGACTTCGTCATCCGTACGGACGGCACGCACGAGGAGACCGATAGACAGGTACGCGACGTACTCGCTCGCTTGAGCTAGAGGTCCTCACGAATCCTTGGCGGGCGCGAGCCGTTCCTCGACGAACGTGTTCCACTCGTGGCATTGCGGGCACTGCCACAACAACTCGGTGCTGCGGTACCGGCATCTGACGCAGATGTGCGGGTCCAGGTAGAAGACGGCCTGGCGCGTCAGCGAGACGTACCGCTGCACGAGCGCCGGCTCGAACGCGAGCGCGGCGAGGATGTCCCAGATTTCCTGGTGAATCGCCAGGCCGTGCGGGTTGTGAGGCAGCGCCTCGAGCACCATGTCGAGCGATTCGCGATGACGACCGTCGCCGGCCAGATGGCGTGCGAGGGCGAGGCGCGCCCGCCAGTCTTGCGGGTTCTGAGCGATCAGACGCTGGCACAGGCTGACGAATCGATGCGGGGCGCCCATGGCCGTATAGGCGCGGCGTAGGCGATCGAAGGCCAGGTGCGCGCGATCGGGCGCTTCCTTCGCGAGACGCTCCCAGGCGTCAATGGCGGCGGTACGATTCCCCTGCTCCTCGCGCACGTCCCCCAGATTGAGAAACGCCGGCGCCGCACGACGATCGATATCGATAGCCTGGGCGAACGTGCGACCGGCCGCCTCGGTTGCCTGGTCGCGGCGCTGGAGGTTGCCCAACTCGTTCGTGAGGAACGCGAGGATCTGGCGGTTGTCGTCGTTCTGACCGCCGTCGAGCTTCGCGATCTGCTCGCGAAGGGCAAGCGCGTCGCGCCACTGGTGCTGTTCTTCGTACAGCTTCTGCAAGTTGACGAGGGCGTACCGGTTCTTCGGGTCCAGCCGGACCACCTCCTGAAACGCCTCGAGCGCGCGATCGACGAAGCCGCCGTGTCGGAAGTCCAGCGCGAGGCAGAGCTGTACATATGCCTGTTCCAGCCGCGTGAGGTCCGAGCGCTGTAACAGGGACTGATGCAGGTTGACGGCACGGCCGACCTGGCCCTTCGCCCGGTACAGGTTGCCCAGCAGCATCTGGATCTCGAGTGCGTCGGCATCGCTGCCGCTGGTGGCGTGCAGCAGTTCGTCGATGGCCTGATCTACCTGGTTGTCCGCCAGGAAGTTGAGGCCGAGCATGTAGTGTGGGGTCTCGCGCAGGCGGCGTCGATCGATCCAGCGTCCGTCGCGCAGTTTGTAGCGCTCCCAACCCTTGCCGACGACCAGGCCGATGAGCAGCGCGAACAGCGTGGCCAGGAGCGGAAGGTAGGCGCGCATCGGACGCGTCTAAACGAGTTGCGTTCGCCAGAGATCGTGGAGATGCACGACGCCCTCCACCTGGCGGTCACCGTTGACAACGACAATCGACGTAATCTTGCGCGCCTCCATGAGCCGGAGCGCTTCGACCGCCAGCGTTCCCCGACTGAGCGTGATCGGCTGGTCGGTCATGACGTCTGCCGCGGTGAGGTCGAGGAGTGAAGGCACGTCGCCCTGCCGTCCTGCGATCAACCGGCGGCGCAGGTCGCCGTCGGTAATGACGCCGATGAGCCCGTCGCCCTCGTCAATCACGCAGGCCATGCCGAATCCTTTACGCGACATCTCGGCCATGACCTCGGGCATCGGCGTGGCGGCGCGCACGACAGGTCGCGCATGGGCGATGTGCATGACCTGCTCGAGGCGCATGAGGCGCTTGCCGAGTTTGCCGCCCGGATGAATCGAGGCGAAATCCTCCTGGCGAAAGCCCTTGGCCACGAAGAGCGTCATCGCCAGGGCGTCGCCCAGGGCGAGCGCGGCGGCGGTGCTGGCCGTCGGCACCAGGTTCATCGGGCAGGCTTCCTCCGAGACGTGGCAGTCGAGTGCCACGTCGGCAGCGACTGCGAGCGTTGATCCGGCGTCCCCGGTAACCGCGATGAGGCGCGCGCCGATCCGCTTGATCGTCTCGAGCACGCGCAGCAACTCTTCGGTTTCGCCGCTGTTCGACAACGCGACCACTACGTCATCAGCCTGGAGGACACCGAGGTCGCCGTGTACGGCTTCAGCGGGATGGAGGAAAAAGGCCGGCGTCCCAGTGCTCGAGAGCGTCGCGGCGATCTTGCGGCAGATGATGCCCGACTTGCCCATGCCAGTCACGATCACCCGGCCGCGGCAATCCAGCAGAATCTGGACCGCCTTCTCGAATTCGGCACCAAGTCGCCCGACGAGGGCGGCGATCGCGGCGGCCTCGATGTCGAGTACTCGCCGGGCGAGGCCGAGGTCGATGCGCGCGGGCTGTGTCACGAGGGCACCTGCGAGGGAGCGGGCATGCGATCGCGCGCCGCGGCATCGATCCGAGTGAGCCTGCGAATGAGGGCCTCCAGCCGGTCGAGACGAAGCGCGTTTGCCGCATCGCTCTTCGCGGCCGCCGGATTGTCGTGAACCTCCATGAAGATCGCGTCAACGCCCGCCGCGACGCCAGCGGCGGCCATGGGCTCGATGTACTGCGCCAGGCCGGCGGTGACGCCGTCGCCCGCGCCAGGCAGTTGCAGGCTGTGAGTGACGTCGAAGACCACCGGGTAGCCCAGTTCGCGAAGCATGGGCAGGGCGCGCATGTCCACCACGAGGTCGTGATAGCCGAAGCTCACCCCTCGTTCGGTGACGAGCACCGACTCGTTGCCTTCCGCGGTGACTTTCTCGATGGCGTGACGCATGTCGGTGGGTGCGAGGAACTGGCCCTTCTTGAGGTTGACCGCCTTGCCGGTGCGGGCCGCGGCCACGAGCAGGTCGGTCTGGCGCGAGAGGAACGCAGGAATCTGCAGCACGTCCACGACCGCAGCGGCGGCCGCCACCTGATCGGTGTCGTGAACGTCGGTGAGCAGCGGCAGTCCCGTGCGCGCGCGGACCTCCGCCAGGATCCGAAGCCCGGCCTCGAGTCCCGGTCCCCTGAACGAGCGGCGCGATGTCCGATTCGCCTTGTCGTAGGACGCCTTGAAGATCACCGGGACGCCGCAGCGATCGCTGATCTCGCGAATCGCGAGGGCCATCTCGAGCGCGTGTGCCGCGCTCTCGATCACGCATGGGCCAAGGATGAAGGCGAGGGGATGATCGCCGCCGATCGAGAGAGACGCGATCCGAACCGGTTTCACTGGCTGCTGCCTACTACCTACTGCCTGCCGCAAGCTGCCCGCTGCCGGCTGTCTGCTGCCGACTGCCCGCGGCCAGCTGCTTGTGGGCGTAGCTCGCCTCCACGAAGCTCGCAAAGAGCGGGTGTGGCACCAGCGGCTTTGACTGGAACTCCGGATGGAACTGCACGGCAACAAACCACGGGTGCGTCGGCAACTCGGCGATCTCGACGAACTTGCCGTCCGGCGATCGCCCAGACACTCGCATGCCGTGCTGCGCGAGCGTCGATTCGTAGACGCAGTTGAACTCGAACCGGTGGCGATGCCGCTCGTAGACGAGGCGCTTGCCGTAGATGCGTTCCGCCACCGACCCTGGCACCAGCTCGCAGGCGTATCGGCCGAGCCGCATGGTTCCGCCCAGGTCGTCCACGCCCAGCAGATCGCGAAGCTTGTAGATCACCTTGTGCGGAGCGTTATCGTCAACCTCGGTGGAGTCGGCGCCGTCGAGCCCGCACACGTTGCGGGCAAACTCGACCGTCGCCCACTGGAAGCCGTAGCAAATCCCGAAGAACGGGATACCGTGCACGCGCGCGTGCTCGGCTGCTTTCATCATTCCTCGCGTGCCGCGCGAGCCAAATCCGCCGGGCACGAGAATCCCGTTCGCCCCCTCCAGCGCGCGTGTGCCGCCTTCCTTCTCGAGGGCTTCCGCTTCGACCCAGTTCAGCCGGATTTTCAGCTGGTGGGCGAAGCCGCCGTGAAACAACGCCTCGTTGAGGCTCTTGTACGAGTCCTCATATCCGGTGTACTTGCCGACGACGTGGATCGTCAGCTCGTCCACCGGGTTCTTGACCCGATGCACGAGTTGCCGCCACGCCTCGGAGTTCGCCTCGGTTTGCGGCAGGTGGAGCAGCTTGAGGATGATCCGGTCGAGGCCCTCGCCCGCCAGCACGAGCGGTACGTCGTAGATGGTCTCGACGTCTTTGGCCGTGATGACGGCTTCTTCAGGCACGTCGCAGAAAAGCGCAATCTTGCGTTTGAGGTCGGTGTCGAGGAAGCGATCGGTTCGACACAGGAGGATGTCGGGCTGGATGCCGATCGACCGCAAATCGCGAACGCTGTGCTGTGTCGGCTTCGTCTTCAACTCGCCGGCCGTGCCGATGAACGGTACGAGCGTCAAATGCACGTAGACAGTGTTTTCGCGGCCAACGTCGAGCCGGAACTGCCGGATGGCTTCGAGAAACGGCATGCTTTCGATGTCGCCGACCGTGCCGCCGATTTCGACGAGCACCACGTCCACGTCGCGCGCCGCGATACGGATGGCATCCTTGATCTCGTTGGTGATGTGCGGGATTACCTGGACCGTCCGTCCCAGGTAGTCGCCGCGGCGTTCCTTCTGGATGACCGACAGGTAGATCTTTCCGGTCGTCCAGTTGCTGTTGCGCGTGGCGACCATGCTCGTGAAGCGCTCGTAGTGCCCGAGGTCGAGGTCGGTCTCGGCTCCGTCATCGGTGACGTAGACCTCGCCGTGCTGATACGGGCTCATCGTCCCGGGATCGACGTTGATATACGGATCGAACTTCTGGAGCGCGACGGAGTAGCCGTGGTCTTCCAGGATTCGGCCGATCGAGGCGGCTGCCAGCCCCTTGCCGAGCGACGACACCACGCCGCCGGTCACGAAGATGTATTTCACGGGACGTCCCTCAGGTCGTTGGGTCATGCGTCTTCTATGTCCGCGCCGTCGCCGCCAGCAGGTGGCGGCGCACGCGGTCCAGGTCCTCTGGCGTGTCCACGCCGATGGAATCGTGTTGAGTTTCGACCGTATGAATGTGATGCCCGTGCTCGAGAGCGCGAAGCTGTTCGAGCGATTCCGAGAGTTCGAGAGGTGTCTGCGGCAGCGTCGAGAAGGCCAGGAGGAACCGGCGCCGGTAGCCGTAGAGCCCGATGTGCTTGAAGACTGGCACCTGCGGTGTCAGTCGGCCGTCGCGCCGGTGCGGAATTGGCGCTCGCGAAAAATACAGCGCCCGTCCACGGCGGTCGACGACGACTTTGACCACGTTCGGATTCGCGTGATCGGCCGGGTCGCGCACGATGCAATACGCCGTCGTCATGTCAACGGCCGGATCGTTCACGAGGGGTTCGACGACCTGGTCGATCATGGCCGGCTCGATGAGCGGCTCGTCTCCTTGCACGTTTACGACGATGTCGCAGGTCAGGTTGGCGGCCACCTCGGCGATTCGGTCCGTGCCGGTGCGGTGCGAGGCGCTCGTCATCCTCGCGATGCCGCCGAATCGCTCGACGGCGGCGGCGACCCGGGCGTCGTCGGTAGCGACCACGACCGCGCCGACGAGGCGGGCGGCCGCGGCGCGCCGATAGACGTGCTCCACCATGGGCCGGCCGGCGATATCAGCCAGAGGCTTACCAGGGAGCCTGGAGGCATCGAATCGAGCGGGGATGACGGCGACGACGAGGGGGGCGCGGGCTGTGCTGTCGAAGGGATCCACGAACTCGACAGGGTGCACGGCGAATAATAACACGCAGCAGACTGCAGTCCTGGGGGGGATTGACCGAATGTTATGATAGCCATGTTTTCTCCGATGGACTGGAAGTCGACCACGCTGATTTCGGGCGCTGGGTTGTTGGCGACGTGGGTGTTTTCAATGCCTAGCGCCACCGCGCCGGCTGCGAGTCCGTCCGCGGCCGCTCAGGCGCCTCAGGCTACGGCGGCCACGATCGACATTCAGCGCGAGGCGGCGCGACTGCAGGTACGGCTGCACCCCGAGTCGCTCGGTAGCGTGACCGCTCGGAACCCGTTTCGATTCGCATCGCGTCCACCGCGCGAGGTTACGCCAGTAGCCGCTTCGCCAGACGGGGCCTCCGCGCCGGTCGTGATTTCAGGACCGCCCGCGCAGCCTCAGCTCTCGCTGGATGGCGTGGCCACCGAGATGGTTGACGGTCAGGAACAGCGAACCGCCATCCTCCACACCGACGACGGCGTCGTGCTCGCCAAGGAAGGCGACCTGGTGTCGGGGCAATACCGCGTGATGACCGTGAGTCCGGCCACCGCAGAACTGACGGACGTCAACAGCGGTTCGGTCGTTCGCCTCAGCCTCAGGTAGCCGTTCGCGGTCCCGCCCGCATTCTCCTCAGACTCTGACGATTCTGACTTCGCGGACACCCTTGACGCTGCGGATCTCGTCGAGCACGGCCGCCGGGATTTCGGCCGCTTCGTCGACGATGACCACCCCGATGGCACTGTCGCCCTGTCGTCCAAGCGCGAAGTTCGCGATGTTGACGGCGTGTCGGCCGAGGATCGTACCGACATCGCCGATCACACCGGGCTGATCGGTATTCCGAATCACGATCATCGTGCCTTCGAGGGGTGTTTCGACGCCGATCCCGTCCAGCAGGACCAGCCGGGGAGACATGCGCTCGAAGACTGCACCTTCGGCCCAACGTTCGCCGTCGGCGGTGTGAAGTTTCATCGACAGCAGACTCGTGTAGTTGCGCGAGCGCGTGCTGCGTGATTCCACAATTTCGATCCCGCGTTCGGCCGCGACGGCTCTCGCGTTGACGGGCGTGACGCCCGACGAGAGCATCGGCCTGAACAGACCGACCAGCGCGGCGTTGACGACCATGTCGTTGCGGCCGCCGGCGAGGTCGCCGTAGTAGCGAACGCTCAGCGTCTTGACCCGGCCATCGTTCATCTGCGACAGGAACACGCCTAGGCGCTCGCCCAGCTGGAGGTAAGGCTGGAGGCGACTGAATTCCTCGGCCGACATCGACTGGAAGTTGACGGCGTTGCGGATGATGCCGTCCTTGAGGAAGTCGCGGAGGGCCGCGATGGTTTCCATGCCGACCAGTTCCTGGCCCTCGCGCGTCGAGGCCGCGATGTGCGGCGTTGCCACGACCTGCGGCATCCGCTGAAGCCGGTGATCGACCGTCGGCTCTTTCTGGAAGACGTCGAGCGCCGCGCCGCCCACGTGGCCGGATTCGATGGCATCGGCGAGCGCCGCCTCGTCGATCAGGTCGCCCCGCGCCGTGTTGACGATGCGGATCCCCTTCTTGGCGCGGGCGAGCCGGTCGGCGTTGACCATGCTCTTCGTCGTCGCGGTTGACGGCATGTGCAGCGAGACATAGTCGGACCGGGCGAACAGTTCGTCGAGGGACACGAGGTTCACGCCCAGATCCGCCGCCACCTCCTCGGAGATGAAGGGATCGTGGGCGATGATCCGCATGTCGAACGCCGCGGCGCGTCGCGCCACCTCCTGTCCGATCCGCCCGAGGCCGGCCAGGCCGAGGGTCTTTTCCCGGACCTCTTCGCCCAGGAACTGTTTCTTCTCCCATCGGCCCTGCTTCATTGCCGCGTCGGCGGCAGGGACATGCCGCGCGAGAGCCAGGATCATCCCAAACGCGAGTTCCGCCACGCTGATGCTGTTGGCCCCAGGCGCGTTCATCACGACGATGCCGCGTGCGGTTGCCGCGGCGACATCGACGTTGTCCACGCCGGTTCCGGCGCGGGCGATGGCGCGCAGCTTCGGCGCATAGGCGATGACGGCCGATGTGACTTTGGTCGCACTGCGAACGACCAACGCCTCGGCGTCGGCGAGATCGTGTGCGAGCTGTTCAGGGGTCCGACCGGTGCGGGCATCGACGTCCCAGCCTTCGGCGCGCAGAACGTCGAGCGCGGATTGTGGCAGGTCGTCAGCGACGACGATTTTCAAGGTAGCTTCCGAAATGAGGCGTCGGCGACGCGTTTATGACGGACCGTGAGGTCGGATGCCGACATCACGGCTTCTTCGAACGCCAAGTATAATCTGCCCCGCGCACTACGATGGTGCAAACCGCTAGAATGCTCGGGATCGCGAGGCGATCGCGCACCCTCGCAGCATGTTTTCAACAGGGTTTTCAACAGAAACTGTGAGTAACCCAAGGAGTTCGCGCGGGACTCTGACCTAACACGCGGGCCGAGTGCAAGGGGTGTTCCCCCGGCCGCTGCGATTCACGGAAGAGGGGCTGCATGAAGCGCAAAGTGACGGTTGTGGGTGGTGCTGGCAACGTGGGCGCCACCGTGGCGCGTGCCATCGCCGAGAAAGAACTGGCCGATGTCGTGATCATCGACATCGCGGAGGCCAAGGCGGCCGGCGTGGCCCTCGACATCTACGAGACCTGCCCGATCATCGGGTCGGACGTCCGCGTCATCGGCGGCACCGACTGGAGTGCCGCGGCCGGCTCGGACATCGTCGTGATCACGTCGGGCAAGCCGCGCAAGCCGACGATGAGCCGCGACGATCTGGTGCGCGACAACTTCGAGATCATGAAGAGCATCGCGCCGAACCTGGTGCAGTACACGCCTGAGGCGATCATCATCCCCGTAGCGAACCCGCTCGACGCGATGGCGCAGGCGCTCTTCCGACTGACCAAATTCCCGAAGCATCGCATCATCGGGATGGCCGGCGTGCTCGACTCGGCGCGAATGAGCACGTTTATTGCGATGGAGCTGGGCGTGTCGGTGGAGAACGTCAGCTCGTTCGTGCTCGGCGGACACGGCGATACGATGGTGCCCCTCCCGCGCTACTCGACAGTCGCGGGGATTCCGATTACCGACCTGCTGTCGAAAGAGAAGATCGACGCCATCGCGACGCGGACGGCTGGCGGAGGTCTCGAAATCACCAAGCTGGTCGGCACGAGCGCCTGGTATGCGCCGGGTCAGGCGGCCACCGAGATGGTGGAGGCGATCCTCAGGGACAAGAAGAAGATTCTGCCCTGCTCGGTGTTCCTCGAAGGGGAATACGGCATCCATAACCTGTTCGTCGGGGTGCCCGTGAAGCTGGGCGCGCGCGGCATCGAACAGATCATCCAGATCAAGCTGACGCCGGAAGAGGACGCCGCGCTCAAGAAGTCTGCGGCTTCCGTGAAGGAACTCGTCGACGTCATTGGGATGTAGCGCGTCGGGGGGTGGTTGGTGGTTTGTGGTTCGTCGAGCCATGAACCACCGCCAACCGCCAACCACGAACCAGCCAACCGCTCGTTGACGCTCAAACGCCGCTCCGACTAGCATGGGCGGGTTGCCCAGGCCTCAGGAGCCCCACACCTTTTGAAGATTCACGAGTATCAAGCGAAGTCGGTTCTGGCGCGCTTCGGCGTGCCGGTACCACGCGGTGAAGTCACCTTCAGCGGCGCCGAGGCCGATGTCATCGCACGGCGTCTCGGCACCCGCGTCGTGGTCGTCAAGGCGCAGATTCATGCCGGCGGCCGCGGCAAGGGCGGCGGCGTCAAGCTGGCGAAGTCGCCTGACGAGGCCGAGCGGATCGCGAAACAGATGATCGGGATGACCCTCGTCACCCACCAGACGGGGCCCGAAGGCCGCCACGTCGGCCGCGTGCTCATCGAGGAAGGCCTCGAGATCGAGCGTGAGTTGTACGTCAGCATGCTCATCGACCGGGCCGCCGGGCGTCCGGTCATCATAGCGAGCGCGGCGGGCGGCATGGACATCGAAGAGGTGGCGGCGACCCACCCCGAGAAGATCCTTCGAGAACATATAGACCCCGCGACCGGCGTCGTGCCGTTCCAGGGGCGGAAACTGGCGTTCGCCATGGGCCTCGGCCCGGGGCCCGCGGGCAAGATGGTGACGCTGCTCGGCGCGATTTATCGGGCGTTCATCGAAACCGACGCGTCGATGATCGAAATCAACCCCCTGATTCTCACCAAAGCCGGCGACCTGCTGGCGCTCGACGCCAAAGTCACCTTCGACGACAACGCGCTCTACCGACACCCGGATCTTCGCGAGTTCCGCGACCTTGGCGAGGAAGATCCGCTGGAGGTCGAGGCTTCGAAGTTCTCGCTCAACTACATCCGTCTCGACGGCAATATCGGGTGCATGGTCAACGGCGCCGGCCTGGCAATGGCGACGATGGACATCATCAAGCTGGCGGGGGGTGAGCCGGCGAACTTCCTCGACGTCGGCGGTGGGGCCAACGCCGAACAGATCAAGAACGCCTTCCGCATCCTGATGGCCGACGCCAACGTCAAAGCGGTTCTCATCAACATCTTCGGCGGAATTCTGCGTTGCGACGTGCTGGCGCAGGGCGTGATCGCAGCAGTCAAGGAGCTCGGCGTGCCCGTGCCGATCGTCATCCGGATGGAAGGCACCAACGTGGAAGAGGGCAAGAAGATGCTGCGTGAGAGCACCCTGAACTTCACGACGGCCGACTCGATGGGTGAAGCCGCGGACCGGGTAGTCGCGCTCGCGGCGGCTCAGGGCCCACGGCCTAGGTCTCCCAAGGCTTAAGGCCAAGGGCTCATGGCGTAAGGAAAAATTCGTGGCAGTTCTACTCGACAGACAGACGCGGCTGTGCGTCCAGGGATTGACCGGGCGTGAGGGGACGTTCCACGCGAAGCAGGCCGCGGCCTACGGGACCACGGTCGTGGGCGGCGTCACTCCCGGCAAGGGCGGCACAACCCATGAGGGCTGGCCGATCTTCAACAGCGTGCACGACGCGGTGCGCGAGACGGGCGCGAATGCGTCGGTCATCTTCGTTCCACCCCCCTTTGCGGCTGATGCGATCATGGAGGCCGCCGACGCAGGGATTCCACTGGTGGTGTGTATCACCGAGGGCATTCCGGTCGTTGACATGCTGAAGGCGTTCACGTTCATGACGGGCAGGCAGACGAGGCTCGTCGGTCCCAACTGTCCCGGCGTCATCACTGCAGGCCAGGCAAAGGCGGGGATCATTCCGGGCCACATCTGCACGGAGGGTCGCATCGGCATCGTGTCGAAGAGTGGCACGCTGACCTACGAGGCGATTCACCAGCTCACGCGGGTCGGCATGGGGCAGACGACCTGCATTGGCATCGGAGGCGATCCGCTGATCGGCACGAACTTCATCGATGCGCTTCGCCTGTTCGCTGCCGATCCTGATACCGACGCGGTCATCATGATTGGCGAAATCGGCGGCACGGCGGAGCAGGATGCCGCGTCCTACATCGCACGGGAGTTCAAGAAGCCAGTTGTGGGCTTTATCGCCGGCCAAACGGCCCCTCCTGGGCGCAGGATGGGACACGCGGGCGCGATCATCGCCGGCGGCCAGGGCACGGCCGCGGAAAAAATGGACGCGCTCGCCAAAGCCGGCGTGCACGTCGTCGAGAGTCCGGCCGACATGGGTGTCAAGATGCGAACGGTGCTGGGGAACTGATGGAACGGACGTTTGCGATCATCAAGCCGGACGCCGTCGAGCGTCGGCTGGCAGGCAAGATTCTGGCGCGCATCGAGGAAGCCGGCTTCACGGTGCGGGCGATGCGGCTTCACCATCTGACCAAACGCGAGGCCGAAGGGTTTTATGCCGTTCACCGGGAACGGCCCTTCTTCGGCGAGTTGACGACGTTCATGTCGTCGGGGCCGTGCGTGCTGCTGGCGCTGGAGGCCACGGATGCGATCAAGCGCTGGCGCGACACGATGGGCGCCACCGATCCGGCAAAGGCCGTGGCGGGCACGCTGCGTCGAGACTTCGGCGAATCGATCGGCCGGAACGCGACGCACGGGTCGGACGCCGCCGAAACGGCGGCGTTCGAGCTGGGATATTTCTTCCGGGGGATGGAACTGATCTAGCCCCGCCGGAGCGGGTCGATGGGAAGACTGTTGATTCTGGTCGGGTTGCTGATCGCCGGGGCCGGGCTCCTCGTGACGCTCGGCGTTCCCCTGGGGCGACTACCCGGAGATTTCTCGTTCCGCCGCGGCAACTTTTCGTTCTATCTTCCCCTGGCGACATCACTGCTGGCGAGCGTCGTGCTGACGCTGCTGATGATGTTGTTTGGCAGAAGATAGGAGCCTCTTAGGGATGCCGTCCATCAAGGCCGACCGCTGGATCAGACAAATGGCGCTCGAGCATGGAATGATCGAGCCGTTCGAGGACCGACAGGTCCGGGAGGGCGTTGTCTCGTACGGGCTGTCGTCGTATGGCTACGACATCCGCGTCGCCGACGAGTTCAAGGTGTTCACGAATATCAACAGCACGGTCGTGGACCCGAAGCACTTTGACGCGCGCTCGTTCGTTGATATCCGGGCGGAGATTTGCATCATCCCCCCCAACTCGTTCGCGCTGGCCAAAACGGTGGAGTACTTCCGCATTCCCCGGGACGTGCTGACCGTGTGCGTGGGGAAGTCCACCTACGCGCGCTGCGGCCTGATCGTGAACGTGACGCCATTCGAGCCCGAGTGGGAAGGCTTCGTGACGCTCGAGATTTCCAATACGACCCCGTTGCCTGCGCGGGTGTATGCCAACGAGGGCATCGCCCAGGTGCTCTTTTTCCAGAGCGACGAAGTGTGCGAGGTCTCCTACGCCGACAAGAAGGGGAAGTATCAGAAGCAGCAGGGCTTGACCCTGCCGCGGCTATGAGAAAGGGACCAGGGGACTTGGGGATTAGGGGACCAGCCCCTTTGTCCCGGTGTGTCGGCGTCGAGCATGCAGCGGACTGAGCCAGCGCGCGGCATGCGCGACTTTCTACCAGACGATGTGAGACGGCGGGCGCACGTCATCGCGATCATCGCGAAGGTCTACGAACGATACGGGTTCGAACCCCTCGAAACGCCGGCGGTCGAAAACATCGAGACTCTGCTCGGCAAGTACGGCGACGAAGGCAATCAGCTCATCTTCAAGATCCTGAAACGCGGCGAGCACGAGGCTAGCGGTCAGGCCGACCTGGCCCTTCGGTACGATCTGACCGTACCGCTGGCGAGAGTCGTCGCGCAGTACCAGAGCCAGCTCCCGCGACTCTTCAAGCGCTACCAGATCCAGCCTGTGTGGCGCGCCGATCGACCCGCCCGCGGCCGGTTTCGCGAGTTTTATCAGTGCGATGTCGACGCGCTCGGATCCACCTCGCCTGTCGTCGAGGCCGAGTTGTGCGCGGCGGTGTCGGACGCCCTGATCGATCTCGGGTTCGACGACTTCGAGGTGCGTATCAACCATCGCCAGCTCCTCACGTCGGTGTTGAGCCAGGCGGGCGTGGCGCCGGAGCGGCACGCCGAAGCGCTTGTCGCACTGGACAAACTCGACAAGATCGGCGTGGCCGGCGTGTCGGCCGAATTCGCACAGCGGAACATTCCTGCGGCGGCGGGCGAGCAGTTGCTCCACCTGTTTGGCGCCGGTCGCCAGATCGCCGGGGCGCGAGGCTTCCTGGACGCGATCGCGGAGGTGGTTCAGGACGAGGCTGGTCGACAGGCAGTGGAGAACCTGACGGCCATTCTGGCGTTGACTTCAGGCACCGGAGCCGAGGGCAAGGTGAGGTTCGATCCGAGCCTGGCGCGTGGGTTGTCGTACTACACGGGCGCGATCATGGAAATCAACGTCACCGATCTTGCCGGCAGCCTCGGTGGCGGCGGGCGGTACGACAACCTCGTCGGCATGTTCCTCGGTCAGAACATTCCAGCGTGCGGGTTTTCGCTGGGGCTCGAGCGGATTCTGGTCGTGATGGGCGAGCGGAAGATGTTTCCACCCGCGCTCGATGGGGCGCCGGCAGACGTGATGCTGGCGACGTTCGATGCGTCGGGCATCGGTGCGGCCATGCGGCTTGCGGTGGCGTTGCGGAGGTCTGGGCTGCGTGTGCTGGTCTACCCGGACGCGGAGAAGATCGGCAAGCAGATCAAGTACGCTGATTCACGCGGGATTCCGTTCGTCGGCCTGCTGGGCGCTAATGAGATCGCGGCTGGTGCGGTCACCGTCAAGAATCTGGCGACGCAGGCCCAGGCGACCTACGACCAGTCCGCGGCGGGCGCGGCGATACTCGAGGGATTGAGACAACGTGGCTGAGCAACTCGGTGAACTGACCCGCACACACTCGTGCGGCGCGCTGCGGCCGGCAGATGTCGGCGCGGCGGTCGTGCTCCTTGGGTGGGTGCACCGCGTCCGCGACCTCGGAGGGCTGCTGTTCGTGGACGTGCGCGACCGGGCCGGCGTGACGCAGGTCGTCTTCGACAAGGATCTGGAAGCGCTGATGGCCAAGGCCAAGCGCCTTCGATCGGAGTTCGTCGTGGGTGTGCAGGGCAGCGTGCGCCGCCGGTCGGCCGAGACGATCAACTCGAAGATTGAGACGGGCGAGGTCGAGGTGGTCGTCGCGTCGCTGGTGATTCTCAACGAGGCCAAGACGCCGCCGTTCTCCGTTACCGATGAGTCGCCGGTATCCGAGGACGTACGGCTGAAATACCGCTATCTTGACCTGCGCCGGCCGCGGCTGCAGGGCAATATCGTGCTACGCCATCGCGTGTCGGCGGCGATCCGCCGGTATTTCGACGCCAACGGGTTTCTGGAAATCGAAACGCCGATCCTCACGAAATCGACCCCGGAAGGGGCCCGTGACTACCTGGTGCCGAGCCGCGTGCACGCGGGGGAGTTCTTCGCGCTGCCGCAATCGCCGCAGCTCTTCAAGCAGATCCTCATGGTGGCGGGCATGGACCGCTACGTTCAGATCTGCAAGTGCTTTCGCGACGAAGACCTGCGCGCCGACCGCCAGCCGGAATTCACGCAGGTGGACGTCGAAGTGTCATTTGCACGTCCGGAAACGATCTTCGGCCTCATCGAACCGCTGATGCGCGATATCTTCGCGGTCATCGGCCGCGATATCACGACGCCGTTTCCTCGCATGGCGTACGCGGACGCCATGGCCAAGTACGGCTCGGACAAGCCCGACCTGCGGCCCGGCATGCCGATTCAGGACTTTCGCGAACTGTTCCGAGAGTCCAGCTTCCGCGTGTTCAGGGAAATCGTGGCCGGTGGCGGTACCGTGCGCGGATTCGTCATCCCGAAGGCCGGCCACTACTCGCGGAGCGAGGTCGACGGCATCGTCGACATGGCCAAGCAGCAACTGGGCGCCACAGGCCTCGTGTGGGCCCGCCGGTCCGACGAGGGGGTGGCAACCAGCTCCGTGATGAAGGCGCTCGGTGAGGAGGGCGTGCGCCAGATACTGGACGCGTCGTCGACCGGGAACGGGAGCCTGATTTTCGTGGCGGCCGGCGAGCCCGATGCCACATCGAAGTTGCTCGGCCAGCTGCGGCTCATTCTGGCGAAGAAGGACGGCCTGCTGAAGTCCGACGAATACGCTTTTACGTGGGTGGTCGATTTTCCGCTGCTGGAGTGGGATCCGGAAGAGAAGCGGTACAACGCCATGCATCACCCGTTCACGTCGCCCCACGACGAAGACGCGGCGAAGCTCGACAGCGATCCGGGTCACGTCCGCGCAAAGGCGTACGATCTGGTGCTGAACGGCAGCGAAATTGGTGGCGGCAGCATCCGAATCCACGATGCCGATATGCAGCGGCGGATGTTCTCGCTCCTCAACATCAGTGCTGAGGAGGCCAAGCTCCGCTTCGGCTTCTTCCTCGAGGCGCTCGAGTACGGCACGCCGCCGCACGGGGGCATCGCCCTCGGGCTCGACCGGATGGTGGCGATTCTGGCAAACGAAAACTCCATCCGCGAAGTGATCGCGTTTCCCAAGACGGCCACGGCGGTCGATCTGATGTCGGATGCGCCCTCGCCCGTCGATGCCCGACAGCTGCGCGAGCTCCACATCCAGGTGCGGGATCGCGAACCGAAGTCCTGATGCGGAAGATCGCGCTGCCCGAAAGCGGCATTGAGACGATCTACGGCGCGCACGACGCTAACCTGAAGCACATCGAGGCGCTGATGGGCGTTGCGATTCGGACGCACGGCGCCGATGTCACGATCGAGGGAGACCCCCAGGGCGAGATGCGGGCTCTGGCCGTGCTCACGCAGTTGAAGGCGCTCATCGAGGCCGGCTATCCGCTGTCCAACGGTGACGTGAAGACCGCGGCGCAGTTGGTGGCCGACAACGGCGACGTGGATCTGCGCGACTACTTCCTCAAGGGTGGCCAGAAGCAGGTCACGCGCCGCCGGGTCACCCCGAAAAGCGTCAATCAGCGGCGGTATCTCGACGCGATCGAGCAATCCGACATCGTGTTCGGCGTCGGTCCTGCCGGCACGGGGAAGACCTACCTGGCGATGGCGCAGGCGGTCACGTATCTGCTCGAGAAGAAGGTCAGCCGAATCATTCTCGCCCGTCCTGCCGTCGAGGCCGGCGAAAAGCTCGGCTTCCTGCCGGGCGACATCGCCGAGAAAGTCAACCCGTACCTGCGTCCGCTTTACGACGCGCTCTACGACATGATGGACGCCGAGAAAGCCTCGCGTCTCATCGAACGCGGGACGATCGAGGTTGCGCCAATCGCGTTCATGCGCGGGCGCACGCTGAACGACGCCTTCGTCATCCTGGACGAGGCGCAGAACACGACGAGCGAGCAGATGAAGATGTTCCTGACCCGCCTGGGATTCGGCTCGAAGGCCGTGGTGACGGGCGACGTCACGCAGATCGACCTCCCGACGGGCCGGATCTCGGGTCTCGTGGAAGTGCTCAAAGTCGTGCGGCACGTCGAGGGCATCGGCTTCGTTTTCTTCGACGATCGCGACGTCGTTCGTCACAAGCTGGTTCAGCAGATCGTCAAGGCGTACGAAACGTTCTCCAAGGATGGTTAGACCTGTCGGGCGAGCCGCCAAGGCTCGTCGATTGCGGGTTGACGTCGTGTCAGCTGAGGCCCGCCTCGATCGAGGGCTGGCCGGCTGGTTGGCGTTGCTCGCTCCAGCTCGAGCGAAGGGCGGCATGACGGTGGCGCTCGTGTCCGACGTCCGTGTCCGTACGCTCAACCAGCGGTACCGGGGCATCGACAAGACCACCGACGTGCTGTCGTTTCCAGCCGGCGAACCGGACTATCTCGGCGATGTGGTCATCGCCGTGGGCGTCGCGCGGCGCCAGGCGCGGAAGGCGGGTCATCCGCTGACAACTGAGCTGCGTGTCCTGGCGTTACACGGGTTCTTGCACCTGCTCGGCTATGATCACGAGCGCGATGGCGGCCGCATGGCCCGACTCGAACGCCGTCTTCGACGACGCGGCGGGCTCGTCGAGGGCTTGATCGAGCGCGCCGTTCCGGGCTCCCGATGACCCCGCTCGCTCTCTTCCTGCTCGGCTGCGCCACGGTGTTTCTCGGCACCGTCCAAGCGGCGTTCAGTGCCCTCATGCGGCTGTCCCTGCGCCTGATGGCTGCGCGCGGCGGCGCGAGCGACCGCCTCGGGCCGTACCTCGACGATCCCCCGCAGCTCTTCGTTCCCGTTCGTCTGCTGCTCGGCGGTTGCCTCGTGGCCGCGGGCGTCCTCATCGCTCGGCTGAGCGATATTCGAGGCGGCGCGTCGGTGGCGGTGTTTGTCGTCTCGCTCGCCGCTTTCGTGGTGGTGTGCGAGCACCTCCTGCCGGCGCTGATTGCCAGGACCAATCCGGAGGGGGTCCTCGACGTACTGCTGCCGGTGTTCACGCCGTTGGCCAGACTCGTTGGTCCGCTCACGTCGCTCCTCGTTGGCATCATCGATGGACGGCGCGAGCGCGGCGGCGGCGATACGCCGACGGAAGACCCGGTCGTGGCGCCGACCGCGTCGGGGGAAGGGGAGCAGCAGGACACGATTTCCGAGGAGGAAGGGCGGGAGCTGCTGCAATCGGTCGTCGACTTCACCGAAACGGTGGTGCGCGAGGTGATGACCCCCAGACCCGACATCGTGGCCGTCGGCGCCGACGCCACGCTGCAGGACCTTCGCACGCTGTTTCGCGAGCAGCAGTACTCGAGGATGCCGGTGTACCGCGACAACCTCGACAACATCCTCGGCATCGTCTTCGTGAAAGACCTCGTCGCGCTTCCCCCGACCGCCGAGCCTCCGATGACGACGCTGATGCGCACTGGCCTGTTCGTGCCGGAGAGCAAACGCGTGTCCGAGCTGCTCAAGGAGATGCAGCGGCGGCAGGCGCAGATGGCGATCGTCGTGGACGAGTACGGGGGGACCGCGGGTCTCGTGACGGTGGAAGACCTGCTCGAGGAGATCGTGGGCGAGATTCGTGACGAGTACGACGTCGAAAGCGAGGCCGTCGTGGACGAAGGCGACGGCATTTTCGTGCTCAGCGGTCGAGTGAGCGTGGACGAGGTTCACGACCGGCTGGGCGTCGAGATCGAACGCGAGGGGTTCGAGACCGTCGGCGGGTACCTCCTCTCAAACCTCGGCCGGATGCCGTACGTAGGGGAGCGATTCGAGATGGACGGCCTCGACGTGGAGGTGCTCGAGGTCGAGCGCCGGCGGATCGTGAAGGTGAGGTTGCGAAGGGCCGCCGGTGCGCCATCGGCGGAACAGCGCGCGTGAAATCCGGCTTCGTCGCGCTCGTCGGCCGCCCCAACGCCGGCAAGTCAACATTGCTCAACCGCATCGTCGGTCACAAGCTGGCGATCGTTTCTGACAAGCCGCAGACCACCCGCACCCGTATCGCCGGCGTAAAGAACTACGACGATGGACAGGTGGTGTTTGTGGATACGCCCGGGGTGCACAAGCCGACCCACCGGATGAACGTCCGCATGGTGGATATCGCGCTCGACGCGATGCGCGACGTGGACGTGGTCGCGCTGGTCGTGGACGCCTCGGTCAAGGCGGGACCCGGCGATCGACATCTGCTCAAGCTGGTTGGTGAGCTCAGCACGCCGACCATCCTCGTGCTGAACAAGGTTGACATGATCGCCAAGCCGAAGCTGCTGCCGATCATCGATCAGTACAGCCGCGCGCATCGGTTCGCAGAGATCGTCCCCGCGTCAGCCTCGGACGGCACGAACGTCGATGTGCTCGAGCGGTTGTTCGTGCAGTACCTGCCTGAAGGGGACCCGCTCTACCCGGCGGACTACGTCACCGACCAGTCGGATCGGTTCTTCATCGGCGAGATCATTCGCGAGCAGGTTCTGCAGAGCACCCACGACGAGCTGCCATTTTCCACGGCGGTGATCGTCGATCGGGTCGAGCCCGCGGCCGACGACGGAATCATGAAGATCTTCGGAACGATTGTCGTGGACCGCGAATCGCAGAAGCCCATCGTTGTTGGCCGCGCGGGGACGATGATCAAGAAGATCGGTACGGCAGCCCGCGCCGAGCTCGAACGCTATCTCGATTCTCGCGTGTTTCTCGACCTGCACGTGAAAGTGCGGTCCGAGTGGCGTGACAACGAACGGCTGCTGGACGAGATCGGACTGCGCGGAGAGACGTAGTCGCGCGCGGTCAGTGGTGCTCGTTGGTGACCAGATGGTCGGCGTCCTTTTCCACGCAGGGCGGTCCCTCTTCGAGCGGCCGGGCACCCAGCCGGAGCGTGCGTGAGTTCATCACCCACGGGCGCGTGGGGACGTTGGGGTCTTCGACGGTCGCCTGATATGTGATCTCGTCGCCCGTGCGGGTGAATCGTTCGATGACGTGCAGCGCTTCGGTGTGGAAGTAGCCGTCAGGACCGAGCCACGTGTCGTCGTTGAGGTTGTTTACGTCCACGACGAGGGTGTCGCCGTCCCAGCGGCCAACCGAATCGCCCATGTACGACGTATCGATGCCGGTGCGGTGCGGCCGCCCGTCAATCGGAACGATTCGGAAGAGGTTGGTGGCGTACAGGAACACGAGCTTGTCCGGTAACTGGACGATCTGCGCGGGCGGGCCCATACGCGGCACGCCGGCCGGTTTGCAGCAGAAGGCGGGGTCCTCGAAACTCTGGCGGTCCGATAGGTCTTTGACCTTGGCCGCGAGTTCCGGCTTGTAAGGTGGCTTGTTGGTGTCCTTGGCGCGCTCGGCGACCGAAATCCGGTCCAATGCCGCGAACACGTTGTCCTTGTCCTGGGTGGCCGGCAACCGTAGCATCCGCACCGATCAGTCGACCTCGATCGAACTCCGCCTGAAACGAGTGGTGCGCCCACGCGGGAGCGCTCGCCGCGATGAGTGCCGCCGCGGCGACGACGGCGAGGATTGGGTATCGCATGGGGCTCATGGCGCACTTTTCCGGGCGAATTTGCACCTTGCGCGTGCTAGATTTAACTGTTTGGGACCAGACGAACCTCCATCATGGCGGCGCAGCGAAGAATTGATCTCGTCCTCGATTCAGCCAAGCGGCTGCTGCGCATCGGTGCGTCCGCTAACCTACTGAACCTGCTGCAGAAGCAGCATCCCGCCGACCTCGCCCAGGTTTTCAGCGAGCTGCCCGACAAGGAGCGCGAAGCGGCCTTCAGCCTGCTCGCCGAACGAAACGGCCGCCTGGCGATGGAGGCGATTTCCGAGCTCGGCCCGGTCGCCGGCGCAGGCTTGCTGGCCACGCGCGCCGCCGAAGAGATCGCGAAACTCGCGCAGGAAATCCCGTCAGACGACGCCGCCGCGTTGATCGATCACCTGCCGGAAGAGCTGTCGGCGGCGGTGCTCGACCTGATGCGCCCGAAGGAGTCGGGTGTCGTCGAGAACCTGCTCGAATACGACGAGCAGACCGCGGGCCGCATCATGAACCCGCATGTCTTCGCGCTCAGCGAAGACATGACGGTCGGGGAGGCCATCACCGAGCTGCAGACGAACCGCGACGTCGAGATGGTCTTCTATCTCTACGTCGTGGACGAGCGGCGGCACCTCGTGGGCGTGGTGTCGCTGCGACGTCTCCTCCTCGTCTCGCCAGAGACGCCGCTGAAGCGGATCATGACCGCCGATCTGATCAGCGCGCGCGTGGACATGGACCAGGAGGAAGTCGCGCGTCAGGTCGCGTCGTACAACATCCTGGCGATCCCCGTCGTGGACGAGGAGAACAAGCTGGTTGGTGTCATCACGGTCGACGACGTCATCGACGTCATCAAGGACGAGGCCACCGAAGACATCTACCGTCTGGCC
>Ga0210380_10000170_pt1 | contig 36442 bp, 30 predicted proteins | sample PLM4_5_coexredo_FD_155476 | JGI IMG/M metagenome (GOLD analysis project Ga0210380, IMG submission 155476) | Groundwater sediment microbial communities from an aquifer in East River, Colorado, USA - PLM4_5_coex redo | ecosystem: Environmental > Terrestrial > Soil > Riparian zone | place: USA... | reverse complement strand
GCAACGAGGATGACACTCACGACGCCGGCGGCAGCGAGTCGTCCGAGGATTGCGCGCCAGCGGCCTGTTGACACCGCCAGCGTCACGCCGGCCACGACGAGCGCCAGACCACCGATCACGCCCCAGTACACCGATGACAGCGCCTGCAGCCCCGCGACGACGCCGAGGGCAACCGCCTCGCGACGCCGACGTCCGGCAGCCAGGCGGTGCAGACACAGGAACGCGAGCGGCAGAAAGTAGAGCGACTGAAGCTGCAGGTGGATGAGGTGCGCAAACCGGAAGGAACCGAAACCCCACGCAAGCCCCGCCAGGTAGGCGCCGCTCTCCGTTCCGATCGCGTCGCGGATGAACACGTGCATCGCGAGCGCGCTGGCGACGAGCGACGTCACGAGCAGGACGTTGTAGCAGAGAACGACGTCCCCGGTCAGCGCGTAGAGCGGCGAAAGGATCACGCTCTGCAGAAGCAGATGGTCCGAGTACGCCAGCGTCCCAGCGGCGGGATGAAAGATATTGGCGTTGAAGACGCCGCCCGTCAGCAGCGAACCCGGATCGCCGAGGACCGACTGCATGCCCCAGCCGAGAATCCAGAGATTGAGAAACGGGTCACCAGGCCCGGAGGGCGCGCCGAGCAGGGCCCGCGGATGCAACACCAACGGCCACGTCGTCAGCGCAGCGACGCCCAGGTAGACCGCGAGTGGCGCGAGTAGAGACCGGGCCTGCGCCAAAGAACGAGCGCGAGGGTCACCGGTCTCGGGGGTCATGTCTGATCCAGTTCTCGTTTGAGGAGTTGACTGGCGAGCTTGGGATTGGCCTTTCCGCCACTGCCTTTCATCACCTGCCCGACCAGGAACCCGAACGTCTGGCTCTTGCCGGCGCGGTACTGCGCCGCCGCATCGGCGTTGGCCGCGATCACGTCTCTGATAATCGCCAACACCGCCGTTTCGTCGCTGTTCTGGGCCAGGCCGTCGGCGGTGACGATCTCGTCGGCTGACCGGCCTGACTCGTACATCTTGCCGAACACGTCCTTGGCGACGGTGCTGCTAATGGTTCCCTTTTCGACGAGCGTGATCAAACCGGCGAGCGCCTGCGGCGCCAGCGGAACGGCGTGCACGTCGACGCCGCGGTCCTTGACGGTGCGCAGCAGCTCACCCATGACCCAGTTGCTCGCCGCCTTGGGACTCTTCGAGGCCGCCGCCACCTGCTCGAAGTAGTCGGCGAGGGCAGCTGACTGGGTCAAGACGCCCGCGTCGTACTCGGGCAGGCCATACGCCTCGATGAATCGTCTGCGTCGCGCCTCGGGCAGTTCGGGCATCGTCTCGCGCACGGCGGCCACGCGGGCGTCGTCAACGACGACCGGGGGCAGGTCTGGCTCGGGGAAGTAGCGGTAGTCGTGCGCCTCCTCCTTGCTCCGCATCGAAACCGTGCGTCCCGCGCTGGAATCCCACAGCCGCGTTTCCTGCACAACGCGCCCGCCGCCCTCGATCAGGTCGACCTGGCGCGCGATCTCATACTCCAGCGCCTTGTGAAGATAGCGGAACGAGTTGAGATTCTTGACTTCGGCCTTCGTGCCCAACGCGTGCTGCCCCACCGGGCGAACGGACACATTGGCGTCGCATCGAAGACTCCCCTCCTCCATGTTGCCGTCGTTGACGTCCAGCCACACGAGAAGGTCACGCAGGCGTTCGAAAAACTCCGCCGCCTCGGCCGCCGAGCGCATGTCTGGCTCACTGACGATCTCGATGAGCGGCACGCCGCTGCGGTTGTAGTCGACGTGCGTCTTCGTGCCGGAATCGAAGAAGCCTTCGTGCAGCGACTTGCCAGCGTCCTCCTCCATGTGAATCCGGGTCAAGGCCACGTGGACGGTACGGCCTCCGACCGACAACTCAAGGCCGCCGCGCAGCGCGAGGGGGTGCTCGTACTGCGAAATCTGGTAGCCCTTGGGAAGGTCCGGGTAGAAGTAGTTCTTGCGGGCGAAGACCGAGAGGGGCTGTATCTCGCACCCCAATGCAAGAGCCGCCTTGATGGCGCAGTCCACGGCTGCTCGGTTCAGCACGGGCAGCGCCCCCGGAAGCCCGAGGCAGACGGGACACACCTGCGAATTCGGAGCGGCGCCAAACGCGGTGCTGCAGCCGCAGAAGATCTTCGTGCGCGTCTGCAGCTGCGCGTGGATCTCCAGACCGATGACCGGTTCGAATGTCATGAGGGTTCGAGGAACCCTGCCGGGACTCGACGCCTTATACGCTCGGCCCGGCCGCCGTCACGGTCGGCGCAACGTCGTTCTCGAACGCCTTGAAATTCTCGATGAACATCGCCGCAAGCTTGGTCGCCTGTGTGTCGTACGCTGCGGCATCGGGCCACGTCGTGCGCGGGTCGAGGACGCTGTCGGGAACGCCTGGACATGTCGTCGGCATGTCGAGCCTGAAGATGGGATGCGTCCGGTACGACACGCCATCGAGCTGCCCCGACAGGGCGGCGGTGATCATCGCGCGCGTGTAGGCGATCTTCATTCGCGAGCCCGTTCCCGGGGGACCGCCGGTCCATCCCGTGTTCACCAGCCACACCCGCGCTTGATGCGTCGCGATGCGTTCTCCGAGCATCTTGGCGTATACGTTTGGGCTGAGCGGAAGAAATGGGGCGCCGAAGCACGTGCTGAAGGTCGCCTTCGGCTCCGTCACGCCGCGTTCGGTGCCTGCCACGCGTGCGGTGTAGCCCGACAGGAAGTGATACATCGCGCCCTCCGGAGAGAGGCGCGCAATTGGCGGCAACACCCCATAGGCATCGGCGGTCAGCATCACGACGTTCTTCGGGTGACCAGCCTGCCCGGATGGAATCGCGTTGTCGATGAAGCTCAGCGGGTACGAACTGCGCGTGTTCTCGGTGCACGTCATGTCGTCGAGATCCATCACGCGCGTCTCGGGGTCGAGCACGACGTTCTCGAGGATCGTCCCGAAACGGCGCGACGCCGCCCAGATCTGCGGCTCGGCCTCCTTCGACAGCTTGATCACCTTCGCGTAGCAGCCGCCCTCGAAGTTGAAGATGCCCCGGTCGCTCCAGCCGTGCTCGTCATCGCCGATGAGGCGACGCTGCGGGTCGCTCGACAGCGTGGTCTTGCCCGTGCCCGACAAGCCGAAGAACAACGCCGAATCGCCGTCCTGCCCGACGTTGGCCGAGCAGTGCATCGAGAGCACACCGTTGAGGGGCAGGGTGTAGTTGAGAATCGTGAAGATCGACTTCTTGATTTCGCCGGCGTAGTTCGTTCCAGCGATGAGCACGATCTTCTTGCCGAAGTGCACGAAGATGGCCGTCTCGGTGCGAGACCCGTGCACGGCTGGGTCCGCCTTGAACCCGGGGCAGTCGAACACCGTGTACTCGGGCCGGTGTACGGCGCGCTGGGCGGGATCGTCCTCCGGGATGAACATGTTCCTGGCAAACAGGTTGTGCCACGCGAATTCCGTCACGACGCGGACGGGCAGGCGATAGGCCGGGTCCGCACCACCCCAGGCATCGAGCACGTAGAGTTCCTTGTCGGCGACGTAGCCGACCAGGTCGCGGTGCAGCGCATCGAAATGCGCCTCCGAGACCGGGCGGTTCACGTTGCCCCAGTGCACATGACGCTCGGAACTGGGCTCCTTGACGGTGAACTTGTCCTGCGGCGACCGGCCCGTGTGCTGGCCGGTTCGAGCCACCAGAGGCCCCTCGGATGCCAACACGGCCTCCCCCCGACGAATCGCGGTCTCATAGAGCACGGCCGGACTCAGGTTCCAGTGGACGCGACCGGACCTGACGATTCCAATGGCCTCGAGGCCATACGCCCGCTCAACCTGTGTGCTCATTTCGAGGATCTCCCCCTAAATTGGAAACACGAATCGTACCGGGCTGAGGGGTGGCAGTCAACCAGCCGTTCAGCCCCGCGGGGTGTTCCGACCTGAATCACGGTATAGTTGAAAGGCGGTAAACGTTCCCGCTCCGCCGCCGTAGTTCCATGACAAGAACCCCGCCCGGACTCGTTTCGCCGCTGGATGTCGGCGCCGCATCAGCGGCACCGCTGTCCAGGGATTCGCGCCTGGCGGCCGAGATCAAGGCGCTCGTTGCCGGCGGCGACCGCGGGGCGGCGTGCGAACGGTACGGGGAACTGGTGGCGCACCAGCAACGCCGGGCCGTGCGGATCGCGTACCAGTACCTTCGCGACGCGCACGATGCCGACGAGGCGGTGCAGGACGCCTTCGTGAAGGTGTTCACGCACATCACGAGCTACCGCGAAGACCTGCCGTTTGAGGTCTGGTTCACGCGGATTCTCGTGAATGCGTGCCTCGATTTGAGGAAGGCTCGATCGCGGCGTCTCCGGTGGTCGGCACCGCTGACACCTGCGCACGATGCCAAGCCAATCGATCCGGTGGCCCGCGACCAGTCGCCCGAGCAGCGTCTCGTGTCACAGGAGCGAGCCGCCGAGATCGCCGCGGCGCTGGAGACGCTCCCCGGTCGGCAGCGCACCGTGTTCACGCTCTGTCATGTCGCGGAGCAGTCGACGGCCGAGGTCAGTCACGCGCTTGGTGTAAGCGAGGCCACTGTGCGAGTACATCTGTTCCGGGCCGTCCACCGGCTGCGGCGGCTGTTGGAGCGCAACGCATGACACCGCACCACCTGTCCGACGACCGGCTCGTCGAGGTTTCGCTCTTCTACGGCGTCTCAGCCTCGGAGCAGCGGCACCTGGAGTCCTGCCCCGAGTGCGCCGCGCGGCGGGTACGGCTTCGCGAGATGCTCGACGACATGTCCGCGTCGAGCGAGGCGGCGGCCGACGCCCAGTTCCCGGCCTCGCGCCTGGCCCGACAGCACGCCCGGATCCTGGCGCAGCTGCAGCACGACGGACGTCCCGCACGCATCATCGCCTTCCCGGCTGGTCACGCGCAGGAACCCCTCGTGTCGCGCACCCATCCGTCCCGGCGCTGGATCGCCGCCGCCGCAGCCGCCGGCCTCGTCGTCGGCGTCCTGGCGGGCCGCCTCGGCTACGACCACTCGTTGCTCCGACCCACCGCCGGACGGGTCGTCGCCACGCGCGCAGCGGAGCCCGTGGAGATCCGAGCCGCAGACGGGGCGCCTGGCCTTCGAGCGGTCTCGGCCACCATTTCAGATGAAGAGTTCCTCAGCCAGCTCGAATTCGCTAGCGACGGCCTCGCAGCGGCGGCGTTGCAACCGTTGGACGAATTGACCCCGCTGCCGTGGGAAGTGCGTTAGCCGCTTGCCTCCGCTGATCTTCCGCAAGGGACTCGACCTCAAACAGGAAGTCGCCACCACCCTTGCCGAGAGCTATCACAGCGCGCTGATCGAATCGATCAAGGAACGCCAATTCCGGTACACCTCCGGGCGCCTGCGCATCTGCCTCGCGCGCGAATTCGGCTTTTGCTACGGCGTGGACCGCGCCGTGGACTACGCCTACCAGGCGCGCAAGCGATTTCCGAATCGTCCGGTGTTCCTCACCGGGGAAATCATCCACAACCATCACGTCAACGACCAGCTGCGGACGCAGGGCATCCGATTTCTCACAGACTCCGGCGAGTCGATCGATGCCCTGACGGCCGACGACGTCGTCATCCTGCCCGCGTTTGGCGTGACGATCGAGCTGCTCGCCGAGCTCGAACGGCACGGCTGCACACTCGTGGACACGACCTGCGGTTCGGTCCTCAACGTCTGGAAGAACGTGCGCCGTTACGCCTCGGACGGCTTCACCTCGGTGATTCACGGCAAGTACTGGCACGAGGAGACGCGCGCGACGGCGTCGCAAGCCCTCAACGGCGGCAAGAGCCACTATCTCATCGTGCTCAACCGGACCGAAGCCTCCGAGGCCTGTGACTTCATTCGCGGCCGCTCCGATAACGCCACGTTCCTCGCGCGGTTCGGTCACGCCGTATCTCCGGGCTTCGACCCCACCCGCGACCTGACCCACGTCGGATGCGCGAACCAGACGACGATGCTCAGCTCCGAATCGCTCGAGATCGGCGACATGTTCCGCACCGCCATCCTCGATCGCTACGGGGAGGCCAGTCTCGACGGGCGCTTTCGGGCTTTCGACACGATCTGCAGCGCCACACAGGACCGGCAGGACGCCGTGGCGAAGCTCCTCGAGGAGGAGCCCCTCGACCTGATGTTGGTGGTGGGCGGGTACAACAGCAGCAACACGTGCAACCTGGCCCGCATGTGCGATCCGAAGCTCCCGACCTTTCACATCGCCGCCCCCGACGGGCTCGTCTCCGCGTCGGAGATCCGGCACAAGCCGGTCGGAGGGAGCGAGGAGCACATCTCGACCGGATGGCTGCCGCTCGACAGACCCGTCACGATCGGCCTGACGTCGGGAGCCTCGACGCCCGACAACTTGGTCGAGATGGTGGTTCGACGTCTGGACGTGCTGACCAATCGGCCATAGGGCGCCCGCGGCGAGTGGCATCGAGGGCGGGGAAACCGACCAGTTCCAGCCCTGACACCGCCGACGGCGTACATGGGGTAAATGCAGGGGGGAGCCCAGTCGTAATCCCTGTTGCGAGTGATAGATATGAAGCTAAGAGCGCTGGCGTGGCTGGGCATCGTGGCGGCCGGGGTCCTGCTCTCGACGGTTCCGGCGACGACCCAGGGTTTCAAGTGGTGGCAGTCCGACGCCTTCGTTCAGGAGCTGGGCTTGACCGCCGAGCAGAGCGCCCGAATCGAGCAGACCTTCCAGAAGACCTTGCCTGCCCTCAGGCGCTACAAGGATGCTCTCGACAAGGCTGAGGCCGACTTCAACCAGATGGTCGAGGCTTCCGACGATAACCAGGTCATGGCGCAGGTGACGGTCGTTGAGGCGGCGCGGTCGGAACTCAACAAGGCGCGGACGATGATGCTGCTGCGGATGCGCCGGGTACTCACCTCAGACCAACGCGTCAAGCTCGTCGTCATGCAGCAGAAGACCCGGGATCGCCGTCGAAACGGCGACTCTCACCGCTAGTCATTTCATCGGGATCGACGTCATGATAATTTCAACTCCCCGCTTCCGTTCCGTCGCGTGCGCTTTGCTGACCCTGGCGGTCGCACGGCCGGCACGCGCACAGACCACCACCGCCGACCGCGAACGATTCGATGTGCTGGCGCGTGAAGCCGCCCGGACGTTCGCAGCCGGCACCGTCGATCAGACACGCCCGACGGTGCAGGCGCCGACGGGTGCCGACTTCAACCTGACGCTCGACGAGGCGACGGCGCGGGCGCTCGAGCGCAATCTCGACATCGCGGTCGAACGCCTCAACCCGCAGACGTTCGATTTGAACATCGCGCGCATCCGCGCGGCGTACCAGCCGCTCGCCACATCGACGTTCGGCCAGCAGTCTCGCGTGCAGCCGCCGACGAGCACGCTCAACGGCGGCACGATCGTTGACAACAACATCACGACCTACAACAGTGCGATCACCCAGCTGACGCCCTGGGCCGGCGGCGCTTTCTCGTTCCAGTTCAACAACAATAAGCAGGTCACGTCGAACAACCTGGTCAACTACAACCCGGCGTTCAACTCGAACTTCGCGCTCGCCTACAGCCAGCCGCTTCTGCGCGGAATGCAAATCGACAACAACCGCCAGCAGCTGCGCGTCACGGCCCTCAATCGCGACTCGTCGGAAATCCAGCTGCGGGGCACGATTGCCACCACGCTGGCCAACGTGCGAAACGCCTACTGGGAGTTCGTCTACTCGCTGGCGGCGCTCGACGTCGCGCAGGGTTCGCTCGATCTCGCCGAGAAACTCGTGCAGGACAACCAGACTCGCGTCGAGGTCGGAGCGCTGGCACCCCTCGATGTCGTGCAGGCGCAGGCTGAAGCTGCCAATCGCCGCCAGTTCGTGGCGCAGGCCGACGCGCAGTGGCGCACGGCGGAGTTGGCGCTGAAGCGGCTCATCGTCAACGGCACGGACGACCCTCTGTGGAGCGCCCATCTGACGCCCGTGGATCGCCCGACGTTCCTGGCAGACGCGCTCGACGTCCAAGGAGCGGTGAAGAAGGCCCTCGAAAATCGGACCGATCTGCAGCAGGCGCGCAAGACGATTGAGAGCAACGACGTCACGTTGAAGTACATGCGCAATCTCACGTTGCCCGCCCTGGACCTGCAGGCCAACTACGGAGCGACGGGCCTGGGTGGCACGCAGTTCCAGCGCAGCGGCAGCGGCATTACGAGCGTCATCACCGGGACCGTCCCGGGTGGCTATGGCGACGCCTGGAGGACATTGACGGGCCGCGACTACCCGACGTGGAACCTCGCGCTGAACTTCTCGTATCCCATCGGGGCGAGCGCGCAGGAGGCGCAGGTTGCCCGGGCGCGGGTCCAAGTAAGCCAGTCGGCGGCGCAGCTTCGCGCGCTCGAACTGCAGGTGGCGACCGATGTCACCAATGCGGCGCTCCAGGTGCAGAGCGGTCTGACGCGATACCAGGCGGCGACGGCGGCGCGCGCGCTGGCTCAGCAGCGCCTCGACGCCGAACAGAGCCGCTTCGACGTGGGGCTGTCCACCAACTACTTCGTGGTCCAGGCGCAGCGGGACCTTGCTACGGCGCAGATCACCGAACTGCGCGCACTGCTCGACTATCAGCGGGCGCTCGTCGATTACGAGCACCTGCAGGAGGCGCCAGCCAATCGCGGCGCCGGGGTAACGGTCATCAACGCCGCGGCAGGCGGCAACTAGACCGTTCGTCAGGAGCGAATGAACAAAATCGCGGTCTTCACGGGGCTCGGTGCGGCTGTCCTCGCCGGGGCGTGGTACTCGGGCATGCTCGGCGGCGCCGATGCGACGCCGGAAGCCGCGCAAGCGGGGGCACCGGCGGATGCCGGTGGGCGCCAGGGCGGCGGTGCAGGTGGCCAGGGCCGTGGCGGCCGTGGCGGGGGGCGCGGCCAGTTGACGGTCGAGCTCGCGCCCGTCTCGCGGGACAAGGTCAATCGGGAACTGTCGGTCGTGGGTAACCTCGTGGGCGACCTGACCGTCTCGGTTGTACCCAAAACCGCCGGTCGCCTCGAGGAACTCGGGGTCAAGCTGGGCGACCGAGTCGCGCGTGGTCAGCGAATCGCCAAGATCGAGGACCAGGAAATCCTCGAGCAGGTCAAACAGGCTGAAGCCGCCTTCCAGGTCGCCAGCGCGACGATTCGACAGCGCGAAGCCGATCTGGCTCTGGCCAAGACCAACGCCGAACGGTCGCGCAGCCTGTTTCAGCGCCAACTGCTCCCGCAGCAGACGCTCGACGACTCGGAAGCGAAGTACCAATCCGCGCAGGCGGCGCTCGACCTCGCCCGGGCGCAGAACAACCAGTCCCAGTCGCGCCTCGACGAGCTGCGGATCAACCTCCAGAACACGGTCATCACGTCGCCCGTCAACGGGTTCGTCGCGCGGCGGGCAGCCGACCCGGGCGCGTTCGTTTCCAACAACGCGCCAATCGTCGATGTCGTGGACATCACCAAGGTGCGGCTCGTCGTGAACATCGTCGAGAAGGACTTGCGGCAGATCGACGACGGCGACTCGGCGATGGTTGAAGTCGACGCCTACCCGGGGGAACGGTTTCAGGGTCGCATCGCCCGCGTGTCTCCGGTGCTCGACCCAGCCACGCGGACGGCTTCGGTCGAGATTGAGATTCCAAACGGCGAGTACCGTCTCAAGCCGGGGATGTACGCGAGGGTCGGCATCGTGACCGACTCGCATCCCAATGCCGTGGTGGTGCCGACCAATGCGCTGGTCGACGTCAACGGCGCGCGAGGAGTCTATCTGTCGTTGAACAACCTGGCTGCCTTCCGGCCGGTGAAAACGGGAATCGAGGGGCCCCTGCTGACGGAGGTTCTCGACGGCGTCGCCGAGGGCGACCGCGTCGTGACGACGGGGGCGGCGGGCCTCCGCGACGGCGACCCGATCGTGCTCGGCGGCGGACCCCGAGGCAACGCGGGACGTGGTGGCGCAGGCGGACGAGGGGCACCGCGATCGACCGACGCCGCCGGCGGCGCGAGTGCAGGGGAAGGACAGCAGCCCGGCGGAGGGCGAGCGGGCGGACGGACGCAGCCCCCCGCCGGCGAACCTCCTCCCGCCGCTGCAGGAGGCACCCCAGAGGGAGTTGCCCGCCGGGGTGGCGGGAGCGGCGACGGAACCTATGCGGGCCGTCGCGGCGGTTTCAATGGTCAGCGTGGGCAGCAGCCCGGGGGCGCGCCCCAAACGGAGCAGCCATGAGCATTCCTCGTCTTGCCATTCATCGGCCCGTCACCATGTTCATGCTCAGCGCGGTCGTCGTGTTGCTGGGCGCACTCTCCCTGTCGAAGCTTCCCGTCGATCTGATGCCGGAGTTCACGCAGCCGACGATCACGATCAATACCAACTACCCGAACGTGGGGCCGTTGGAGATCGAGGAGCTGATCAGTCGTCCTATCGAACAGTCGGTCAGCGCGGTTGCGGGTATCACCCGCGTCGATTCGACTTCGCGGGAGGGCGGCAGCAACGTCCGCCTCAATTTCAACTGGGGCACCAATCTCGATGAAGCCGCCGACGACGTGCGGAGCCGGCTCGATCGCGTGCGGGGGCGGCTGCCCGAAGAGGCGGACCCGCCCACGATCTTCAAGGCCGACTCGAACGCGATGCCGATCATGGGTGTCGGTGTGGAGGGCGACTTCGACGCCGTCACCCTACGCGAGCTCGCCGAGAACGACCTCTCGCCCCGTCTCGAGCGCGTACCCGGTGTCGCCGCCGTCACGATCAACGGCGGGCTGCGCCGGCAGATACACGTCGACCTCTCGAAGGAAAAGATCACGGCGCTGAACCTCTCGGTCGATCGAGTCATTCAGGCGCTTCGATCCGAGAATCAGAACCTGCCGCTGGGCCAGATCGATCAGGGCGACTCGACGTACCTCGTGCGCAGCCAGGGACAGTTCGGCGATATCGACGACATCCGCAATCTCGTCGTACTGACGCGGGAAAACATTCCGGTCTACCTGCGCGACGTCGCCGACGTGAGCGATGGCACCGAGGACCGCCGGCAGTTCCTCCGTATCAACGGCCGGCCGGGCGTCCGCATGCAGATCAGCAAGCAGTCGGGCGAGAACACCGTCGCAGTGGCTCAGGGCATCCGCGCCGAAGTGGCGCGCATCAATCGCGACGTGCCTGGCCTGAAGCTGACCGTGCTCGACGACAACGCCATCTTCATCGAGCGCGCGATCAACAACGTGAAGGAGCACGCGCTCGTGGGCGGCATCCTCGTGGTGTTGATCATCTTCGCGTTCCTGCGCGACTTCCGATCCACGCTCATCGTCTGCACCTCGATTCCCATCTCGGTGATCGGCACCTTTGCCCTGCTCTACTTCGGCGGGTTCACGCTGAACACGATGACGTTCGGGGGTCTCGCACTGGGCATCGGGATGATCGTCGACGCCGCGATCGTCGTCCTCGAGAACACCCACCGGCACCTCCACATGGGGAAGGACCGGATGACGGCGGCCATCGACGGCAGCGAGGAGGTCTGGTCCGCGATTCTGGCGTCCACGCTGACGCACATCGCGGTCTTCGTGCCGCTGCTTTTCCTGACCGGCATCTCGAGCATCCTCTTCACGCAGCTCTCGTTCGTGGTGATGTTCTCGTTGTCGATGTCGTTGTTCGTGGCGGTGACGATCGTCCCCGTGCTCTGCTCGCGGTGGCTGCGCACGCCGGAGGAGCAGGGGGAGCACCGCGGTGTGCTGGGACGCTTCTACCGCCTCAGCGAACGGATTCTCGAGGGCATCGACGACCGGTACCGCGACATCATTCGCCTCACCCTGCGACATAGACCAACTGTGATTGGCGCCGCGGCCGGCCTCGTCGCCCTGGCCGTCGTGCTCAACGGGCGCATTGGCACCGAGCTGCTGCCGCAGACCGACGAGGGTCAGGTGAACGTCAACGCCGAACTGCCCCTCGGCACGAAGATGGAGCTCACCGAGGCGGCGATGCTGCGGCTCGAAGGCATGATCCACGACCTGGTGCCAGAGGCCACAACCCTCGTCGTCAACGGCGGCGGTGGTGGTGGCGGCGGCTTCGGGGGCGTCGGCACCACGAACCGCGGCTCGATTCAAGTCAAGCTGAAGCCACGCGACGAGCGCACGCGCACGAGCGACGACATCGCGCAGGACCTTCGTCGGAGACTGGCGGGCCTGCCGGGGGTCATGGTCAGGGCCAACCCGGGCGGCGGAAATTTCCAGCTCAATTTCATCCTCGGTGGCGGCAACGACGCGCGCCTGGCGCTCGAGATTCGTGGACACGACATCGATGACGCCAAGCGAGTCCAGCAACAGGCCATGGCCATCATGCAGGACACGCCGGGCGTGGCTGACGTCCGGGTCGGCGCTGACCAAGGCCGGCCAGAACTCGCCATTCACGTCGATCGCCCGAAGGCCGCCATGCTCGGCCTGACGGTCAACGGCGTCGCGCAGACCATCCAGACCAATGTCGCCGGCACGACGGCCGCGCAGTTCCGGGATCGCGGCAATGAATACCCCATCGTGGTCCGTTTGCGAGAAGAGGATCGCGGCCAAATCAACGACATCGGCGATGTGCTCGTGAACACGCCCGGCGGGCAGGTCGTGCCTGCGCGAAACCTGCTCGTGGTCGATCGCGAGACGGGGCCGCAACAGATCGACCGGAAGAACATGGAGCGGATCGTCCGCGTTAACGGGGAGCCCGAGGTGGCGCTGAGCGACGCGGTGACCAACGTGCAGTCGCGCCTGAGCCAGATTCGCCTTCCGCCTGACTTCTCGGTGGGCTTCGGTTCAGAGGTGGAAGAGCAGGCCAAATCGTTCAACCAGCTCCAATACGTGCTGATTCTGGCTCTGCTGCTCGTCTATGCCGTGATGGCCTCGCAGTACGAGTCGCTCCGCGACCCGTTCATCATCATGTTCTCCGTCCCGACGGCTTCGATTGGCGTGGTCCTCTCGCTGCTGTGGACGCATACGGCCTTCAGCATGCAGGCCTACATCGGCATCATCATGCTTGCCGGCATCGTCGTCAGCAACGCGATTCTGCTCGTGGACTACATCAACACGCTGCGCCACCGCGACAAGATGCCGTTGCGCGAGGCGGTCGAAATCGGTGGCCGGACGCGTCTGCGTCCCGTGCTGATGACCTCCATCGCCACGATGCTGGGCCTCGTACCGATGGCCATTGGCGTGGGCGACGGTGGTGAACTCCAGGCGCCGCTCGCCCGGGTCGTGATCGGCGGGCTGCTGGCGTCGACCATCGTCACCCTCGTGCTCGTCCCCGCGGTGTACACCCTCTTCGAAGAAGGGTGGAAGGGGCTGTTCACGAAACACGAGGCGGTCGGCCAGTAAGTAGGTCTTGGTGATGGCCGGGCTGTCAGCGCCCGGCCATCGCTTTCCATAACTCCGCGATCGTCCGCCCCGTCACCGGGTCCACCCAGTCGGGCACTACCTCGGCCAGCGGCTCGAGCACGAACCGCCGCTCCCTGAACCGCGGATGCGGCACCGTCAACCCGGGTATCTCCAGTACCACGTCACCGTACAGAATCAGATCGAGATCGATCGTCCGCGGGGCCCCGACGTGGGGACGCTCGCGTCCAAGATCGCGTTCGATGTCCAGCAGCGCGTCGAGGGTTTCTCGAGGCGAGAGGGTCGTGAGGCCGACTGCGGCGGCGTTCAAGAAGCGGGGCTGCGCGGGATCGACGCCGACGGGGTCGGTCTCGTGAAACGACGAGATGCGCAGACCGGATAGGAACTCCGCAACTCGCGCGGCGGCCGCACGCAGGTAGCCTTCACGATCGCCGAGGTTGCCTCCAAGGCCGATGGCGACGCGCGTCGCCTACTCCTGCCAGCGCGTCGGGAGCACTCCTCCCACGCGCTCCGCCTGTGCGGTCCGGCGGCCGAGCACATCTTCGAAACCAGCGGCGGCCTGCTCGAACAGACGACCGTGTTCCTGCGACTCCCCCAGCACAACGTTGAGCATGAGGCGGTGGCGGGCATTCGCGAGCGCCTCGACTCGTGGGCGCCACTTCCCGACGAACGCCTCGAGAAACCGGGCATCGTCTTCGATGATTTCCCGAAAGGCGCCGGGCTGGACCTTCCGGTCCGTCCGGGGCGCCACGGGGGCGGGAAGTGCCGACGCCGCCCTCGGCGGCTCGACGCCACCCTCGGCGATCGCGGACTGGACCCAGGACAGCTGAGTCTCTTCCCTGTTGATCACGTACTGGTAGACGTTGTTGAAATCGTAGTGACCGACCAGTCTGGCACTGGCCTCGTGGCGCTCCAGCAGGCCCAGCCGGTCTGCGGCGAACTCGCCCAGCAGCGGGTGCAGGTCGGACATCAGGCCTTCTGCTTTTCCTTACAGGCGACACACACCCGCGTCCAGGGGATCGCGTCGAGCCTGGCATCGGCGATCGGCTCGCCGCAGTCTCGACAGACGCCGTAGGTGCCGTCCTCGATGCGCTTGAGAGCTTCCTCGATCGCCTGCATGATCTTGGCGTCGGTCTGTTTGAGCTTGAGTTGGATGTGAACCTCGTTGTTGCCGCTCGCCTGATCGGCCATGTCCCCCTGGCGTCCCGAGTTGTTCTCCATGGTCCACTGCAGGGGTTTCGCCGCGGTTCCGGTGAGCAGTTCGCCCCGCTTCCGCAGCAACAGTGATCGGTAGGTCTCCACGTCCATCTTGCTCGTGCTCCTCACGCCCTTCGCCGTGGCGCGTTCCCTAGGCGATCGCCGCTCCCGGCCAGCGCAACACCCGATCCTAGCACGAGCATCATTCCGCCCTCAGCGTGCCCAGGGGCTTGTGGCGCAGGACGTCCAGGCTCGCCAGCACACCGATAGCCGCGACAAACACTGCCGTCGCCCCAATGCCGACGACGGTCACCTCGGGCACTGGATGCCAGGTCAGATCGAGGGCGTAGGTCGCCACCGCCCAGCTCAGCGCGATCGCACCGAGCGACCCAATCGTGCCCGCAATGGCACCGAGGACGCCGTACTCGAGCAACAGCATCGTCGCGATCAACCGGCTACTCGCACCGAGGGTCTTCAGGATCGCGGCTTCGTACACGCGCTGGAATTTCGTCATCGACACGGCGCCCACGAGAATCAGAATTCCCGCCGACAACACGAGTCCACCGACCACTGTGACGCCCAGAATGACCGCGTCGACGACGCCTTGGACCGTGTCGAGCACTTCGCGCAGGTCGATCACTGAGACGTTCGGATATTGCGCCACGAGCGCGGCCTGCATCCGCGCCCGTGCGCCCGCGTCGCGCGGGCCGGTGACCGAGGAGATGTACGAGTGCGGCGCGTTGTCGAACGGCCCTGGACGGAACACGATCATGAAACCGCCCGAGCGGTAGTCGCGCCAATTGACCTTGCGCACGCTGGTGACCCTTGCAGGAATCGTACGACCGAGCACGTCGAACGTCATTTCGTCGCCGACGGTGATGCCAAAACGCCGCTGAAGACTTTCCTCGATCGACACCTCCGCCATCCCCGGCGACGGCGTCGGATCCCACCACCGCCCCGCGAGCAGCTCCTCGTTGGGGTTGATCTGAGGGCGATACGTGATCGTGTACTCCCGGGACAGCGAGCCGCGGCCCCGGACCTGCTCGAACGTCTCGAGGTTCACGTCGCGCCCGCGGACAGCCACGATTCGCGCACGCAGCACGGGGATGACGTTCGGTGGCGCGTCCGCGCCGTTCTCCTGATCGATGAACCGCGCGACGCTGTCGCGCTGATCCTCCTGGATGTCGATGAGAAACATGTCAGGGGCGGTCTCGCCGATCTGGAGCTCGAAGTCACGCAGCAGATTCGCCTGCAGGGTTCGCACCCCGAGGATGAAGAACGTGCCCAGGCCGACGGCCAGCAGGATGACGCGGGTCTGGTTGCCGGGACGCACGACGCGCAGGACCGCCTGGCGCAACGCGAAGGATCGCGCGTAGCGAAGCGGCTGCACGACGCGCACGAGCACCAGCCCGGCCAAATGGAGCACGAACGCGACCGCAACAAATCCGGCCGACAGCATCAGCCCGACACTGAGCGACCCAGCCTGCCACGCGGCCACTGCCACGAGGCCTGCCGCCACGGCCGTGGCCACCACCCACTTCAGCCAGTCGATACCGCCGCGACGAACCGCCTCGTGTCGCAGCAGAAGTGACGGTTTCACGTGCCGGACCTCGAGCAGGGGGACGAGCGAAAACAGCACCGACACCAGAAGCCCTATCAAGAGGCCCTGCCACACGGCAGAGGTGGTCAATCCGAACTCGACCTGCAACGTGGCGATCAGGTTACCAACGAACGCAGGCACCGCCGCAAGCACGGCGCCGGCGATGGCGACGCCCAGCAGACTGCCGGCCACGCCCAGCAGCAGCACCTGGGTCATGTAGACCGCGAGGATCTCGCGAGACGAGGCGCCCACGCACTTGAGGATCGCGATGCTGCGAAGCCGCTGCTGTACGAACACCCGGGTGACGCTCGACACGCCAATCCCGCCGAGGATGAGCACGACGAGACCGACGAGGCTCAGGTAGTTCTCGGCGCGCGACAGGTTCTCGCCCATCTGGTCTTCGTTGCTCCGGTAGGAGCGCACCCGGACGAATTCGTTGGCGAATGCGGTGCTGAGGGATTTGGTCAGAGGATCGAGCGCCGCGGGAGGCACCTGCAGCAGCAGCTCGCGCGACACGCGGCTGCCAAACGAGAGCAGCCCGGTGTCCTCCATCGCGTCGTAGTCGATGATTACCCGCGGGCCCAAGCTGAAAGCGCCCAGGCTTCGGCCGGGCTCCGTGGCGATGACCCCGCGAATCGCGAACGGCACGTTGCCGATGAGAATCCGGTCGCCCACCCGCACGCCCAGCTGTGACAGCAGCTCCGGACGCACCAGCACGCCGTGGTTCGACAGCAAATCGTGCGAGTAGGTGCCGCCGGCGAGCGCCAGCGTCCCGTAGAGCGGAAACGTGCGCTGCACGGCCCGCAGCTCGACGACGCGAGCAACGGGCTTGGACGGGTCCTCGGGACGAACCATGGTCGGGATCTCGATCGTCGCGGAGGTCGCAACGACCCGACCGGCCAACTGTTCGGCCGCGACGAGGTCCATCACTTTCGGCGTGAAGCCGCGGTTGCTGGTCAGGCGAATGTCCGCGGCGATGAGCGTCCTGGCCTCGCGCGAGAGTCCGGCGCGGACACTCTGAATCACCGACCGCAGCGCGATGATCGCCGCCACACCGACGGCAATGCAGACGAAGAAGAACAGCAGGCGCCGCCACGATGCGCGAAGCTCCCGCCCCGCCATCACCAGGATGAATCTCACGTCGTCACCTCCGGAGGGGCGCCAACGGGACGTCCGTCCCGCAGCACGAGCGAGGCGTCAGCGAGCGCCGCCAGTTCGGCGTCGTGGGTCACGAGCATCATGGTGGTCTGACGCTGCCGCCGCACGTCGAGCAGCAGCCCCATGATGATCTTCCCCGTTGTGGAATCGAGGTTCCCGGTCGGCTCGTCGGCCAGGATGATGGAGGGATCGTTGGCCAGAGCCCGCGCGATGGCTACGCGCTGCTGTTCGCCGCCCGACAGCTGCGATGGATAGTGGTGGCCGCGATCGTCGAGTCCTACTTCGCCGAGCAGTCGCTTCGCCCGGACTGTCGCGTCGCGGCGGCGCGCAATCTCCATGGGTACCAGGATGTTCTCGTACGCGGTCAGCGACGGCACGAGATGGAAGAACTGAAAGACGAATCCGATCTTCTCGCCACGCAACCGCGCCAGGCCGTCTTCGCTCAGCTTCGTGATGTCCACGCCGTCGATCAGGATCTCCCCGGTACTCGGAGCATCGAGCCCGGCGACCAGGCCCAGCAGCGTGGACTTGCCGCTGCCGGACGGCCCGACCACGGCGAGGAAACGGCCCGAAGCGACGGTGAGGTCAAGCGGATGCAGGATGGTCAGCGGACGTTCCCCGCTCGTCACCGTCTTCGATACGCCGCGAAGCTGAATCATGGGCCCTGCCGCGCGAGCATCGGTTCGAGCGCCTTCCACACGTTGGCTTCGACGATGCGCGCGCCCGCAGGGTTGGGATGCATGCCGTCGGCGATGTTGAGATTGGGATTGCCCGCAACGCCTTCGAGATAGAACGGGAGAAACGTCACGCGCTCCTCGCCGGCCAGATCGCGAAACGCTCGCCTGAAGTCTGACGTGTAGGAGGGGCCGTAATTGGGGGGGGCCTCCATGCCCGTCAACAACACGTCGATACCGCGACTCTTGGCGGTGCGGATGATCTGCTTCAGATTGGCCTTCATTCCGGCGACCGGAAGGCCGCGCAGTCCGTCGTTGGCACCAAGCTCGATGACGAGCACCCTCACGTCTCCTTCGAGCGACCACTCGAGGCGCCGCAGTCCGCCGGCCGAGGTGTCACCAGAGACGCCTGCGTTGACGACGTCGTACGCATAGTGCTCGGCGTCGAGGCGCTGCTGGACGAGCGCGGGAACCGCCTGCTCGACATCGAGACCGTAACCGGCCGTCAGACTGTCGCCCAGGAAGACAATGCGCGGCAGGCTGCCCCTGGCCGGTTCGACGGCTGCCGGCTGCGACGAACTCCCGCGGACCGATGCTGAATCGTCACGCGTCGCCGCGGGCTGCGCGGCTCTTCCGCAGCCCGATGCCGACACCAGAATCGCCACGACGAGGACGCGCCAGAACACTCGCATGCCGTATGAGTCATTATCTGACAACGTCACAATCCGTGCCTCGGGCTGCCTTCTCTATTCAACCGGGCAGCGCCACGGCCGCGTTCAACGTCGCCACCGCGCGGCTCGAACGACAGCAGTTTGTCACCGCGCTCTGATCGCGTCGCCTCGATGTGTGGAGCGACGATTCCGCCGTGCGGCAGACGATCGCCAACCGCCTCGGATGGACGCGGCTCGACGTCGTCACGCCTCAAGTCACCCGACTCGAGGCGTTCCACGACCGCGTTCGCGCCAGTGGCCTCAGCCACGTCGCGCTCCCCGGCACGGGCGGATCCAGTCTCGCGCCAGAGGTGATCCGGCGTGTGCTAGGAGGCCCCGACCACGTCCCGCGGTTCTGCGTGCTCGACTCGACAGATCCCGCGGCGGTGAGTTACGCACTCGAGCACGCGGCCTCTTCGTTGTTTGTCCTGGCGAGCAAGTCTGGAACCACCGTCGGGCCATGGCCGCCGAGGAGAAACGGCGCGTCGAGGCACTCGACCGTGCAGCTCCACAAGGGGGCGCGGACAATGGCGTGTTCCTGATCGTCAGCGCCGACGCCGAGGTAGACCTCTCCGTCCCCGACCCCGTCCCCGACGCCGCATATTCGATTGGGTCCTCGAGCTCTCTCAGGCTCCTGGAGACTTTCGGTCGCTCGACCTTATTGGTCGCCGGGGCCTGCAGCTCATCTTCCCGATCTCTCGGAAACAACCATTAAACAGTGTTCCGCTTCGTGATTCCTACCTAAGCTCAAGTAGTCATGTCAGGGTGTGGATACTTGGTATACTGCGCCCCGTGCCGACCCAGGCGGTGCTGTCTCGCGCCCAGTCAGCCCTTGAGCGGGGACGGGGTGCCCAGGCAGTGCAACTCGTCAGTCCGATGCTCCGCTCGGGCCCGCTGGCTCGCGAGGACGAGCTCACGGCCCGGGTGCTCCTGGCCGAAGCGTGGCTCCTTCAGGATGACCTGGCGCAGGCAGCAACGATCCTCGGGCGACCACCGGACTCGTCGCGCGAATCGATCAGCGACGCACAACTCGCGACGCTCTGGCGCCTGCACGGCCGCATCACCTACGCCCGCGGTGAACAATCGCGCGCCATCGCGCTACATACACGCGGGCTGAAGCATGCCGAGCTCGCACACCTGCCGCGAGCCATCGGCCTCGCCCACTACGAACTTGCCCTCTGCTACAAGCAGGTCGGCGACTCGGGGATCGTCCGCGAGCACCTGACGGAAGCGGCGTCGGCGCTGCACGCCGCTGGTGACCATCGTCATCTCGCTCTCGTGCACTCGCTGTCGGCCATCTTGCTCGCCCAGTCTGGGCGCGGCGAGGAAGCGAGCGCCGCGCTCCGCCAGGCCGAGCGACTCGCCACGGCCATCCAGGCCGATGACGTGCTGGCGGGTATCGTCCACAACCAGGCGAACGTGGCGTTGATGCGGCACCAGTTCGAGAGCGCTCGCGATCTCGCGGAGCGCAGCGTCGCGCTCCACGAGTCGCTCGCGTCGGGTCATGGTCTGGCGGTCGCGCTCGCGACGCTCGGACAGATCTGCGTTCAGCTCGGCGATCTGGACCGCGCCGAACAGATCCTCACCCGGACGCTCGACGTTCGCAGCCCCGTGCAGTTTCACGAGACGACCGGCGCGGTCTTTGACACGCTCGCGCAGATCCATCTGATGCGCGGCGCGTACGACCGCGCGGACGATTGCCTCCATCACGCGAGCGAAGCCTACGGCGCCCATGGCACCCGGACCATGCGGTGGTACGAGTGGTCACTGCGCATTCTCGGCGTCAAGCTCGCGATACGGCGGGGCGCGTACGACCAGGCCGTGCAGATGGCCGACGAGCTGGGGAAGACTCCCGGAGTGCCGCGCGCCGAAGCCATCCAGGCCGACCTGGCTGCGAGCGAGGCGCTGATCGCTGCCGACCGCATCGAGGACGCGTCTCGGCGCATCGAATCGTGCGAGGGTCGTCTGGATCCCCGGACCGCGCCAGCCAACTGGGGCGAGTTTCTTCGCATCCGCGGCGCGATCAACGAGCGCGCCAATCGCCTATCAGCCGCGCATCATGATTTCGCGCAGAGTGTGAATGTCTTCGATCTCGTCGGCGAACGGTACCACGCGGCGCTGAGCGAGCTGGGCCTTGGCCGCGTCGCAGCTCGCACGGGACCGGAAGATTCGGCACGTCGCCACCTCGACCAGGCAGCGTCGGTGTTTCAGATGCTCGGCGCCAAGCAGGACCTCGCGGAGGTTGAAGCGCTTCGAGAGCAGCTCGCACGCGTTCCCGCCGAGACCACGGTCTCGCTCGCCGACGCAGACGATGCGGTCGTGCGCCGTCTGATCGACGCCTCCGTGCTCTCCGACCTGCTGGCACGCGAGGTCGCCGCCGTGCTTCGCGAGGCGACCAACGCCGATGCCGCGGTGATCTTCGTGCGACCACCTGTCGGCGACATCCGCGTCGTCGCGTCGAACGGATCCGAAGCTGGCGTCGCGCGTGCGTTGGCCCGCGCGGCGGCGCACGGTGATCGCCGGTACGGCGACGAACTGCTCGTCACGGAACCGATCGGCCAGGAAGAGGATGGACCGCGGCACTGCGTGGTCGTGGCGGCGCGGCAGCTGACGGAGGCGGACGGTCGCCGGCTGCGCATGTTCACTGCCGTGGCCGCGCAGGGGTTCGAACTCTGCGGGGTGCGCGAACGCCGGCGCCAGCCGGCGGCACAGAGCGGCGAGCGCGCCCTGGAACCGCTCCTCCCCGGATTCGTCTGCGCTTCGGCAGCCATGAGCAAAGTCGCCGATCAGATCCAGCGGCTCCAGGGGCACAACCTGACTGTGCTGATTACAGGCGAAAGCGGCACGGGTAAGGATCTGGTAGCAAGAGCCATTCACGGCGGCTCGCCTAGGCAGAAAGCGCTCTTCCTTCCCTACAACTGCACCACGACACAACGCGACCTCGCCGACAGCCAGCTGTTCGGCCATAGGCGGGGCAGCTTCACGGGCGCGGTCAGCGATCAGCAGGGGCTCATCCGGACCGCCTCCGGTGGAACCCTGTTCCTCGACGAAATCGGAGACCTGCCACTCGACGTACAGCCCAAGCTGCTTCGTTTTCTCGAGCAGGGCGAAGTGATGCCGGTCGGCGAGACCCGGCCGCAGGCGGTCGACGTCCGCGTCCTCGCGGCAACCAATGCCGACCTCGAACAGCGGGTACTGGAAGGCAAGTTTCGCGAGGACCTGTACTACAGGCTGAGTGTGATTCGCATCCACGTGCCGCCGCTGCGCGATCGCCGAGAGGAGATTCCTCACCTCAGCACGTTCTTCCTCCGCGAAGCCTGCGAGCGTCTGGGCAAGCCCGACGTGGGCCTCAGTTCGGCCACGCTGGACTTCTTCGCCCGTTACTGGTGGCCCGGCAATGTCCGCCAGCTTCGCAACGAGGTACAGCGGGCCGTCGCCATGAGTGCCCCAGAGGGCATCATTGAGCCCGAACATCTCTCTCAGGACCTGAACGCTCCCGCACCCAGCGCCGCGAAGACCGCGCCAACCGTGGCGCGTCAGATCCCACGCAGCCTCGCTGCCGCCGTCGAGGAAATCGAACGCGACCTCATCGGATCGACCTTGTTGCGCACGAGCGGAAATGTCTCGGAAACCGCTCGGCTGCTTGCACTTACCAGGAGGGGTCTCTATCTGAAGATGCGGCGACTCGGCCTGGGAGGCGACGTCTCGGATACGAACCGGGACTAAAGTAGCCACGCTCCAAGAGACTGAACACACCCTCAACCGTGTTGCTGTGAATGACGGCCTGCCCGCCCAAATGCGGTAAGTAGCTTCTCGCTTAACCGAAATCAGATACCCAAGGGCGGTCATGGCCGCTTCAGCAGCTGCCTCGTCCGGATACGAAGTAGCCAGGTATACAGCTAGGTGGATACCTGGTATCCATACGGCCCAGGTTCTGTCCCACCTCATCTTCTCGAATTGCTGAGCATTCCAGCTGAGTCAGCCCGCGAGACACGACAGGGCTGACACGAGCGACAGCGGCCTGCACATTGATACCTCGGTCTGCACAACGCTTTTTCGCGGAGATAACCAGACGTGATGACTACCACCAAGACGAAGCTCGATACGGCCAACGCCAACCCGCGCATCGGCGCGCGACGCAGTCTGCGCGTGCCGGGCCGACTCACGTGGCGTGACTCGGCCGGTGCCCTGCGATTCGTCTCGGTCGTCACGAGCGACGTCAGCGACGTCGATGCGTTCGTCGAGTGCCAGGTGCCGGCCTCAATCCCGCTCTACCGACTGGTCCACTTCCAGGTTGAACGCGACGCGCGCGATTGTCCCGACCTGCCAGCGTCGCTGAAGGCGGGCAAGGTGCTGTCGGCGGTCTATCGCGTCGGGCGCTATCGCACACAGACCGGCACGCCCTGCGGCTACGCGATTCGGCTGCTCGTCGAACCGACGCGCGCGACGGCGCCTGTTCGTCTCGCCATGGCTAACTGAGTCGCCTGCGCGCGGCCTAGATACCCTTCTTTCGCCAGTACCTCGCCAGCCCCTGCCAGGACACCTCGAACGGCGCGCCCACGTGATGCGGGCGGCGCTCGTCCTCGGTGAGGTGCCGCTGCAGTTCGTCCTCGACGTAATCCGCGTAGCGCCGCGCCTTCTCCTCGTCGCTCCCCGCGGCGGCGAGCGACTGCCTGACCCACTCACCTGCGCTCGTCAGGTTCTCGACCAGCGCCCGCAAGTGAGGGACCACCGTGTTCGACGGACCGAAGTGGGTCAAGAACATCGCGGTCGGCGCCCAGCGCTCAATCCGCGAGGCTGTCGCGATCCACTGCTCGATATCGATGTCAGGGGGTGGCGTCGGTGGGCGCACGTAGTCTCCGTGGATCCGCACGCCAGCCGCGTCGCCGACGAACGCGATGCCGCTCAACAGGTCGAAGTAGCTGACGTGATGCACGGCATGTCCGGGCGTGTAGGCCACCTCGAGACGTCGGCCCGCGATGTCCAGCCGCGCCGCCCGTGTATCGACAACCTCCACGTTGCCGGTGGGCACCGCCGCGATCTCTCCCCAGAGCACGTGCATCTGATCGGCATACAAGCGCGTCGCGCTCCGAACCAGCCTCGTGGGATCGATCAGGTGCGGCGCGCCGAGCTCATGGACGAGCACACGCACGCGCGGGTTGCGGCGGACGATCGTGCCAGCGGCACCGGCGTGATCGAGGTGCACGTGCGTCAGCAGCACATGCGTGACGTCGACCAGGCGGATGCCCATCGTCTCGAGACCCGCTTCGAGCGTCGCCAGACACGACGTCGGCCCGGGGTCGATCAGGACAACGCCTGCGGAACTGCTGGCGACGGCCGTGGCGATGACATCGGGGCGACCACGAAACTTCAGGTCAATCCAGGTGAGCCCTGGCGCGAGGACGGGCATGCGGAGCGCCGCATTATACTGGGACGCTTCATGCTCATGGTGCCCACGCAGGTGCAGACCATCGTCGCCTCCATCGCGCGGCTCGTGGCGGAGTCCTCGTCGCTCGATGTCCTCCTGTCCGGTGCCGTAGTGCACCTGGCCGAGGGCATTCCGTTCGAGCGGCTGCACCTGCTGCGGCTGGACCGCAGCGACACCGTGACCCTGTACATCACCAATGCCACCGGCGAGATGACGGTGACGAGCCATCAGATCGGGGACGACGGCGCGGTGCCGGACGACCGTCCCGATGCGACCGAACGCTCCCGCATCGTGTCCACGGTTGGGCAGGCCTCGCGCGTGCAAGGAGCGTTGTGGCTCACGTCGACCAAGGACCACGCCTTCGGCGTCGAACACCAGGAACTGCTCGAAGTCGTCTGCGACATGCTGACCGTCGCGCTCTACCACGACGCGCTGCGGACGCGTGAGTCGCGTCGGCGCGAACGAATCGACGCGCTCAGCCGCCTGCTGCAGACCGTGGCCGAATCGCTTGACCTCCGCCAGATGTTCCCGCAGATTTCCGAGGTCGTCCGCGACGTGCTGCCCCACGACGTACTCGCCCTGACGGCCTGGGCCGAGGACCGGCACTCGTTCCGGATCTATGCGATGGCGGGGGCGGATCCTCCCGACGAAGGCTTCTGGGCGCCTACGACCATCACGGCCGAAGAGCGCGTGCTGCTCCACCGGAACTCGTACATCATTCACGACGTCACGAGCGAAGTGTCCGCGGATACGGTCCGCGGACGGCTGCTCCGCGCGGTGGGTGCGCGATCGGCGCTGCGCCTGGCGATTCCGCTCGGCAGCGCCGTGTTCGGTTCGCTCTTCTTTCTCTCGCGCACACCCGGACGGTTCTCCGACGTCGACGTCGACTTCGCTCGACGCGTCGCGGATCACCTCGCGCTCGCCCTCTCGCACCAGCGTCTCTCGGAAGCCGCACGGCGCGACGCGGCGGCGCGCGAGACTGCCGCACGCCTCGAGGCCCAGGTCGCCACGCTCACTCGCGAGCTCGAGGCACGCGTCGGACATCGCCGCGTCGTCGGACATTCGCGCCCGTGGCAGGAGGTCCTCGCCCAGGCGGCGCGCGTCGCGAAGACCGAAACGACGGTGCTGCTCACTGGCGAGTCGGGGACCGGCAAGGAAGTGATCGCCCGGTTCGTGCACCATGCCTCACGCCGAAGCGGCGGACCGTTCGTCGCCATCAACTGCGCGGCGCTGCCCGACCAGCTCCTCGAGTCCGAGCTCTTCGGCTACGAGCGGGGCGCCTTCACCGGCGCCGTCGGATCCAAGCCGGGTCGGATCGAGCAGGCCAATACGGGCGTGCTGTTTCTCGACGAGGTGGGCGAGATGGCGCCGACTGTCCAGGCCAAACTTCTCCGGGTGCTCGAGGAGCGCGAGTTCCTGCGTCTGGGCGGCACGCGTCTGCAGCGGGCGGATATCCGGGTCATTGCCGCAACCAATCGCGATCTCCACGCCGCGATGAAGCGCGGAGAGTTCCGTGAAGATCTCTACTACCGCCTCGGCGTGTTCGAGATCTCGCTGCCGCCCCTGCGAGAGCGCGTCGAGGACGTGCTGGAACTGGCGGACGCGTTTCTCCGGGAGATTGGCGAAACCGTGGGACGGCCCGCGGCCGGCATCGAACGCGACGCGAAGGACCAGCTGATGGCCTACCGGTGGCCGGGTAACGTGCGTGAGCTGCGGAATGCCATCGAGCGAGCGGTGATCCTGGCGGATGGCGGGTTTATCCGCAGCGAACACCTGCCGGTCAGCGCCACGCGCACAGACGATGCGCCCGACAGCACCGGCGAGCGCTTGCCCGCGGGCGGCGTCAACCTCGATGCGCTGGAGCGGTCGCTGGTCATCAAGGCGCTGGCGCAGGCGCGGCACAACAAGACACGCGCCGCGAAACTCCTGGGACTGACGCGCGCGCAGCTGTACTCGCGCATCGACAAGTACGGACTCGCAGAGACCGACTCGTAGGGTCTGCCACGTGTCGTCTCCCCTACGGCGCGCGATCCTTATCGGCAGTGCGATCCTGGTCTTCCTGATACTGGTGGGCGCGACCTACCAGGGCGTGACGACCGCGCTCGAACGTCGTCGGTTTCCGCACCCGGGACCCCTCGTGGACGTCGGGGGACACCAGTTGCACATCAACTGCTCCGGCAATGGAGCGCCCACCGTGCTGCTCGAAGCGCCGGCCCTGGCCATGTCGTCGGCCTGGGCGTGGGTGCAGGCAGAGGTCGCCCAGACCACGCGCGTCTGCAGCTACGACCGGTCGGGCCTGGGCTGGAGTGAGATGGGCGACGCCCCGTTCACGCCACGAGACGTCCCCGTACAGTTGAACGCCCTCGCACGAGGCGGGGGCGAGCGCGGGCCGTTCGTCGTATCTGGCGCGGAGCTCGGGGCCTCGTTTGCCCTGTTATATGCGTCGAACTACCCCGACGACACCGCTGCTCTCGTGCTGGTCAATCTGCCGGACCCAGCGTCGCGTCCGGCAACGGAGATCAGCGGGCTCGCCTCGTCGCCCTGGCTGGCACGAACCGGCCTGCTCCGTGCGATGAGAACACTGTCGAACGACGCGGCCGCCCTGCCTGCTGACGCCTCGGGCGCGCTCACGACCTTCCTCAATCGACCTGATCATCTCACCCGTGCCGCGGCCGAGCTCGCGCGCTGGGACGAGGTGACCGTCATGGCCAACTCTGCCCCCCAGCGCCAAACCCTCCCCGTGACGCAGGTGATCATCGAGGGTCGCGATCAGATCGCGATCCTGGCCAACCGCAAGAACGCGCAAGACGTGGCCGCGGCGATCGTGCGGGCCGTGACGTTCGCGCGCGCCCGGTCGGTGGCGCCTAGAGTCGTACGCGTACCGTGACCGGCGCCGTGAGTTGCGCGGTCACCTTGGTGCCCGGACCAACCTTCACTTCGTCACCCCGGGTCGCCAGGACCACCCCCGTGCCGCCGGCTCCTCCGATGGCCGCGCCCTTCGCGGCGCCGCTGCCACCGCCGAAGATCGCCCCAACCACGGCCCCGGCGCCCGCGCCAATGGCGATCTTCTTGGCGTCATCACCCTTGGTTGCCTCCGCCGTGTGCGAGATCGGCGCCGTGGTGATGTGGTAGATCTCCCCCTCCGCGTGAGCGACATCGAAGCGATACGCAACGTGCGCCAGCCCCTTCACGCGCCCAGCGCGTTCGACCTCGGTCACGACGCCGGTGACTTCGCTGCCGGCCGGCAATGCCACCTGTCCGCCCACCGACACGGCGTCGACGAGCGTCGCGTTCACGGGCTGCTCCACCGTGCTGGTGTCAGAGGCGAGCGCCGACTTCAACTCGAGGCTCAGCGTCGCACCGGCCGGGATCGTCACCTCGGCGAACCGGGGAGCAGCGGGCTTGGCGACAGCCGTCGGTGTCGATGACGCAGTGGTTTTCGGCGAACGCGCCGATCTCGACGGAGATCCCGACGACGATCCCGACGGCGATCCAGACGACGCCTGCAAGTCCGTGCTGGCAGCGCCGCTCGCCTCCGCAGCAACCGCGACATTCTCTGGTGCCGATCCGCCGCAGGCGCCCAGCAGGAACCCCAACGCGACGACAGATGCCCAATTCTTCACATTTGCCTCCCTCGGCATGTCATTTCGAACTCGTCCGTACACGATTTCGTCGCCACTGGACCAAAACTAAGCGAAAAAACAGTGCTTTTCGACGTCCTGGACCGTGGTGTGCGAGAAGCCTGCCGATTCTGGTAGCGTCAGAGAACATGCGCACGGTTGCCGCCGTCCTGGTGGTTTTCCTGTCGCACGCGGCCCCCGCCGCGGCGCAGCGACTGCCCGACGCCGTCGTCCCTGTTCACTACACTCTCTGGTTTGCGCCCGATCTCGCGACAGCCACGTTTCGAGGGCGCGCAACCATCGATGTCGAGGTCCGGAACCGCACCGCGTCGGTGACACTCAACGCGGCGGAGATCCGTTTCGGCGACGTGACGATCGCCTCCGGCGGATACACGCAGCCTGCCCGCGTCGCGCTCGACGAAGCGAACGAGACGGCCACCCTCACGGTCGACCGGGCCCTCGCGAAGGGCCCCGCGTCAATCCAGATTGCCTTTACCGGAACCCTCAACGACAAACTCAGGGGCTTCTACTTGAGCACGTCCAACGGCAGGCGCTATGCCGTCAGTCAGATGGAGGCGACCGACGCGCGGCGCGCGTTCCCGTCGTTCGACGAACCCGCGTTCAAGGCCACCTTCGACATCTCGCTGGCCGTCAACGCCGCCGACACGGCGATCTCCAACGGCGCGCAGCTATCCGATACCCCGGGGCCAGAACCGGGCACGCATACCGTGCAGTTCGCGCGCACTCCCAGGATGTCGACGTACCTCGTCGCGCTGCTCGTCGGCGACTTCGCCTGCCGCAGCGGCGGCACCGAGGGCGTGATGATTCGGATCTGTTCAACGCCCGACAAACTGCCCCTCACGGGCTTTGCCCTCGAGGCCGCCGAGCGACAGGTGCGCTTCTTCAGCGACTACACGGGCATCCCCTATCCCTTCGGGAAACTCGACATCGTCGGCCTCCCCGACTTCGCGGCCGGCGCGATGGAGAATGCCGGCGCCATCACCTTCCGCGAGGAGTACCTGCTCGCTGATCCCGATCGGGGGTCGGTCGGCGCGCGAAAGACGATCGCCTCGGTGGTCGCGCACGAAATCGCGCACCAGTGGTTCGGCAACCTCGTCACCATGCGCTGGTGGGATGACATCTGGCTGAACGAGGGATTTGCGACCTGGATGGAATCGAAGGCGCTCGCGGCGTGGCATCCCGAGTGGCACGCCGATCTCGACGAAGTGGACGAGGCGCAGGGCGCCGTCGCCACCGACGCGCTCCGCACGACGCGCGCCGTGCGAACCCCCGTAACGACGGCGAACGAGATCAATGAAGTGTTCGACGCGATCGCGTATCAGAAAACGGCCGCCGTGCTGCGAACGGCTGAAGCCTTCGTCGGATCCGAACTGTTCCGCCGCGGCGTGATGACGTACCTCCGGACATTTTCGTACGCCAATGCCACCGGCGACGACTTCTGGACGACCGTGGCGCGCGCAACGGGTAAGCCGGTGGACCGCATCATGAAACCGTACATCGAGCGTCCCGGCGTGCCGCTCGTGTCGGTGAACGAACGTTGCGTCGGAAACACCACGACGCTCACCCTGAGCCAGGAACGGTTTGCGGGCGAACCGAGCCCCCGTGCGCCCGACTCGTCGCAGACCTGGGCGATTCCGGTGTGTGTGAAGGCGGCCGACGGTTCCGTCCGATGCGAACTGCTCGATCGGCGTGCGCGCGCGCGCTCGTTCCCAGGGTGCGTCCAGGGCTCGTTCGTCAACGCTGACGCACGCGGGTACTACCTGACCGCGTATTCGACCTCCGACCTCGCTGCGCTCGCCGACCGTGCGCGCACCACCCTGACGCCGCCCGAACGCCTGAGCCTGCTCGGCGACTCGTGGTGGCTGACCCGCGCGGGGCGATACGATGTCGGCGTCTACCTCGACCTGACCGCGTCGCTCGCGAGCGACCCCACGCCGTCGATCACGCAGCGCATCAGCAGCACGCTTGCCTTCACGGCCGACGTCATGGTCTCGGCGACCGACCGACCGCGATTCGAGGCGTGGATCCGCGCGGGCTTCGGGCCTGAACTCGCCGCCCTCGGGTTGCCGGGCGACAGCGGCGACAGCGACGAGACGCAGACCAGACGAGCGGCGCTGTTGTCCCTCGTCGGATCGACGGGAGGATCGCCCGACGTGCGTCAGCGCGCGCGCATGATGGCGCTTCAGTACATCGACGACCCTCGCGCGTTGCCGGCGACGCTGGCGGCAACGGTGCTCAATGTCGCGGCCCTGGACGGCGACCGCGCGCTCTACGACCGGTACCTCTCGCGACTGCAGACCCTCGCCGGAACGCCTGAGGAGTACTACCGTTTCCTCAACGCCCTGACGTCGTTCCGCGATCCCGCCCTCGTGCAGCGCACGCTGGAATTCGCCATCTCTCCCCAGGTGCGAACGCAGGATGCCAGCCAACTCATCGGCGGCCTGTTGTCCCGTCCCTGGGCGCGTGACGCCGCGTGGGTGTTCGTCTCGACGCGCTGGGACACGTTGACACGCCGGCTCGACGGCTTCCAGGGCGTACCGGCCATCGTTCGGTCAGCGGGCGGCTTCTGCAGTCGTGCGAACGCCGATCAACTGCGGGCGTTCTTCGCCGCCCATCCGGTGCAGGTCGCCGAGCGTACGCTTCGCCAATCGCTCGAGCGAATCGAGACCTGCGCGACCATCCGCGAGCGCCAATCGCCAGTAGCCACACGTTGGCTCGACGGCCAGGCGCGTTAGCGAGAGTGAGATCAGTTCTCACGTTTCGCGGATCGGCCTCGGTCGGCTAGCATCCGGTCGCTGTGTCCTTCCTTGCTTGATTCTTATCAAGGAGCCCTTATGTCGAAAACGCAAATCCGGACCGTGGCGCTCGTCGCGTGCGGAGCTCTTCTTGGCGTGATCATCGACCGCGTCTGGCAGGCTGGTATCGTGTCGACCGCCGCCGCGCAGGAAGGCCGGGCCACTGCTCCTCCAGCGCCGATGACTCCCGCGCAGATGCAGACTGAGATCGAGCGCCTGAAGACCCTCGTGCCGTCGTACTCGCACCCGATGCAGGATGTAGCGATCAACTGGGCCAGCGTCTGGTTCGCCGCGCAGAAGAAGAACTGGCCGCTCGCCAGATATTTCTACAACGAGGCCCGGTCACACATCGCGTGGACGGTGCGTATCAATCCGAACGCCAAGGTCGACGGCGAGATCGTGGACCTCAAGTCGATCTACGACGCCATCGATACCAGCAGCCTGATGGACGTGCGCACGGCCATCGAGAAGCAGAACTCGGCGCAGTTCGTCACGGCCTACAAGACGATGCTCGAAAGCTGCTACTCGTGCCACAAGGCGGCGGGTAAGCCCATGATTCGGCCCCAGGTGCCGACGGCGGCGGCGCTCACCGTCGTCAACTACGATCCGACTGCGACCTGGCCGCAGTAAACTGAGGCCGCACCGGAGGCCACTCACGATGTCTGCTACCGAGCAACCGGATCGACGAGCGTTTCTGAAGAGTCTCGGCACGGTCGGCGCCACCGGCGTCGCGGCGATCGTGTCGACCGACGCCGCCGCCGAACCGCAGGCCGCAGCGCCGGCCGCGGGCGCCGCCGCGGCGGCCGGACCGGGTACCGCGGACACCACCCGCGCCTACTCCTACCTCTCCCCTCCAGATGCCGCGTTCGTGGAGGCGGCGGTGGATCGGCTCATTCCAGCCGACGACCTCACGCCCGGCGGCACCGACTGCGGTGTGGCCACATTCATCGACCGGCAGCTCGGCGGCGCTTGGGGCAGTGGGGATCGCCTCTACATGCAGGGCCCTTGGCAGAAGGGGTCGCCCACGCAGGGCTATCAGTCGCCGCTAAGCCCCGCGCAGTTCTTCACGGCAGGCGTGGCCGCGACCAACGCGCACTGCAAGACGACCTATCAGAAAGAATTCGATCGACTGACGCGCGAACAGCAGGTGACCGTGCTGCAGGGACTCGAGCGCGGCACCATCTCGCTCGGCACGCTATCGAGCCAGCAGTTCTTCGATCTCCTCCTGAGCCTGGCGATGCAGGGCTTCTTTGCCGATCCGCTCTATGGCGGCAACCGCGACAAGGTCGCCTGGAAGATGATTGGCTTCCCCGGCGCGATCGCGATCTACTCGGAGCACATCAAGACTTACCGCAACAAGAAGTACGACGTCGAACCGACGAGCATCGTCGATCTGTCGTGAGGACGCCATGGCCACTCGCCTGAAGGAAGTTGACGTCGTCATCGTCGGCCTGGGCTGGACCGGCGGCATCCTCGCAAGCGAGCTGGCGCAGGCCGGGATGACCGTCGTGGCGCTCGAGCGCGGCGCGATGCGCAGCACGAACCCGGATTTTTCGATTCCGCTCATCCGCGACGAGCTGCGGTTCGCCACGCGTCACGGGCTGATGCAGAACACCGCGCGCGACACGCTGACATTCCGCAACCGGCAGTCAGAGACGGCCCTGCCGATGCGACAGCTCGGCTCCTTCCTGCCGGGCGAGGGCGTTGGCGGCGCGGGCGTCCACTGGAACGGGGTGACCTGGCGCTGGACCACCATCGACCATGCGGCTCGGACGCATTACGAGCAGCGGTACGGCAAGGGTTTCATCCCGCCGGACATGGCCGTGCAGGACTGGCCCATGACGTACGCCGAGCTCGAACCCTTCTACGACCGGTTCGAACGAACCGCCGGCGTGAGCGGCAAGGTCGGCAACCTTCGCGGACAGCCGCAGCCTGGAGGCAATGTCTTCGAGGCGCCGCGCGACCGCGACTATCCCCTGCCACCGCTGCAGCAGAACTACGCGCAGGAGCTCTTCGACAACGTGTCGCGCGAGGCCGGCTACCATCCGTTCCCCCGTCCGTCGGCGAACGCCTCGCGCGCGTACACCAACCCCGACGGCTCGCGGCTTGGCGCGTGCGTGTACTGCGGGCATTGCGAACGCTTCGGCTGCGAGGCCAACGCAAAGGGCAGCCCGCACATCACCGTCATTCCGCTGGCGATGGCCCGATCGAACTTCGAGCTGCGCACGCATTCGTGGGTCACGAAGGTGCAGTTGGATTCGACCAAGCGCCGCGCGACGGGCGTCGTCTACACGGATGTGACGACGGGCGAGGAATACGAGCAGCCGGCGTCGATCGTCGCGTTGTGCGCGTATGCGATCAACAACGTGCACCTGATGCTGCTCTCCGGGATCGGCACGCCGTACGACGCGACCGCCCAGCGAGGCGTCATCGGCCGGAACTACTGCTATCAGCCCGGCGGGGGCGGCGTGACGCTGTTCTTCGAAGACAAGATCTTCAACCCGTTCATGGCCACCGGGGCGTTTGGTACGACCATTGACGATTTCCACGCCAACGCCGATTTCGATCGCAAGCTGATGGGGGGCATTGGCGGCGCCACGATCACGGTCGGACAGAGCAACGGGCGGCCGATCGGCTACCGCCCCGTGCCGGCCGGTACGCCCAGGTGGGGCGCCGAGTGGAAGAAGGCCACGGCGAAGTGGTATCTGCGGGCGATGAACATCGGCGTCACGGCCGGCAACATGCCGAACCGTTACAACGCCTACGATCTCGACCCCACCTACAAAAACGTGTTCGGGCAGCCGCTGCTCCGGCTGACTTACAACTTTCTCGAGAACGACAAGAAGGTGGTGGCCTACGGCGGCCAGAGGGCTGCCGAACTGGCCCGCCGCCTCAACCCCACGAGCATGACCGGCCCCGGCACGCTCGGTGACTATTCGATCGTCCCGTACCAGTCCACACACAACACCGGCGGCGCCGTCATGGGCGCGTCGCCCAAGGACAGCGCAGTCAACCGGTACCTGCAAAGCTGGGATGTCTCCAACGTGTTCGTCGTCGGCGCGAGCGCGTTTCCGCACAACTCGGCGTACAACCCGACAGGTCCCGTCGGCGCGCTGGCGTACTGGACGGCCGACGCGATCAAGAATCGCTATCGCAAGAAGCCGGGACCGCTCGCGTGACGTCTGCTCGCGCCTGGCAGTTCGGGCTCGTTGCGGCCGCACTCGTGGCCGGAGGATCGCTGGCGCCGACCCGCGCGGCCGACCTCGAGCGGGGCAAGGCGTCGTTCGACAAGTGCGCCGCCTGCCATGGACTCGGCGGCGAGGCCGACCTCGACGGTCCGACGCTGAAGGACGTCATGGGACGACAGGCCGGATCACTCGAAGGGTATCGCTATTCGGCGGCGATGAAGCGCAGCGGGGTCACGTGGACCACCATGACCCTCGACGCCTACATCACGGATCCGCAGGAGTTCATCAAGGGCAATCGCATGGCGTTTGCGGGGATCGCCGATCAGGCCGAGCGCGCCGACCTGATCGCGTACATCGAACAGGCCAGCAAAGCGGCGCCCTAGCCGCCGGCCGGTTCGTGCGGGCGGTTAAATCGGTGGGCGCAGTCCCCAGAGCACGGCAATCACCAGCACCACGCCCCCGATGATCAACCACGTAGTGAAGTCGAGGTTCTCGGCTCGGCTGAGCATCAGATTCCAGGTCTGCTGCAAGGTTTGGGTCAACGACCCGAAATTGACGTACTCGCCGACCGCCTGGGCCAGAACGAAATGACTCATGGTGCACCCAGAATTCTAAGGCCGATTGGGCATTCCGGCTCCTGATGGCAACGTGCTTTCTTGGCCACTGTTCACGAATGTGCCGCGCATTGCGCTCGCTTTCCTTCTCCTTCGCTGATGGTCGTTTTGTGACGGCGCTCCACTGGAGCGTGTCCACTCCGGAGATGCGTGCGACAGCCAATCTCGCACGCTCCCTGGACCGGGAGTAACGAAAGCGATGGCATTCCGCCGCGCGATATTCGGAGCGCTCTGGGCGGATCCTGTCCGCTCGGTTCTGATCCGTCTACCGATTGCGCGCCGCATCTACGATGGCTGGTCGCGCCCGCATCCGTTCGATCGCACATACGGTGTGGACACGAGCGGATCAGTCGCTGCCGTCGAGTGTGCGCCAGACGCCCATCTGGCGAGTCAGATCAGTCCTTACGGAGGCTCTCAGCCGAGCATCGTCCGCACGGCGATTGACGCCCTGCCGGCGCATGATCGCTACGCGTTCGTCGATCTCGGCTGTGGCAAGGGCCGGCCCCTCATCGTGGCGTCGGAGTTTCCGTTTGCGAGCATCACGGGCGTAGAGCTGTCAGCGTCGCTGGCAGAGATCGCCGTCGCCAACACCCGGCGGATCGTCGCTCGCTATCCGTCGCGTACGCCTATCGAGGTGCGCATCGGCGATGCGACCACCGTCGACGCGCCCGGTCCCTTCGTCGTGTACTACATGTACCATCCGTTCAACCGTGCGCTGGTGAGCGCGATGATCGCCAACGTGGAACAGCAGCTTGCCTCCCGCCTGCAGCACGCGTTCTTCGTTTACTACAACCCGGTCCACGGCGATGTCCTCGACCAGTCGACGCACTTCTCGCGCTGGTACGCCAGGACACTTCCGTACGCGCCAGAGGAACTCGGATTCGGACCCGACCTGGCTGATACCGTGGTGATCTGGCAGACCAGTGAACGCGCGTATCCCGCCACAAGCGGCGCCGGGCGGCGCATCGTGGTCAGGAGCTCCGCAGAGCACGCGAGTCTCGGCGACTAGGCGAGCGTACACGCGCGATTCTAAGAAATTTGGTGCCGGGGGTGGGGGTCGAACCCACACGACCTTTTCAGGTCCCAGGATTTCAAGACGGATCGAGCCTGTCTCCGGAACTTCGCGACTTCGTTCGGGATCTCGCGCGAAGGCTTTGTCTGACTGGCGTTTAACGGCGACCGGTCATTGTCGCAAATAACGACGAGTTCCGCTGGCTCTCTAGAACTGAACCCGAAGAACTACGCGAACAGTGCGAGGCTAGGTGTGAATGTCGCTCACACCACCATCGGGCTCACTCACAAGACGCGATGTGTAGAAATAGTCGTCGCTCGCCTGGGAATCGAGGAGGTTGAACGCGTCGAGGATCAGATGCAGCCGAGGTGTCAGGTGACACCTGACCTGCTAGGCGAGCCTGGGCTCCGGCTCGGTGCTAACCTGCGGCCCCGCAGGTCGGACCTATGCGGTGGGAGGAGGAGGATCATGAGTGTTGGCAACGCGGCGGAGATGGACGAAATCCGCGAGCTGAACGCGCAGATGCACGCCGAGGAGAAGCGTGGCGCCGACGGCCTTGGGTTCTACCGCGAGCTGCTCGATCAGACGCTGCGCTTTCGGCGGGCGGACGGCACGGTGGTGACACGAGACGAGTACCTGATCGGTCTCGTCAACCCCGAGAACCGTCGCGACCAGATCGAGCCCGACGGCCCGATCGACTGCACCGTCTACGAGAACACGGCGATCGCGTCGGTGCTGCTCCGGGTGAAGGGCAGCAACGCCGGCAAGCCATTCTCCGGCGTGTTCCGGAACGTCCGAATCTTTCACCGCGACGCGGCCGACAAGCCGTGGCGCCTCAAGGTCTGGTTCAACGACAAGGTGCCCGACCCGAACGGCAGATCCTAGTCACTGAGGAGGGAGCGGGGGCCGGTCGTACATGGCCGGCGATTTCCTCATAGCTCTCGGTCAGCTGGTGGAAGGGTGACGTTGTCCCAGTTTTTCAAGACGGCGGAAAAGTAGAGTAGGGTCGCTTCGACATCCCCCCGTCGGGGGAGGAGAAGCGATGAAGAAATCCCGCTACACGGAAGAGCAAGTCGCGTACGCCCT
>Ga0210380_10000169_pt1 | contig 36571 bp, 31 predicted proteins | sample PLM4_5_coexredo_FD_155476 | JGI IMG/M metagenome (GOLD analysis project Ga0210380, IMG submission 155476) | Groundwater sediment microbial communities from an aquifer in East River, Colorado, USA - PLM4_5_coex redo | ecosystem: Environmental > Terrestrial > Soil > Riparian zone | place: USA... | reverse complement strand
GGGGAGAGAATTACCTGATTCCGGGAGAATAGCTTCGTCGATCCCGTCGAGGTTACCGCCCTCCGAGCTTCTACGCCCAGTACGTCACGCAATCTGCGGGAGTGAGCAGTCCGCGAATCGTTGATGATGGGGCACCGACAGCCTCTACGTGGGAGGCTGGGGCGGCGTGAGCAGAAAAGGCTGGTCGCGCAAGACGCGACTGAGCCGCGCCTGGCGCTGGCGCCAAGCCTCGAAGCGCCTCGCGATCGTGCCCAGTAGCTGGGCCTTGCTCGGAGAAGCTTCCCGCGTGGCCGCCCGCCCGAAGAAACCGGCGCCGAGTTCGGCATACCAACGGATGTTGTGCCGCCGGCGCATCTGATCCTCGAAGAATCCGGTCAGCACCAGGCATTGGGCGCCGGCGGTTTCCATCATCAGGCCGTCGGCCAGCAGCGTCGAATCCACCACGAAGTGATCGAAGACCGCGCTGAGGTTTGTCGGAGTCGAGAGATCGACCGTGGCGTGCGTTGATACCTGGGTGTAGTGCGCCAGCACGCTGGCGTTGTAGAGGAGTTCCGGGTGATCGACGTCTGGTCCGGAGACGTCCTTCAGGCGCTGGAAGAAGAATTCCAGCGCCTGCCGATGATCGATAGCGAGAAGCTCTCGCAGAGGACCCATTCCGCTAGTACATCCCTCCGCCCATGCCGCCGTTCTGCGCGGCCGCCTTGCGGTCGTCCGGCGCCTGCGAGATGACCGCCTCGGTCGTCAGTAGAAGCGAGGCAATCGACGCGGCGTTCTGCAGTGCCGAGCGGACGACCTTGGCCGGATCGATAACGCCCGCCTTCACGAGATTCTCGTACTGTTCCGTCTGGGCGTTGAAGCCCTCGTCACCGGCCATGTCCTTGACGCGCTGCACGACGATGGCCCCCTCGTGGCCCGCGTTGGTCGCGATCCAGCGCAACGGCTCCTCGATGGCCCGCATGATGATGTTGACGCCAAGTTGCTCGTCGCCGTCGAGCGTAATCAACTTGAGCCCTTGCGCGGCCCTGAGCAGCGCCACGCCGCCCCCAGCCACGATGCCTTCCTCGACTGCGGCCTTGGTAGCGTGCATCGCGTCCTCGACGCGGGCCTTCTTCTCTTTCATCTCGGTCTCGGTGGCTGCCCCGACTTTGATGATGGCCACGCCGCCCACGAGCTTGGCGAGTCGCTCCTGCAGCTTTTCGCGGTCGTAGTCAGACGTCGTGTCCTCGATCTGGGTGCGCAGTTGTTTGACGCGCCCTTCGATGGCCTGCTTGGTGCCCGCACCTTCGATGATCGTCGTGGTGTCCTTGTCGATCGTGACCTTCGTCGCCTGTCCCAGGTCCTCGAGCTTCACCGAATCGAGCTTGATCCCCAGGTCCTCCGTGACGGCCTTGCCGTTGGTCAGGATGGCGACGTCTTCGAGCATCGCCTTACGGCGATCGCCGTAGCCCGGCGCTTTGACAGCCGCAACCTTGAGCGTGCCTCGGAGCTTGTTGACGACGAGCGTTGCCAGTGCGTCGCCTTCGAGGTCGTCCGCGAGGATGAGCAGCGGACGGCCCGCCTGCGCCACTTGCTCGAGCAGCGGCAGCAAATCTTTCATCGCGGTGATCTTCTTCTCGTGGATCAGGATGACCGGATTCTCGAGCACCACTTCCATGCGGTCGGGGTCGGTCACGAAATACGGCGAGAGGTAGCCGCGGTCGAACTGCATCCCTTCGACCACCTCGAGCGAGGTCTCGATCGTCTTGGCCTCCTCGACGGTGATCACGCCGTCTTTGCCCACTTTGTCCATCGCTTCCGCGATGATTCGGCCAATGGTCTCGTCGTGGTTCGCCGAGATCGTACCCACCTGCGCAATCATCGGACCACTCACCGGCTTGGACTGCTGCTTGAGTGACGCGACGACCGCCTCGACCGCTGCGAAGATCCCGCGTTTGATGGCCATCGGATTGGCCCCGGCCGTGACGTTTTTCGTGCCTTCACGATAGATAGCTTGCGCCAGCACCGTGGCTGTCGTCGTGCCGTCTCCCGCGACGTCGGAGGTCTTGCTTGCGACTTCGCGCACCATCTGGGCGCCCATGTTCTCTAGCGGATCCGGCAGGTCGATTTCCTTGGCCACTGTGACGCCGTCCTTGGTGATCGTGGGCGATCCGTAGGACTTGCTCAGGATGACGTTGCGTCCCTTCGGTCCGAGGGTGACCTTGACCGCATTGGCCAGCCCGTTCACCCCGCGGAGAATGGCCTGGCGTGACGCGTCGCCGTATGTAATGAGTTTCGCCATGTCAGCGTCCCTTCCTGGTGGCGGCTTTTCCCGTCGCCGGCTTGGCAGTCAAGGCTTTGGCGGTGCTGGCACCCTCGATGGTGGCAAGGACATCGTCTTCTTTCATGATCAGGTAGTCGACGCCCTCCAGTTTGATCTCATGGCCAGAGTACTTGCCGAAGAGGATCGTGTCGCCCGCTTTCACGTCGAGCTTCACCCGCTCGCCGTGGTCGTTCACTCGGCCTTTGCCCGCAGCGATCACCGTGCCCCGCTGCGGTTTTTCCTTGGCGGAATCCGGGACGATGATGGCGCCGATCTGCTGTTCGCCTTCGTCGAGGCGTTGAACCAGAATCCGGTCGTGTAGTGGGCTGACATGCATGACGTGACTCCCATCGGGCGAGGAGGTGTTGACGAAATCTCTCGTCAGCGGAAGCGACAGAAGCCGTCGCTCCGTCTAACGAGCGAAGAATCGACGACGCGCTCTTGATGAGGGCTGTGGCTCGGGGCCGGATCACATCCGGCGATGGGCGGCAGTGCTCAGGAAGGTCTTGCACTCATGAGTATAGGCGAGAGCAGCCGCGCTGACAAGGCGCGCCTTCAGCCCCCGCTGTCGTGGTGGCGACCGACAGCTCTCCTGAAGGGAATGGCGCTGCGATGTTTAGGTGTCGGGTACGGGGGTGTTCGGGCTGCAGAACGATGTCACTGCGGTCACGACACAGTAGACCGTGGTCGATTGGAGTGGTCGGACGCTAAGCACAGTCGGTGAGCGATCTGGCCAGACACCCGTCGACCTGTCGCCAGAGGGTGGGCGGGCTCTTCTTCGTTGAACGTCAGGTTCCGCGCCGTAACACCGCGCGCCTGTCAGCCACACCGGCGTTTGTGCCCGCGCCTCTCCGCTCAAGGAAACCGCGATCTTCAACGCGCGCCAGACGCTCCCTTAATCGGAGTTGGAACTTCCCGTAGTTGACCGACCCGAGGTAGAGGCCCGTCGTTGCGCAGCGTGAGGCCGCGCTGGTCTGTTCAACCACACCAGGATTTCTCCAATCCAGTCGAGGAATCGCGCGCACGCGGGTCGCCGTAAGCCCGTTCGCTAATATGTGGTCGAACGCACAAACTGGCCACCATCTGCGCGGGATAGAAAATTCTCCATCACGAGTGCCCTGAGCATGGCGGCGCACACCGAGGGTGCCACCCCAAATAACCGCATGGCCTGCGGCTTCGTCAGTGTCAGCCCCGGCGTTTCTCGGTATTGCTCGCGGACTTCCTGCAGCAGTGCGGCAAGTGGTGCGGAGCGAGGAGGGAGGTCTGTGATCATGGCGCCTGATTTCTGAGGAAACGAGCCTTGATGAGGGCAGGGCCAGGGCTGGAAAACGCCCAGCGATGTGGTCGGAGTCTCAGGAAAGCGTGAACCTTGACCTTACACCTTTCCCCTGAGCGGCACAACAAGCGTACGGTGGTGTGATCCGATTCGGTGGACATCTTTCCCGAGGGGAATACGATGTCCAGACCGATGGCCGACACACCGAAGCGACGTCCGCGCGCCGCCAGTTCACCGATGAGTTCAAAACCGGCGCCGTGCGCCTGGTCCTCAACGAACGGCAAGACCGTCGGCCCGCGGCCCGCGACCTCGATCTGACGGAGACGGCCTTGCGCGAGTGGGTCCGACGGGCGCAGGCCGACCGTACCCGAAGGCGGACGGGCCTGACCTCGTCGTCGAGCGGAAGCGCTTGCGGGCGCGGGGCCGCAGGCCCTCCTCCCGCAGCAGCCGACCCACGCGCTTCTGGCTGACGCGCTCTCCGGCCTCGTGCAGATCCTTCCAGACGCGCGGCCGTCCGAGCACGATCAGTCCATCGCCCCGAATGTGCTGGCGCACCAGTTCGTCGCCGAGCGGCCCAACCAGCGGTGGGTCGGCGATACGACAGAGTTCCTCATCGGCAGCAACGCCAAGGTCTACCTCGGGGCGATTCTCGATCTCTACTCGCGCTTCATCGTGGGCTGGGCACTCAGTGCGGTCAATGACCGGCACCTGACGCTGCGGGCACTCGACATGGCGATGTCGGGATATCTACGTCGTACAGAGGCTCCGGCGCGTCGCGTGTCGGTCTGGCGTGTACGTCTTCGCTCATGATTCTCCTTAACGGGCGATCGGCTGCCACGCGGCGTGGGTCTGGAATCCCTCTAACTGGCTGGCTCAGCGTGCTCGTCGAGCAGGCCCCCGACGCTCGTCGCGCCCAGGATAATCTCCCAGCGGAATTCGTGATCACGAGTGAACGGAGATCGTCCGACAGCTGGTTTTGCCGACGACCGCCTGCTGTCGGTGACCTTCCTGCTACGGAGTCTTTGGCCGGGCCTTGTCCTGCTTCTTTTGCTCCTCCTGTTTCTGTTTCGTCAGCTGCTGTTGTTTGTTCTTTTCCTTGTCCTTCTTGCCACCCTTGTCTCCCATGCCTCCTCCTTTTCAGCCATCGTGACTCGTGACCGCGAGTGAACGTGAATCTTACCGGGTTGACTGATTGAGTTCTGTCCAGTTCATGCCTGAGCGATGCTGGATAGATGACAGGTGGCGATCCGTTGCCCAGGGCTGACCGACTGCTGCGCCAACTCCGACAACCGGAGTAGGCGATTCCGGCCACGCAAGAAACGCCTCATCTTCCCGCGTGACGATAAGTGACGACGAGCCGTTGACTTGCGGAGGCACGCGATCGGCCGGCGCGGCGGCAGCCGGATTGCGTTGACGGGGGTCGCCCCGGCGGCTCGGCCCATCGTGCATCCAAACCCTCGTGCACGACGAATCCTCCCGCCGGGGCTCCGACACCATCCCAAACGTTACGAGGAGGACGAAGATGACCCGATTCCTGATTGCCGCAATCGCCACAATCGCGTTGATACCCGGCCTGGCGCACGCTCAGGTCCGGCCGGGGGCGCAGAAGCCGGTGGCGACGGCTGCGGCACCGATCAACCTGAACACCGCCACGATGGATCAGCTCGAGTCGATTCCCGGCATCGGCGCCAAGACCGCCGAGCGCATCATCGCGTACCGCCAGAAGAACGGCGGCTTCAAGAAGATCGAGGACCTGATGCTGGTGCAGGGCGTGGGCGAGAAGAGCTTCCTCAAGATGAAGCCGCTGATTACGGTAACCGGCACGAAACCTGGCTCGCAGGAGCCGTGAGCAACGGGCCGGGTCGCGGGAGCGCGTCGCGCCTCCCGCGGCCCCCTCGTCTTGGGCGCTGTCTTGGGCGCTGTCTTGGGCACTGCCTCGGTTTCACGCTTCTCGAGCTCCTGCTCGTGGTCTCGATGACCGCGGTCATGGCGGCCATGGCGATCCCGACCTGGGTGTCGAGCGTCGAACGAGCCCATGCGCTTGGTGCCGCACGGTATGTGGCCTCGCGATTCAGCCTGGCCCGCACGCAGGCCGTGGCGCGTGCGGCCAATGTCGCCGTGGCGTTCACGGCCAGCTCGTCTGGCGTCTCTCTCGCCAGCTACAGGGATGGCAACGGGAACGGGGTGAGAATGGCCGACATCGCCTCGGGCGTCGATCCCATTCTGGAAGAGCCCGTGGATGTCACCGATCTATTTCCCGGGGTGACCATCGCGATCAACAATCCGACCGCCGCGCTAGTGTCCGGCTCGACGACACTGATGTCCTTCACGGCGGTCGGCACAGCCTCCTCGGGAACGATCTATGTAAAGGGTCGTGACGCCTCGCAGTACGGAGTGCGGGTGCTCGGAGCAACGGCGCGCACGCGCGTGCTGCGTTACCTGGCGCCCCAAGACCAGTGGGTGCCGGTGTTCTGACCGAACGTCGCCGGTCCCCACGTATTGTGTGTCTCGACCGAGGTGTGGCCCCTCAGGCCAGGCTCAGGACAGGCGCCACGCTGGCTGTGGTCGACCTGTCCGAACACGGTTGTCTCGCGGAATGTACGAACCGACTTCTGCCCGGGCGCCATCTCGACCTGCGTCTCTCCGTGGAGGATCGATCCACGATCGTGCGGGCACGCGTTGTCCGCGCATACGTGCACGCGGTCGCTCCAGATGGCATCCGCTACCGTGTGGCCCTCGGGTTCGGCGCGGCGTAGGACGCTATGACGAAGGCACGACGACGCCGCGAATGCCGTGGCGCTCGATCGCCGCTGCCACGAACCCCGACGAGCGCACATCGCGGACGAAGGCCTCGAGGTCGGCAGTCGACCGTCCGTGCGGCATGCCGATGGCCTGCCGGATTTCAGTGAAACGTCCGCTCACCACACGCGTGCCCGGGTGCGTGTCGGCCACGGCCACGAGGAGCGGCGTGAGCCCCGCCAGCGCGTCGAGCCGCTCCGCGAAGAACAGGTCCGCCGACGCATCCACGCTTGGCGCGCGCACCAGCTGCGCACGCGCGATAGTCCGGGTGAGAAACAGGTCGTAGGCGCTCCGCTCGGACACCGCGATTCTTATCCCCTCGCGGTCCACATCGGACACCGTGCGCGCCGACGAACCTTCGGGAACCAGGTAGCTCGCTTCGATTTCCAGGTACGGCGACGTGAACGCGATGTCGCCGGCACGCGCGGGGTCGGCGGCCAGAAACGCTACGTCCCACGCATCTGCGTGCACGGCATCGGCCATGAGGTTGGCCGAGGTGTAACCCACGATGTCGATGGCCGCGCTCAATCTGCGTCCGAGTTCGCGTGCCACGTCAATCGCGATCCCTGCCGGCGCGCCCGAAACAGGATCCCGCGTGGCCAGCAGCGCGTTGCCGAAGTTGATCCCGACACGCAGCGTGCGCTGGGGTATCCGTTGCCCGTCTGTAGACACATCGACGCCTGCCATCGGGCAAACGATACCCCGTTCCGATGCGCTTCGCCACGCGGCGACGTGACCTCACGCGCGATCCGGCCTGAATTGAGTTCTCGGCTCGATGGCACCGTGATTGGTAGTAGCGAGTGCCGGAGGACTGATGGCATCTCTCGACGATAGGTTCAGCGTGATTGTGCGGGCGCTTGGGAACGCCCTGGTCAGCGATCCGATCGACCGTGATCTGCGGGCGGTGTTCGCGCAAGAAGTGCAGCGCGCCTTCGGACTGCGATCGGTCCACGTTCGCGAGCTGCCAGCTCGGTGCCATCCGCGCCTTGTGATCCCCGCTCGATCCGGAGAATCGATGTCGTTCGGCGTCCCGAGTTCCGACCCGAGGGTGCAGGTGAACCTCGAAGCCGTCTTTGATGAGGGGCTTCCTCCAACCGATGGCGACATCGACTGCCTCGCGGCGGTGGCCCAACTGGCGGGGCTTGTCGTCGAGGTTTCACGCACACGCACGACGACAGCCGTGCGTCCTGGGGGCGACCCCTTGCCCCTGATCGGTTCGAGCGGTTTGATGCAGGCCCTTCGTGACCGGATCGAACGGGTGGCCACCACCGACTTCACCATCCTCATCGAGGGCGAGAGCGGGACAGGGAAGGAACTCGTGGCGCGCCAGTTGCACCTGATGAGCCGACGCCGGAGCGGGCCATTTGTCGCCGTCAACTGCGCCGCGCTCGTCGAGACGCTGCTCGAGGCCGAACTCTTCGGGATCGAGGAACGCACGGCCACGGGGGTCAAGGGTCGGCGCGGAAAATTCGAACACGCCGACGGTGGTACGTTGTTCCTCGACGAAGTGTCCGATCTGTCGGTGTCGGCGCAAGCGAAGCTGCTGCGAGCGATTCAGGACCTGTCGGTTGAACGGGTTGGCGGCAGCGGAACCCGCCGCGTGGACACACGGATCGTGGCGGCCACGAATCGACCCCTCTCGGCGATGGTCACGCAGGGGCTGTTCCGCTCAGATTTGTACTACCGCCTTGGCGGCGTCGAGGTCCACGTGCCACCGCTGCGGACCCGCAGAGACGACATCACCGAGCTGGCGAATCACTTCCTGGCCCGCCATCGCAGCATGCGCGATCTGTCGCTCTCGGAGGGCGCGATCGACGCGTTGCGCCTGTACGAGTGGCCCGGCAACGTCCGCGAGCTCGAGCGGTTCATCGAACGGGCCGTGGCGTTGGTCGAGTCGTCCCGGATCGAGCTCGACGATCTTCCGCCGCAGGTGAGAGGAGACTACCTCGAGATCCTCGGGCCGTCACTGCTGGCCCAGCACTCGCTTCGAGCATGGGGCAGTCGCTACGCCCGCCTCGTCTTCGAGCGTTGCGGGCACAACAAGCGCCGCGCCTGCGAGCAGCTCGACATCAGCTACCACACGCTTCAGGCCTACCTTCGATACACCAGGCGGGACGCGGCTCCGGCCAAGCAACTACCGGCGTGGGTACAGTCTGCGGGCACCTCGTCCTCGGTGCACGAATCGGATGGCGACGGGTAAGCAGCCTCCAATCCGACCCCGAGTGAGGGCCAGCGGGATCGTCCCGGGCGCATAATGAGCGTCGGCATCCATGCGGACGCTCGTCGTTCGAATCGTCGCCCTCTCGTTGCTCGTTTCGGCCTGCGGTCGCAACGGGACGTCTGGCACGGCACCGGCCACGAATCAGGACGCCGCCCTCCAGAGTCTCCTCCATACCTACGTTGTCGAGTTTCTTCGCCGGAATCCGACGGTGAACACCTACCTCGGCGGCGCGGGCCTTGACTCGTCGCTGGCCGACGTTGACGGCACCCTTCGCGACTATTCGACGGGTGCCCTGGAGCGTGAGGATCGCTGGCTCGACGGGATGATGAAGGCTCTTCAGGCCTCCGATCCCGCTTTGTTGTCGAGCGGCGCGCAGATTGACCGCGAGGTTGCGCTGGCCCAGATCCAGTTCATGCTCCACCAGCACCGGGCCCGACACTACCAGCAGCGGTCCCTCGACACCTATGTGAGCGAACCATTTCGTGCCCTCGACTGGCAGCTTCAGGGCATGACCCCGACCGGAACCACAACCTACGGTACCGAGACGGAATGGACGCTCGTCATCAGGCGGGTTCGTGCCGTGCCGCTCTTTCTCGAACTGGCGCAACAACAGCTCCGGATCGGCGTCACCGCGGGGAACACTCCCGATCCACGCATGCTGCGCCGCGACGGTATCGCCGCGGCCGAAGCCACGGCCATGTACTTTGGCGAGACTCTGCCGCGCCTCGCCTCCGAGCGCATCGGCGGCGACCACCGCGTCCAACTCGTGGCCGACCTCAACGAGGCTGCGGCTCGAGCACGAGAGGCGTATACGGCGTTCACGGATTTCGTCGCCGCCACCTACTTCGACGACAGAGCGGCGCAGCGCGTCAAGGCGCAGTTTGCGAGCGACCGCTTCGCGTTGGGAGAGGCCGAGTACGACTGGGCTCTCGAAAACAACCTTCGTTTAGACACCACAGCGGCGCAGATCTACGAGGACGCCTGGCCGATTGTTCAGGACACGCAAGCACGCATGATCGACCTCGCGCGGGACATCGGCCTCCAACACCACTGGGCGCTGCCGGCCGATGGCCCGACGGCCGTTCGGGCGGTCTTCAACGAGCTGGCCAAGGATTCGCCACGCTCCGACACCGAGATGATCGCGTGGTATCGCGACGCCGCGTTCAGGTTGGTCGACTACGGTCGTCGTGTGGGCCTGTTCGATATTCCGGCCGACTACCGGCTCGATGTCGTTGAAACCCCGCTGCCGCTGCAGAGCTCGATTGACGGCGCCGCCTACTACCCGGCGCCGCCATTCAAGAAGACCGGCGTTGGTCGTTTCTACGTCACGCCCACGCACGATAACAAGGCAGCTCTCATGGCGAACAACCGGGCCGCCATCGCGGATCTCGCCGCCCACGAGGGATTCCCGGGTCACGACTGGCACTTCAAGGTGATGTCGCAGTACAAGGGCTTGATCGCGCCCGTCCGGTGGCTTACCCCGGGCGCCGTGGAAGACTCCTCGTCGATGTGGGAAGACTCGATGGCGGCAGAAGGATGGGGCCTCTACGCGGAGGGCCTTCCGGCCGAGCCGCAGCCAAACGCCGCCACGGGCTTCTACTCACCCGAGGAACGGCTCTACCAGCTGCAGGGGAAGCTGTATCGAGACCTGCGCGTTCGGATCGATTCGGGCATCCACACCGGACGCCTCAGCTACGACCAGGCGACGACGCTGTTTTCGGAGGTGGTCGACTTCCTCCCCGGTTCGTGCGTCCCCTCGCCCCAGAGGGACCCGCAGAAGCGCGAGAGCTGCGAAGCGGCCGAACGCGCAATCTTCCGGTACTCGAAGTGGCCGACGCAGGCCATCACCTACCGCCTCGGACGCGACCAGATCATCGCGCTTCGAGACCAGGCACACACCGCGCTCGGATCCGCTTTTTCGACCAAAACGTTCCACCTCGCCTACATGAAGCAGGGCACCATCCCTCCGGGCTATTTCCGTGACGCGCTGTTGAGAGAACTGCAAGTACAGCGGTAAACTCGATTGCTCGTCACCTCCCGGACTTCATGACCGACTCGGCTACTCCTGTACTTCGGCGAACGCCGCTCTACGCCCGCCACTGCGCCTCGAGTGCCCGGATGGTTCCCTTCGGCGGCTGGGAGATGCCCGTGGAATATGCCGGCATCACCGCAGAGCACATGGCGGTGCGCGAGCGGGCGGGCCTGTTCGACGTCAGTCACATGGGCGAGATCGAGATCGCGGGCAAGGACGCCCTCGCCGCGGTCCAGCGAATCTCCAGCAACAACGCCGAGAAGCTCCGCGTCGGCCAGGCGCACTACTCGGCCCTGACGACCCCTGAAGGCACCTTTGTGGACGACCTGCTCGTCTACCGCATGGCGCCGAATCACTTCATGCTGGTCGTGAACGCCTCGAACATCGCGAAGGACTATGCCTGGATCGCCACCCAGATCGGGGGGAGCGGCGACGTGGCTGCCATCGACTCCAGCGCCCGCTACGCGCTGCTCGCGATTCAGGGCCCCGCCGCGCTCGACGTGCTTCAACCGCTGTGCACTGTAGACCTGCGCGAGATGAAGTACTACTGGTTCACCTTTGGTGAAGTCGCCGGCGCCAGGGCCCTCATCTCGCGCACTGGCTACACGGGCGAGGACGGTTTCGAGATCTTCATTCCTCCGGCCACGGCCGATCGCGTCTGGCTTGCCATCCTCGAGTCGGGCCGGTCGGCCGGCGTCGTCCCCTGCGGTCTGGGCGCACGCGACACGCTCCGGCTCGAAGCGGCCATGCGTCTTTTCGGCAACGACATCGACGAGACAACGAGCGTGCTCGAGGCCGATCTCGGCTGGATCGTCGGGTGGGACAAGCCGTCTTTCATCGGTCACGAGCGTCTGCGCGAGCAGCGGACCGCCGGCGTGATCAGGAAGCTTGTCGGGTTCGAGATGATCGACCGCGGTATCGCCCGGCATGGCTACACCGTGCTGCGAGATGGGGTATCGGTCGGCGTGGTTACGAGCGGCACCCAGACGCCGTTCCTGAAGAAGGCGATCGGCATGGCCTACGTGCCGGTCGAGATGTCTCAACCGGGCTCGGATCTGACCATCGACGTGCGGGGACGGCCCGCACGCGCGCGCGTCGTTTCTATGCCTTTCTACAAGAGGAGTCGGTCCCAGCATGGCCTACCCGGCTGATCGCAAGTACAGCAAGGATCACGAGTGGATTCGTGTGACGGGTGACACCGGTGAGATCGGCATCACCGATTACGCGCAGCACGAGCTCGGTGACGTCGTCTACGTGGAGCTGCCTGACGTCGGCCGGCACGTGTCGGCGGGCGAGTCGTTTGGATCGATCGAGTCGGTGAAGGCCGCATCCGAGCTGTTCGCCCCGATGGGCGGGGAAGTCGTTGCGGTCAACGACGCCCTCCGCAATCACCCAGAAGTGGTCAATTCGGATCCCCATGGCACGTGGATCATCCGGATTCGCCTGACATCGCCGGCGGAGCCGACCGATCTGCTCGACGGCCCCCAGTACGACGCCCACGTCGCATGAGCGCTCCGACCACCGTCGACTCGTTCGCCCGCCGGCACATCGGACCGACGCCGGAGGAACGCGACGCCATGCTCGCCGCGATTGGGACCGCGTCGCTCGACGTCCTGATCGACGAAGCCCTTCCTGCGGCGATCCGGCTGTCGCAGCCGCTCGACCTGCCGCCGGGCGAAAGCGAGCACGAGTACCTGCGACGGCTCACGCGCATCGCGCGGCGCAATAAGGTCTTCCGGTCCTACATCGGTCTCGGGTACCACGACACCGTCACGCCCAGCGTCATCCTTCGGATGGTGATGGAGAACCCGGGCTGGTACACACCCTATACGCCCTACCAGGCCGAGATCGCGCAGGGGCGTCTCGAGTCGCTGCTCAACTTCCAGACGATGGTCGCCGATCTCACGGGCATGGAAGTCGCCAACGCCTCGCTGCTGGACGAGGCCACGGCAGCGGCAGAGGCGATGACGCTGCTGCATCGCGTGCGCACGAACAAGGCGGGCGCGGGTGCGCGAAGTCTCTTCCTCGTCAGCGATCGGTGTTTCCCGCAGACCATCGAGGTGCTGCGATCGCGCGCTGAACCGCTCGAGATCGACCTGCACGTCGGACCTGTGGATGCCATGGCGTTTGATCCCCGCGTGTTCGGCGCGCTCGTCCAGTATCCAGACCAGGACGGCCAGGTTCAGAATCTGGCGCCGTTCATCACACGAGCCCACGAGGCCGGCGTGCTCGTGGCGGTCGGAACGGACCTGCTCTGCCTGACGATGTTCACCCCCCCCGGCGAGATGGGCGCCGACGTCGTCTTCGGTAACTCGCAGCGATTTGGAGTGCCTCTCGGGTTCGGTGGGCCGCACGCCGCGTTTTTCGCTACCCGGCAGGCGTTTATCCGGCAGGCGCCGGGGCGCATCATCGGTGTGTCGGTCGATGCCCACGGCCGCAAGGCGTATCGCATGGCGCTGGCCACGCGCGAACAGCACATCCGCCGCGAGAAAGCTACGTCGAATATCTGCACGGCGCAGGCCCTGCTCGCCAACATGGCGGCGATGTACGCGGTGTACCACGGACCGCAGGGGCTGACGGCGATCGCCCGGCGCATTCACGTCTTCGCCCGCGTCCTCGCGGATCAGCTGGGAGCGATGGGAGTCCGGCAGACCAATACCACCTTCTTCGATACGCTGCGCCTCGAAGTTCCGTGTGGCGCGGCGGCAATTCGCCAGCGGGCAGTCGACGCGGAGATCAACTTCAGGTACGTGGACGACCGGACGGTGGGCGTCGCCCTGAACGAAACCGTGACCGCCTCCGACGTGCAGGACATCATCGACGTGTTCGCCGCGGCCATGGGAGCAGCGGCCTCACGTATCGACTTGGAAGACGCCGCCGAGAGCGATACCCGAGTCCCGAACCCCGAGTCCCGGAGAACGTCCAAGTTTCTGACGCATCCCGTCTTCAACACCCATCGGTCGGAGACGCAGATGATGCGGTATATCCGCGCGCTCGAACGCAAGGATGTGGGACTCGATACCTCGATGATTCCGTTGGGCTCGTGTACGATGAAGCTCAACGCGGCTTCCGAGATGCGACCGGTCACGTGGGAGGCCTTCTCGCGCATCCACCCGTTTGCGCCCGCCGAGCAGGTCGAAGGATACGCGCAGGTGATCGGTGAGCTGGAGCACGCGCTGCTTCGCATCACCGGCTTCGGGGCCGTGTCGCTCCAGCCGAACTCGGGCGCACAGGGCGAAGGCGCAGGCCTGATGGTCATCCGCGCGTACCACCGTGATCGCGGCGATAGCCACCGTGACGTGGTGCTGATCCCCGCCTCGGCGCACGGCACCAATCCCGCCAGCGCGGCGATGGCTGGCATGCGGGTCGTCGTGATCGCCACAGCGCCCAACGGCAACGTGGACGTTGACGATCTCCGGGCGAAAGCGGCGGAGCATCGGGAGCGCCTGGCCGCCTTGATGATCACGTATCCGTCGACGCACGGCGTCTTTGAGGACGCCATCAAGGACATCTGCGCCGTGGTGCATGCCCACGGCGGTCAGGTGTACATGGACGGCGCGAACATGAACGCGCAGGTGGGGCTCACCAGTCCCGCCGCGATCGGCGCTGATGTGTGCCACCTGAACCTGCACAAGACGTTTGCGATTCCACACGGCGGCGGGGGACCTGGCATGGGGCCGATCGGCGTGGCCGAACATCTGGCCCCGTATCTGCCTGGGCACCCGCTGGCGCAGGTGGGCGGCGCTCGGGCCATTCATGCCGTGGCAGCCGCGCCGTGGGGGAGCGCCAGTATCCTGTTGATCTCGCATGCCTACGTGCGCATGCTCGGCGCCGGCGGGCTGACAGACGCGACGCGGTACGCCATTCTGAACGCCAACTACGTCAAGGCACGGCTCGAGGTGCACTACCCGGTGTTGTACGCCCGATCGAACGGGCGAGTGGCGCACGAGCTGATCTTCGATCTACGGGGATTTAAGGCGTCAGGCATCGAGGAGATGGACATCGCCAAGCGGCTGATGGACTATGGCTTTCACGCGCCCACGGTGTCGTTTCCGGTGCCGGGCACGCTGATGGTCGAGCCCACCGAGAGCGAGGGTCGCGCCGAGCTCGACCGTTTCTGCGAGGCGATGATCCAGATTCGCCACGAGATCGATGCCGTCGTCACCGGCCGGGCCGACCCTCACGACAACGTGTTGAAGCACGCGCCGCACACGGCCGAGGCCATCGCCGCCAGCGATTGGCCGCATGCGTATTCGCGCGAGGAGGCCGCGTATCCGCTAGCGTGGGTGCGGGCGCACAAGTTCTGGCCCACCGTCGGGCGCATCGACAACCCGTACGGCGATCGCAATCTCTTCTGTTCGTGCCCTCCGGTCGAAACTTTCGCGTGAGCTGCCCATGTCGAAGTATCGAAGAGCCCTTCCACAGCTTGGTGGCCGGTTGTTCCTCAGCGATGGGGGCATCGAGACCACCCTCATCTTCCACGACGGTCTCGAACTGCCGTACTTCGCTGCGTTCGACCTACTACGGACGCCCGAGGGCACCGACGCCCTCCGCCGGTACTTCCGAAGCTACGCGGCGCTCGCTGCGAAGCACGGAACGGGACTCATTCTCGAGAGCGCGACGTGGCGGGCCAGCGCCGACTGGGCGTCAAAGCTGCGGTACACGTCAGACCAGTTGGCCGACGCCAACCTCAAAGCGGTGAGTCTTCTTGAAGACATCCGGCGCGAGTCTGAAACCGATCGCACGCCTGTCGTCATCAGCGGATGCGTGGGGCCTCGCGGCGACGGATATGTGCCAGACCAGGCGATGTCCGAGGCGGACGCCGCGCAGTATCACCGAGCGCAGATTGAGACGTTCGCCGCTTCGGCCGCCGACATGGTGTGCGCCATCACGATGAACTACACGGCCGAAGCCGCCGGGATCGCCCGCGCCGCCCGTCACGCCGCCATGCCGGTCGCAATCTCGTTCACGGTCGAAACCGACGGCCGTCTGCCGACGGGCCAGACGCTGAAGGACGCCATCGCCACCGTTGACGCGTCCACCGATTCGTATCCCTCGTACTACATGATCAACTGCGCCCATCCGACGCACTTCAAGAGCGTCCTCGACGGGGGCGAGTCGTGGACGCGGCGTATCCGTGGCCTTCGCGCCAACGCATCGCGCATGAGTCACGCCGAGCTGAACGAGGCGCCGGCGCTCGACGAAGGCGACCCTGTGGAGCTCGGACGGCAGTACGCCGCCTTGACCGGGCGCCTGGGCTGGGTGAACGTGCTCGGAGGCTGCTGCGGCACCGACGACCGGCACGTGGACCAGATCGCCAGGACCTGCGCTCCACTGTTTACTGCCTAACCTCGCGCCCGTCTTCCGAACCGGCCACAGAGAAGGAAGGTCGTGAGCGGTCGAACCGCTGATCTCGTTACGTCGCGTGCGCGACCCGGCGGATACCTTCGAGGAGCGCTCGCGTGACGGGGCCCGGTTTGCCGTCGCCGATCTGCCGGTCGCCCACGGTCACGATCGGAACCGCCTCGCGGGTCGTGCTCGTCAGGAACGCCTCGTCGGCCCCGAACAGATCGTCGTCGCGCAAGGTCTGCTCCTTCACCGGCACGCCCACGTCGCGTCCGACATCGAACAGGAACTCCCGTGTGATCCCCGGCAGCAGCCCGGCGTCGAGCGGCGGCGTCAGCGCCACACCTTTCTTCACGATGAAGAGGTTCGCCGTCGTGCACTCGCTCAGCTCTCCCCGATAGTTCCGCATCACGCCTTCGAATGCGCCCGTCTTCAGCGCCTGCTGCATCGCCAGCGCGCTGTTCATGAGGTTGTTGCTCTTGATCATCGGGTTGACCGAGGCGGGGTGGTTGCGCACGACGTCCACGATCACCACGCGGACCCCCTTCTCGTACACCTCGGGCGGCGGATCGACCAGAGTCTTGACGATAACGATGACAGACGGGTTCGGCGTGGCGTCGAGGTCGTAGGTCAGTTCGCCGACGCCCCGCGTCAGGAGCACGCGGATGTACGCCTCTCCGACGAGATGCGCCGTCTTCTGCGTGACTTGGATCTGTTGTGCCAGCTGCTCGTCCGTGAACGGTACCGGGAGGTCGATCATCCCAGCTGAGCGGCGCAACCGCCGCATGTGCCGGTCGTACAGGAACGCGCGCCCGTGATACGTGCGCATCGTCTCGTAGATGCCTTCGCCGTAGAGGAAGCCGTGATCGAAGACGGAGATGACCGCGTCGCGATCGTCGGTGATTCGGCCGTTCACGTTGACGGTTGCGGACATGATCAGCAGTGGGTCGTCGGCAGCACGCTCGGGGCCGGAGAACACGGTCGTGCAGGTTGCGCGAAGTGTACTACACCGAATAGGCTGGGTCCTTCGGGATGGCGCTGGTTCCTGCTGCCAGCCACCCGCTCCCGGCTGCCCACTGATCCATGCGAATTCTCAACGCCGCCCAGATGCGTGAGGCCGATCGCTACACGATTGAAGACATCGGCATCTCGTCGCTGGTCCTGATGGAGAACGCGGGCCGGCAGGTGGTGGCGGCGATCGAGGCCACCTACGATTCCTGTCTGCAGGGCCGAGTGGCCGTCGTATGTGGGCGCGGTAGCAATGGCGGCGACGGGTTCGTCGTCGCGAGAACGCTGCTACAGCGCGGCATCGACGTCAGCGTGTTCGTCGTCGGATCCCTGGCCGAGGTGCGCGGCGATGCCCGGGCCAACCTGGACATTCTCGGCCGCGTCGGCGCGACGGTCGTGGAGATTCCCGACGAACAGAGTTGGGAACTCCACTTCTCGGAAATCGCTCGATGTTCCCTGATCGTCGATGCCATTGTCGGAACGGGCCTGCGATCGGCGCTTGCCGGCATGATGGAAACCGTCGTCGCGGATCTCAACGCCTCGGGCATTCCGATCGTGTCGATCGACCTGCCGAGCGGACTGTCCGCCGATACTCCGCACCTCATCGGGGACTGCGTGGACGCCTCAATGACGGTCACGCTGGCTGCGCCGAAGCTGCCGCTGGTGCTGCCGCCTGGTGAGAGCTACGCCGGCGACGTCGTCATCGCCGACATCGGCATTCCCATCACCGTGATCGAGGGCGTGGAGGGGCGCCACATCGAGCTGTTGACGCCCGAACAGCTGCGCGACGCGGTCGGACCTCGTGCCGCCGATTCGCACAAGGGAGACTTTGGACGCGTCGTAATTGTCGCCGGGTCACGTGGCAAGACGGGCGCGGCGCACCTGGCCGGGATGGCCGCGCTGCGGTCCGGCGCCGGTCTCGTGACCATCGCCACGCCAGGATCCGTGCTCCCGATCGTCGCGTCGATGGCACCCGAGCTGATGACCGAGCCGCTCGTCGAATCGCCCGTCGGTTTTGTCGGCGCCGGGGCCGTCGAGCGCGTGCTTCAGCTCGACTGCGATGTCCTGGCCTGTGGGCCTGGCCTGGGTCGTGAACCGGGGGTCGGCGCGTTCATGCGCGAACTGCTCGAGCAGGCGACGGTGCCGCTCGTCCTCGACGCCGACGCGCTCACCGTGCTCGCGGACGATGCCGGACGGATCGTGGGACGAGAGGATCGGGAGGTCATCATCACCCCGCACCCGGGGGAAATGGCGCGACTGATCGGCGCGTCGATTGAAGAGGTCCAGGCCAATCGCATCGACGTGGCCGCCGACTTTGCCACGACCAGGGCTGTCTACGTCGTGCTCAAAGGGCACCGCACGGTGATCGCGACACCGGAAGGGCACGTCTACATCAATCCGACGGGCAACCCCGGTATGGCGACGGCGGGCACTGGCGACGTCCTCACCGGGGCCATCGCGGCATGGCTCGGTCAGCTGCTCGACGCCGAGGCGGCCTGCCGGCTTGCGGTGTTCCTGCACGGCGCGGCGGGCGACCTGGCCGAGGCGGCTGAAGGGCAGGCCGGGATGACGGCCACCGACGTCGTGGCGAGCCTGGGAGAAGCCCTACGCCGACTCCTCAGCCCGCCGAAAGCCGAATCGTAGCGGAGCCGCATCGGCCAGGGTCCGCACTCATGTCCATCGCGGTGACCTACTCGGAGGAGGACACGCAGCACGTGGCCCGCGAGCTCGCGCAGACCATGCGCGCCGGTGAAGTGCTGTTGCTGTCAGGCGATCTCGGGGCGGGGAAGACGACCTTCGTGCGCGGGCTGGCCGAGGGGCTTGGCCTCGCGCCAGACGTGGTCAGCAGCCCGACGTTCGCGCTCGTGCACGAGTACCGTGGCGGACGGCTTGCCTTGTACCACGCCGACCTCTATCGGCTGGACTCCAGCGCGGCCGAGGATCTCGGACTCGAAGAGCTGGGGGTGCGCGACGGGATTCTCGTGATCGAGTGGCCGGATCGGCTGGCGCACGAACTCCCCGGCGCGAGGACAGTGACAATCGACACGGTGAACGAACACACGCGCCGCATCACGGTTGTCGGTTATTCCATCCGGTAGTTCGGCGATTCCTTGGTGATCTGCACGTCGTGGACGTGGCTCTCCCGCACGCCGGCCGGGGTGATCCGAATCAGCTGCGCCTTGCGCTGCAGCTCGGGAATCGTCGCGCTGCCGCAATAGCCCATGCCCGCGCGCAGGCCGCCGATCAGCTGGTGCACCATCGCGGCCACGCTGCCTTTGTGTGCTACGCGTCCTTCGATGCCTTCCGGGACGAGTTTGTCGGCGGCGCGGCCGCCTTCCAGGTCGAACTCGTCCTGGAAGTACCGGTCGCGGCTCCCGCGCCGCATTGCGCCGATCGACCCCATGCCCCTGTATTCCTTGTAGCTGCGTCCCTGAAAGAGGATGACTTCGCCGGGACTCTCATCGGTGCCGGCAAACAGGTTGCCGATCATCGTGGCGCTCGCGCCCACGGCCAGCGCCTTGACGATGTCGCCTGAATAGCGGATACCGCCGTCGGCGATGACCGGCACGTGCCGCGCGGCGGCGACGCGCGCGCAGTCGGCAATCGAGGTGATCATCGGCACCCCGATTCCGGCGACAACCCGAGTCGTGCAGATCGAACCTCCGCCGATGCCCACTTTCACGGCATCCACACCTGCGTCGATCAGTGCTGCCGTGGCGTCAGGGGTCGCGACGTTGCCGGCGACGAGATCGGTGTTGGGAAATTCGCGCCGGATGCGCGCCACCATGTCGAGCACGCCCTGCGAGTGCCCATGCGCGGTGTCGATGACGACCACGTCCACCCCCGCCGCCACGAGCGCCTGGGCGCGTTCGAACGAATCGCGGCTGACACCGATGGCCGCGCCGCATCGCAGACGACCGAGCGCGTCCTTGCACGCGGCGGGATACTTGACGGCCTTCTGGATGTCTTTGACCGTGATCAGCCCCTTCAGACGGAAATCACGGTCGACGACGAGCAGCTTCTCGACCTTGTGGCGGTGCAGGATTTCGCGCGCCTCGTCGAGCGTCGTGCCGACCGGCACCGTGAAGAGCGGGGCCTTGGTCATGACCTCTTCGATCGCGCGACTCACGTTGGTCTCGAAGCGCAGGTCGCGGTTGGTCAGGATGCCGACCAGCCGGCCCTCCTTGCTACCGTCATCGGTGATCGGCACGCCAGAAATCCGATACCTCTGCATCAGATCGAGCGCCTCGTGAATCCGGTTCGACGGTCCGAGCGTGATCGGGTTGACGATCATCCCGCTCTCCGACCGCTTGACGCGATCCACCTCCGACGCCTGTTCGTCGATGGACAGGTTCTTGTGAATCACGCCGAGGCCGCCATGCTGCGCCATGGCGATGGCCAACCCCGATTCCGTCACCGTGTCCATCGCCGCGCTGACCAGGGGCACGTTGAGGCGGATGTTCCGAGTCAGGCGAGTGGAGACGTCGACCTGTGTCGGAAGGACGGTGGAATGCTGGGGAACCAGAAGGACGTCGTCGAAGGTCAGCGCGGTGGCGAGGGCGGTATCGGTGGGGAGCAGCGACAGGGGGGAGCCGGTCTTCAGTTCCATCACATCCTCACGCGGCCGTACCGTGACATTTCTTGTATTTCTTCCCGCTGCCGCAGGGGCACGGATCGTTCCGCCCCACCTTGGGTTCCTCGCGCCGAACGGTCTTGACCACATCGTCTCCCCCCGTCCGTGCGGGCCGAGGGGTCCCAGACTCAACCGGCGCGGCGGGCCCTGCGGACGGGGCCGCGCGGGCCCCGGCAAACGCGGGCACGGCCTCGGCCGCCGGCTTGCTCATCGTCAGAGGAGTCGCGCGCCTCGGTGCCGGTCTGGCCACCGCGGCCGCATCCTCGTTGATGACGGGACGCAGCCACATGACGTACCGGACCATTTCCTCCTCGATCCGGCTCTTCATGTCCTGGAACAGGTTGAAGCTTTCTTTCTTGTACTCGACGAGCGGATCGCGCTGGCCGTAGCCGCGCAGACCGATGCCCTCCTTCAAATGATCAAGCGAGTAGAGGTGGTCCTTCCACTGCGCGTCGACGATCTGCAGCATGATGTCGCGCTCGACGCGCCGCAGCACCTCGGCGCCGACGAGCGCCTCTTTGTCCTCATAGTTCTTCTTGATGAGCGACCAGATCGCGTCGCCGATCTCGTCGGTGTTCTTCTCGCCAAGGCCCAGCGCGTCGATTGACTGCGGCTCCAGGCCGAACACGCGCGATACCTCGCGCGTTAGCGCCGGGAGGTCAAACGCGTCGATGTCCACCGACTTGCCGGCGAAGCGATCGATCTGGTCTTCCAGCAGGTCTTCGGCGAGCGCCATCAGGTAGGCACGCGTGTCGACCAGTTCTTCGTCCGACAGATGAATGTTCCCCTCGAGGATTTCCCGCCGCAGCGTGTAGACGCTCTCACGCTGCTTGTTCATCACGTCGTCGTACTCGAGCAGGTGCTTGCGGACAGAGAAGTTCTGCGCCTCGACCTGCTTCTGCGCCCGTTCGATGGCGCGCGTCACCATGCCGTGCTCGATCGGCACGCCCTCTTCCATACCCAGCCGCTGCATCAGCCCCGAGATGCGCTCGGAGCCGAAGATGCGCATCAGATCGTCCTCGAGCGACAGGTAGAACCGGGACGACCCCGGGTCGCCCTGGCGTCCGGCGCGGCCACGAAGCTGGTTGTCGATGCGCCGGGCCTCGTGCCGCTCGGTGCCGAGGATGTGCAGGCCGCCGAGGCCCACGACCTGATCGTGCTCCGCCCCGGTGCTCTGTCTGAAGTAGGTGAAAATGCGTTCCCAATCGGCCCGGGGCACGCGATAGAACGCGTCCACATGGAAGAAGTACACGAACTCGTCGTCGTCGACGTACTTCTCTTCGCCCTTGGGCACCTTCTCAGCCACTTCCTCCGATAGCGCCTGCTGGCGGGCCATATGCTCGGCGTTACCGCCCAAGAGGATGTCGGTGCCCCGGCCGGCCATGTTCGTCGCAATGGTGACGTTGTCCTTGCGTCCGGCCTGCGCCACGATTTCGGCTTCCTGCGCGTGGTACTTTGCGTTGAGCACGACGTGCTTGATCCCGCGCTTCTTGAGAAGCGTTGACAGGCGCTCCGATTTCTCGATCGACACCGTGCCGACGAGCGTCGGGCGCCCGCTGGCCTGCTGCTCGAGGATGTCGGTCACGATTGCGTCGTACTTCTCGCGCTCGGTGCGATAGACGAGATCGGGCTCCTCAACGCGCGCGAGCGGGCGATTGGTGGGGACGACGATCACGTCGAGGCTGTAAATCTTGTTGAACTCGGGCGCCTCGGTCTCGGCGGTGCCCGTCATGCCCGAGAGCTTGCCGTACTTGCGGAAGTAGTTCTGGAACGTGATGGTGGCGAGCGTCTGGTTCTCGCGCTCGATCTTCACCTTCTCCTTGGCTTCGACCGCCTGATGGAGCCCGTCGCTCCAGCGGCGGCCCGGCATCAGACGTCCGGTGAATTCGTCCACGATCACGACGCCGCCGTCCTTGATCATGTATTCCACGTCCAGGTGGAAGAGGGTGTGCGCGCGCAGCCCCTGGTGCACGTGGTGGAGCAGGGGCATGTTCGTCGGGTCGTACAGTCCGCTCGACCCCGGCATCAGGCGATGGGCCAGCAACTGCTCGGCCTTGGCCATTCCGCTCTCGGTCAGCGTCACCGTCTTGTGTTTCTCGTCGACGATGTAGTCACCGGTCGATTCGAGTGCTTCGCGATCCTCGGACTTGACGTTGCCTTGCGTGACCGCGCCCTTCTTCAGCCGTGGGATGATGCGATCGACTTCGTAATAGAGGTCGGTCGACTCTTCGGCCGGACCCGAGATGATCAGGGGCGTTCGCGCCTCGTCGATGAGGATGCTGTCCACCTCGTCAACGATCGCGAAGCGATGGCCGCGCTGCACCATCGCGCCCAGATCGAACTTCATGTTGTCGCGGAGGTAGTCGAAGCCGAATTCGTTGTTGGTGCCGTACGTGATGTCGGCCCCGTAGGCAACCTGCCGCTGTTGATCGGTCAGTTCGTGCTGGATGACGCCGACACTCATGCCCAGGAAGCGGTAGAGGCGTCCCATCCACTCGGAATCGCGCCGCGCCAGGTAGTCGTTCACCGTCACGACGTGAACGCCCTTGCCCTCGAGGGCGTTCAAAAAGGCGGGCAATGTGGCCACGAGGGTCTTGCCCTCGCCGGTCTTCATCTCGGCGATCTTGCCGCCGTGCAGCACCATGCCGCCCAGCAACTGGACATCGAAGTGCCGCATGTTCAGCACCCGACGTCCGGCCTCGCGCACGATGGCAAACGCCTCCGGCAGCAGGTCGTCGAGCGGCTCGCCGTTGGCGACGCGCGTGCGGAACTCGATGGTCTTGCCGCGAAGCGCATCGTCTGAGAGCGGCTGGATGCCGGGTTCGAGGGCGTTGATCTGCGTGACGAGCGGCCGAAGCCGCTTGATTTCACGCTCGTTCTGCGTGCCGATGACCTTGGCGAGGAGCTGGCCAATCATTGGAGTAAGGCGCGCGCACCCTGCGCGACAGGTATCCTCCTAGTGTAGTCAAAAAAAGCGGGAACAGCCCGACCCGGGCGGACGCGTCAACGCGAGCGAGCTATGGAGCCCGTGGTTTCAGCTGAGAGAGGAGCCGGAGGGGATTGAGGAGCTTGCCGTTGGCCAGCACCTCGTAGTGCAGGTGGTAGCCCGTTGAACGTCCGCTGCTGCCGACGTGACCGATGACCTCGCCGCGCTCGACCTTCGCGCCGTCCTTCACCGTGTAGTTGAGCAGATGGCCGTATCGAGTCTCCAGACCAAAGCCATGATCGATCGCGATGAGATTACCGTAGCCACCCTGATAGCCCAGGTGGGTGACGGTGCCTGCGGCCGTGGCGTACACCGGCTGGCCGCGGTCGGCCGCGATGTCGAGGCCAGCATGGAAGTCATCTGCGCCGTTGAGCGGGTCTACGCGGTGCCCCATCGTCGATGACAGCCAGCCGCGCGCCGGCCAGATCGAGGGTGTCGCGGCAGCGAGCGCGTTCCGGCGATCGACGCTGCGGCTGACGACGGACAAGCGCGACTCAAGACCTTCGAGAAGCGTGCGAATCAGGCCGAAGGTGTCTTCAGGAGCGCTCAGCGCCGACAGCGTCTGCTGCGCCGTGCGATCGGCGCCGGTGCTGCCCCCCAGGGCGCGCGCCTTCACGAGCGCAGGCAGCTTGTCCATCGTGCGGGCGAGATTGGTATCGAGCGCGGCGCGGGCGCCGAGGTCCTGGATTGCCGACTCGAGGGACGAAATCTGGCCCGCGAGCTCGTCGGTCGCGGTGCGATAGCTGGCGTTCTCAGCCTGAAGGGCCTCATGGCTGGCGAGCAGATCCGATATGGCGCCCTTCGCCTTCCACGCGGCGCCGATGCCGACAAGCACGGGCATCACCAGCACGACACCGACGGAAATCAGCACGGGCCGTAAGGAGAACGTCGCTCGACGAACGACGCCCGATCGGCGGTCGGCCAGAACAATCGTGTATTGCCGTGAAGCCATCGACTCCTTGCGGGCTGGGAACCGGTACCAGAGGATGACGAGAAGCTCGTAGCGTAACACAGGCCATTCACGCCTGGAGCGTCCAAAAACCTCTGGACAGTCTTGAGAGGCGAATATCAGGCGAACGTGCACGGCTGTGTCCAGTCAGACCTAGTCGGCGACTCGATATTGAAGCGCCTCGGCCACATGGTCACGTTCGATGCTCGCCGAGAACGCGAGGTCGGCGATCGTCCGAGAGACTCTCAAGACGCGGTGGTAGGCGCGAGCGCTCAGACCGAGTCGCCTGGCCGCGGTCAGCAGCAGAGACCGGCTCGCCGCATCAAGACGAGCGGGCGAATCGCGACCGTCGTGAACCGGACGACGGGAGCGGGCGGCGATCACCCGTGCCCGGACCGATTCGGAAGACTCACCTGGCCCTTCGTCGGCGAGCACGCTCACCGGCACCGCGGGCACCTCGACGACCATGTCAATTCGATCGCGGAGGGGGCCGGATAGCCGCCCTCGGTACGCGGCCACCTGGGAGGGCGTGCACCGGCATGGGCGTCGATCGTCACCCGCGAAGCCGCATGGACAGGGATTCATGGCCGCCACGAGAACGAACCGGGTGGGGAACACGGCCGTCCGAGCGGCCCGCGCAATCGTGACGTGGCCGTCCTCGAGTGGTTGCCTGAGCGACTCGAGGACGCGCCGGTCGAACTCGGGCGCTTCGTCCAGAAAGAGCACGCCGTTGTGGGCGAGCGAGATCTCGCCCGGCCGTGGCGAAGGGCCGCCGCCGACAAGCGCCACGCCCGACACGCTGTGATGCGGCGCCCGGAACGGTCGCGTGATCATCAGCCCCGCGCCGGCATGGAGCGTGCCCGCCACCGAGTGGATCGACGTGCACTCGAGCGCCTCCTCGAATGTCAGAGGCGGAAGAATTCCGGCCAGTCGTCTGGCCAGCATCGTCTTGCCGGCGCCGGGTGGTCCGATGAGCAGCAGGTTATGCCCCCCGGCCGCAGCGACTTCCAGCGCCCTCCTCGTGAAAAGCTGACCACGCACGTCCGAGAGGTCTCCGGTCTCCGTCGGCGCCGATTGAGGCGGAGGTGGCGCCAGAAGCGGAGTCGGCTCTCCCTCTGGCCGGTTCAGCACACTCAGTGCGTCCACCAGAGACCGTACGACCCGCACATCAAGACCCTCAACGACGCACGCTTCCGGAGCGTTCGGCGGCGGGAGAAGCAGGCGGGTCAGACCGAGGCGCCGAGCGGCCACGGCGATTGGCAGCACGCCGCGAATGGCGTTGATCCCCCCGTCGAGCGAGAGCTCTCCGAGCACGAGCGTGTGGTCGAGCCGGTCGGCGGGCACGAGGCCGGACGTCGCCAGCACACCCAACGCGATGGGGAGGTCGAACGACGAGCCACCTTTTCGCACGTCGGCCGGCGCCAGGTTGACGGTGATCCGATGAGGAGGAAACTCGAGCCCGGAATTCCTGATGGCGAGTCTGACGCGATCGCGGCTCTCTCGCACCGTCGCGTCGGGCAGCCCCACCATCGTGAACGAGGGCAAGCCGAACGACACGTCAACTTCGATCTGAACCGGGTAGGCCTCTATCCCGAACACGGCCGCGCTGCGCAGACACGCCAACACGGTCGGCAGGACCTGCAAGAAGCGGGCATGCGCGGAACGTTAACGGAACGCGGCGCAGCGGGCCGGGGAGTGAGAACACTGCCACGCCCTCGACCGAGACGGCTGGCGGTTTGTTCAGTTCGTAAAGGCTACGGCTCGGGGGGCGGTCAGGATGGTCAGGCGATCGCCAACGCGGATCGTGTTTCCGCTCAGGCTATTCCACTTCTTCAGCGACGCCACGCTCGTTCGGAACACCCGTGCGATCGAACTCAAGGTGTCGCCAGACTTGACTCGATAGACCACCTTGGTCGGCGCCGCGGTCGTGGTCTCAACGTCCGCTGCTGGCTGCGCAACCGCCGCGGCGGGCAAGGCATCCTGCGTCTGCGCCACGGACTCGATCGGCTGGGAATCCACTGGAGGTGCCGGGTTGTCGGTGCGAGCAGTCAGCAGCAGGGTGGGCGCACGCGGGATGATCAACTGCTGCCCGGTTGCGACTCGCGATTTCACCGACAGGTAATTGGCTTCCGCAAGATCCGCCCGGCTGACCTTCAGCTTCCGCGAAATCGAGAGCAGCGTCTCGCCTTTTCGAACCGTATGCCACGACAGGGACGCGGCGTCGGGGCCCGCATCCGCGGCCTGCTGCTGCACCAGACTCGCGCTTCCTACCGGGACCTTCAGGGTGTAGTCCACCGAGCGAATCGGCGTCGTCCAGCGTCGGAGCTCGGGATTCATGTCCTGGATGGTCTGCACCGACACGCCAGCCCACTCGGCGACTCGTCGAAGATCGACAGTCCCCGGCAACGTGACCGTCTCAAACGGCGCGGCCACGAACAGCTCTGGCTGGACGTCCATCCCGTACTGCGCGGGATTTCGCGCGATGATCATCGCCGCGAGAATCAGCGGAACGTAGTCGCGCGTCTCGCGCGGGAGATAACGCCGCGATGCGCTCAGGCGCCAGAAGTCGGTGACCCCGCCAGAGCGTCTGATCGCACCCTGCACGCGCCCAGGTCCGCCGTTGTAGGAGGCGAGCGCGAGGTGCCAATCGCCGAACATGCCGTACAGCGTCTTCAGGTACCGCGCCGCGGCCCGCGTTGCCTTTTCCGGGTCGGCCCGCTCGTCGATGTACCAGTCGTGGTTCAGGCCGTTCTCGAGCGCCGTGCCGTGCATGAACTGCCACATCCCCTTGGCCTTGGCGCGCGACAGCGCATCGGACTTGAAGGCGCTTTCGACCAGCGGGACGTACGCCAGGTCGAGCGGAAGGCCCTCAGCCCGGAACACCTCTTGAATCATCGGGAGAAACTGGGCGCCCCGGCTCAGACCGTCCTGCAGATAGCCCTTCAGCCGGCCGCTGAACAGCTCCACATAGGCCAGCACGCGGGCGTTGAGCGGGATGTCGATGTCGTGCTCGGCCGATGCGACGTCGGCGGTCACGGCGGCTTTGGTCTCGGTGGTGACCGGCTCGTCGAAGGTGGCGATTGAGAGCAACTCATCGATCGACGCCGGCTCGTACTGCTTCTCCGCGAACCCGTCGCCCTGCGCCAACGCGCTCACCTCGAAGGCGCTGATCCGCTCGACCAGGTCGTCGAAGTACTCCCGGATACGCGGCTCGAGGCGGCCGCCAAACGGCGACTCCATCAACACTTCGAGCGACCGGTTGAACTCGCGACGGGCCCCTTCCAGATGGCCAAGACGCAACTCGGACTGGGCGGCGTCGAAGTGCCGCCGGGAGGTTGCGATCAATTCGTCGACAGGAGCAACGACGGGCGCGGGGGGTGGCGCCGGTGCAGGCGGGGTCACGACGGCGGCTACTGGCACCACCGGAGCGGTCACCGGGGCCGGCGCGCGTCCGGCGCAGCCGGCAACCAGCACGCCGACACCGAGTGCAAGAATGCGCACCGTAAAATGCCGTCTCAGCACCTTGGTTAGCCTAGCATCCGCCCGATCCGGGGTCAAAAACGGAACCCCACGTACACGAAAGCCTTTCGATCCTCGCCGAGATCTCGAGCCGCCGGCGTCACGATCGTCTTCTCGCCAATCAGGAGCTTGCGCCCCGCCTGGATCGCCGCCCGAACGTCGTCTTCGCAGACAAACGCCGCCGGTGCCTCGGCCTCGCCCGGGTTCCCCATACCTCTCTTCTCGGTCGGAGCCGTGTAACCCCGCGATCCAAGAAAATGGTCGATTCTGGCCGCGAGCGTTCCGGCCGAAATTCCGGTGGCGATCCCCCGGGCTGGGGTCTTCGGCAGGGTAGAGGGGGCCGGGCCTGAGCGCTCGTGTCCGGTCGTCGCCGCCTCGCCAGACGGCGCGGCCGTCCGGACGGCCGGACGCAGTTCGTAGGCGAGGCGCTTCACGTTCAACAGGTGCCGGGGCGTGATGTTGTCCGAGGTGATGTTGCCTCCCCAGCCCCCGCAGCCGAGGGTCATCGCGGGATCGAGCCCGGTAGTCAGGCCGATCGACCCGTGGGTCGTGGGCGTGTTGACGCAAATGCGAAACGCCGGCTTCTTCAATCCAAATTGAAGGATGACGTCCTCGTTCTGGGAGTGAATCGACATGGTGTGCCCCATGCCGCCATACCGAAGAATCTGAATCGAACGCTCGCACCCTTCACGCCAGTCGCGGACGACATAAAAGGACAGGACCGGGCACAGCTTCTCGATCGAGAGCGGGTAGTCGCGGCCGACCCCGGCGAGCGGGGCCAGGAGCAGCCGGGTGCCCTCGGGCACGGCCAGTCCGACCTGCTTCGCAATGAAGGTCGCCGACTTGCCCACGAGGGCGGGATTTGGCAAACGCTGCGGCGTCACGAGCGCCGCCGACAGGGTCTCCATCTCCTTCGGATTCAGGAAATACCCGCCTTGTGCCTGAAATTCGCGGCGGACTTCCTCGGCGACGGGCTCATCGACGACGACCGAGTTCGGCGACGAACAGAGGACGCCGTTGTCAAAGGTCTTGCCGATGACGATGTCGCTGACTGCCTTCTTCAGATCGGCGCTGCGCTCGATGTAACACGGCGCGTTCCCAGGCCCGACGCCGTACGCAGGCTTTCCTGAGCTGTAGGCAGCCCGCACCAACCCCATTCCACCGGTCGCCAGAATCACCGCCACGTCGCGATGCTTCATCAGCTCCTGCGTGCCTTCGAGGGTGACCGTCGTCATCCACCCGATGGCCCCGGGCGGTGCGCCGGCCGCGGTGGCCGCGACGGCCATGGCCTCAATGCCCTTCGTGATGCACCGCACGGCCGATGGGTGGGGACTGACCACGATCGCACAGCGCGCCTTCAAGGAGATCAGTACTTTGTAGATCGCCGTGGACGTCGGATTCGTCGACGGCACCACGGCGGCAACGACTCCGAAGGGTTCGCCGATTTCGATAATCTTCTTGTCGTCGAGGCGGTTGATGACTCCGACCGTCCGCATCGGCCTGATGAACTCGTAGACCTGGCGCGACGAGAACAGGTTCTTCTGAACCTTGTCGGCCACGACGCCGTAGCCCGTTTCTTCCACCGCGAGCTTGGCGAGCGGCTCCGCGAGCGGTGTCACGGCCTCGGCCATGGCGGTCACGATGCCGTCGATCTGCTCCTGCGTCAGCTCGGCGAGCGCCGACTGCGCCTGACGGGCGGCCGTTGCCAGCGCTCGGGCCTGCGCGATCGATTCGAGATCCTTGTTGGAGGCGGGTGCTCGATCCTGGGCGGCCATCCGAGGCTACGCCCTTGGAAGAATTCTCTCGACCTCGGCGTGCGGGCGCGGAATCACGTGGACCGAGACAAGTTCACCGACGCGACGGGCGGCCGCGGCTCCTGCATCGGTTGCGGCCTTGACCGCACCGACGTCGCCGCGTACCAGCACGGTGACATAGCCTGCGCCGATGAACTCCTTGGCGACGAGGACGACGTTCGCCGCCTTCACCATGGCGTCGGCGGCTTCGACAGAGCCGATGAGCCCGCGCGTTTCGACCATGCCAAGTGCATCAGACATCTGGGTGCACGCACTCTAGCAGAAAGCCGGAGTATCATTCCACTGTCGATGGGTCAGATTTCGGCGTCCCTGCCGACCGTTTTTCTCCTCGTCGCCGTGGTCGCAACCGGCGGATGCAGCAGGCCGCCCGACAACGAGCCGCCGGTGGCAACACCTTCTGTCACGCTAGCTCGCCCCGACGCGGCGATCGGCGCCCCAGTCGACATGACGTACCGCTTTGTCGTCGCGCCGAACGCCCCGGCGTTTGCGGATGACTACCTCGTCTTCGTCCACTTCCTCGATGCCGACGGCGAGATGATGTGGACCGACGACCATCGGCCTCCCGTGCCGACCCGCCAATGGAAGCCGGGACAAACGGTGGAGTACGTGCGGACGATGTTCGTGCCGAAGTTCCCGTACGTCGGCGAGGCACGGGTGGAACTCGGGTTGGTGTCGCTCGAGACCGGGGCGCGCCTGCCGCTGGCCGGGACCTCGAAGGGGCAGCGCCAGTACGAGGTGGCGACGTTCAACCTGCATCGCCAGACGGACAATCTGTTCGTGGTGTTCAAGGACGGGTGGCACGCCACCGAAGTGGCCGACGAGGGCAACGGCATCGAGTGGCAGTGGTCGAAACAGACCGCGACGCTGTCGTTTCGGAACCCAAAGCGCGACGTGATGTTCTATCTCGAGTGTGACCAGCCGATCCAAAACCTGGGCGAAACCCAGCATGTGGACCTCCGGATCGGTGACGCGGTTATCGACAGCTTCGACCTTCCGCCGGGTGTGAAGGAACTTCGCAAGATTCCCCTGACCAGCGAACGGCTGGGGGACGCCGACACCGTGGACCTGACCGTATCCCCGGCGAAGACCTTCGTGCCGGCGTCGATTGCCAGTCTCAAGAGCGCGGATTCGCGCGAGCTGGGGGTTCGGGTCTTTCGCGCCTACGTCCAGCCCTAAGGCCTCAGGCCACAGCGGAATCCTCGTGGTCTAAGGGGATGGATGGCCGGACGGGTCGATCGGCTACTTTTCAGCCCTATAAGGGCCGATATATCAGGCTACTTAGCATGGAATTTCGGTGCAGGCTTGGGACCGCTGGCGGCGAGATCGTCGAAGGCGTGTACGTAGCCGACAGTGAGGCGCGCCTTCGTCGAGAACTCGAAGACAAAGGTCTGTTCGTTCTTTCCTTGAAGCCCCGGGGCGTGTTCCCCGCGGTCGGATTCGTCCAGGCCCGACAGCGACCTATCCGTCGCCAGGAGTTCCTGGTGTTCAACCAGGAACTTGCGACCCTGCTCAAGGCGGGCATCCCGCTGGTTCAGTCGCTCGATATCCTGCGCCAGCGCGTGTCGAACCCGACCTTCAGAGCCGTGCTCGACGGCGTCCACGAAAAGGTCAAGGCGGGCACCGCGCTGTCGGACGCGTTCGGCGAACACCCCGACCTGTTTCCAGCGGTCTACGCGGCATCGCTGATGGCGGGCGAGCGGTCCGGCAACCTCGACGAGGTCCTGCGACGCTACGTCGCATACGAGAAGGTCATCGGCGCCGTGCGGCGACGTACGATCTCGGCGCTCATCTATCCGGCGATTCTCGTCGTCTTGATGCTGTTGCTGGTGGGCATCATCGTGTTCCGGGTGGTACCGGCGTTTTCGGATTTCTATAGCCAGTTCGGACGAACGCTTCCGCTCTCCACGCGCATCATCGTCGGCGTCTCGAACCTGCTGATCGGCAACTTCCCGATTGTCGCCGTCGGCCTCCTCGCCGCCGTCGCCGCGGCAGTGACCTGGTGGAAGCGGCCGGGGCAACGCACGCGAATCGATCGATTCCTGGTCGAGCTGCCATGGGCCGGAAAGACGCTCCGCAAGTTTGCCACCGCACAGCTCGGCCGTACGCTCTCGACGCTGCTCGGTGGCGGCATCCCGCTGGTTACGGGGATCGAGATTGCGGGCCGCTCGATGACCAATCGCTATCTGGCTGGCGAGCTCGCCGTCGTGGGGCGTCAGGTGCGCGAGGGGGAAAGCTTTGGCGCCGCGCTTCGCGCGCGGGGCACCTTCCCGGATGTCGCGGTCAAGATGGTGGAGGTGGGCGAATCCACCGGCGCGCTCCAGGACATGCTCACCAGTCTGGCGGAATTTTATGACGAGGAAGTCGAGACCGAGGTCGGCCGGTTCATCACCATGGTCGAGCCGGCCATTCTCGTCATCATGGGTCTCATCATCGCCCTGGTGGTCCTCGCCCTGTACATGCCGTTGTTTGAACTGAGTTCCGTCGTAGGAGCCTGATGGCGACAGTCGATCCCTCCGATCTCGTCACGACCCCCGAGGACTACTCGCAGGAGGTCGCCCGCGCCCAGCGCCTCGCCGAGCGCTACCACGTGGATTTCGTCGACATGGAGGAGTTCCGCATCGACCAGGAGCTCTTCCGCTCGATCCCCGCCGACCTGATGCTGCGATACGGCTTTGTGCCGCACCGCCGGGACGGCAAGTCGCTGGTCATCGTCGTCTCGGACCCGACCGACCTGCCCATGATCGACGAACTCGGCATCGTGCTCGGGACCTCGATCAAGGTCACGGTGGGCGCGCCGTCGGCCATCCAGTCGATTCTGAAGAAGAGCGAGAGTTCGCAGCGCGTCCTCGAGGACGCCACCGAAGGCTTTCAGCTCAAGGTCGTCAAGGACGACGAGTCGGGAGACGAGAACCTCACGGTCGACCGCATCACCAGCGACACCAGCCCGGTGATCCGGCTCGTGGATTCAACGATTTTCACGGCCATTCAGCGCCGCGCCAGCGACATCCACATCGAAACCGCGGACGACGCGGTGCATGTCAAGTATCGGATCGACGGTGTGCTCCAGCCGGCGATGCGGCCCATCGCCAAGGAATTCCACAGCCCGATCATTTCGCGCATCAAGGTGATGGCCGAGCTCGACATCGCCGAAAAGCGCGTGCCGCAGGACGGCCGGTTCCGCATGCGGATGCCCGGCAAGACGATCGATTTTCGCGTGTCGATCATGCCGAGCATCCACGGCGAGGATGCGGTGATCCGCATCCTCGACAAGGAGTCGATCAGCGAGCAGTTCACCGAGCTCAAGCTCGACATCCTGGGGTTTCCCGAACAGGAGCTGCGGCGTTTCCGCAAGTACATCCACGAGCCCTACGGCATGGTGCTCGTCACCGGACCCACGGGCTCCGGCAAGACGACGACGCTCTATGCCGCGCTGTCCGAGATCAAGTCGATTGAGGACAAGATCGTGACGATCGAGGATCCGGTGGAGTACCAGCTCCGCGGGATCACCCAGATTCCGATCAACGAGAAGAAGGGGCTGACCTTTGCGCGTGGACTGCGCTCGATCCTGCGCCACGACCCCGACAAGATCATGGTCGGCGAGATTCGCGACGCCGAAACGGCGCAGATCGCCATCCAGTCAGCGCTTACGGGCCACCTCGTTTTCACGACGGTCCATGCGAACAACGTGGTGGACGTGCTGGGGCGCTTCCTGAATATCGGCGTCGAACCCTACCAGTTCGTCTCGGCGCTCAATTGCGTCCTGGCCCAGCGTCTCGTCCGCCTGATCTGCTCGCACTGCAAGCGTCCGACGAAGGTCGACCAGAAACTATTCGAGGAATCGGCGCTCGATCCAGCCCTCGCCCAGACACACCGATTTTACGAGGGCGCGGGATGCATCGAATGCGGCGGCACGGGCTTCAAGGGTCGCACGGCCATCTGCGAACTGCTCGACCTGTCGGATCGCATCCGTGAGATGATCCTCGCCAGGCGGCCGCACTCGGAGGTCAAGAAGGCCGCTCACGAGGAAGGTATGCGGTTCCTGCGCGAGTCCGCGGTCGAGAAGGTGTTGCTCGGCATGACGACGCTCCGCGAGATCAACAAGGTGACCTTCGTCGAATGAGTCTCTTCTCCCGGTCGCTCGCCAGTCCGCCGCCCGACGCGGCGATCGAGATCGCCGCCGACTATGTGTCGGTCGCCGTCGTCGTCCCACGCGGACAGGCGCTGGCCGTCCAGGGCTGCGCGGTCGTTCCGATTCCCGCCGGTGCCGTGGTCGCGTCGCTCACGTCGGCGAACATCCTGAACCCGCCCGTGGTGGTCGCGGCGCTGCGGACCGCGCTCGAGCGGAGCGGTGCACGTCCGCGTCGTGTCGCCCTGGTCATTCCCGACGTCGCGGCGAAGGTGGCACTCGTCAAGTTCGACACGATTCCGCCACGACGCGAGGACCTCGATCAACTGATGCGATGGCAGGTCCGAAAAGCCTCGCCGTTCCCGATCGAGGAGGCGTCGGTGACGTTCACACCGGGTGTCCGCTCTGCTGACGGCGGCGCGGAGTTCGTGGTCGTCACGGCGCGGCAAGCCGTCGTAGCCGAGTACGAGGCTGTGTGTGCCGAGGTCAAGGCCTACGCTGGCCTCGTCGATCTCGCGACGTTGAGCGTGGTCAATTTCTTTCTCGGTGCCCCCGGCGTGCCCACGGGCGACTGGCTGGTCGTCCATCTGCGGCCGGACTACACCACGATCGTGGTCATGCGCGGCGGCGACGTGATCTTCTTCCGCAACCGGCCCGAAGGCGACGAGGAATCCATCGCAGACCTGGTCCACCAGACGGCCATGTACTACCAGGACCGGCTCTCGGGGCAGGGGTTTACGCGGGCGTTCCTGGGCGGCAGCGGCGGCGGTCCCCGAGCAGTGGAGACGGCTCGTCGCAGCCTCGAAGAGCGTCTGGGTGTGACGGTTGACCCGATCGATCCCACGCGGGGGGCCATGCTCTCGGATCGAATCGCAGCATCGCCTGAGACGATGGACTCCCTCACACCTCTCGTAGGTCTGATGTTGCGGACACTCCGTGAACCGGTAGGCGCGTGATGCTTCGCACCAACCTCTCAACGCGACCGTTCTACAACGAGCGTGCCGTGCAGGTGGCGCTCGGCGCCCTGGCGCTGCTGGTCGTGGCGATCACGGTGGCGAACGTCGGAGAAATGGTGTCGCTGACCGGAAGCCAGCGGACCCTCGGCGCCCATGCCGTTGACGCCGAGGCGGAAGCAGCCCGGCTGCGGACCCAGGCGGCCGCGATCCGCGCGCGGATCAACGCCAAGGAACTGGAGTCGGTCGCCAACGCCGCACGCGAGGCCAACAGCATCATCGACCAGCGCGCATTCTCGTGGACCGAACTACTCGGCCGGCTGGAAACGACGCTGCCCGACGACGTCCGCATCATGGCCGTGCAGCCGCGAATGACGCCGGCGGGAGACTTCGTGGTTGCGCTCACGGTTCAGGCCCGCCGCGCCGAAGACCTCGACGCCTTCCTCGAGGCGATGGAAAAGACCGGGGGATTCCGGAAGGTCACGCCCCTCGAAGAGCTGACCAACGACGATGGACTGCTCGAGGCCGTCGTCGAGGGCACGTACGTCATCCCGGAGGTCGATCGTGGGTGACGAGGTTCACGGCATGCCTCTCGTGCGACGCGTGATGCGCGAACGGCGGCTGGTCGTGGTGCCGCTGCTGGTGGCGCTGGCGATCAACGTGGTGCTCTACGCGGGCGTCGTGTATCCGCTGTCACAGCGGGTCGCGAACATCGAAGAGCGCGACCGCAATGCCGAGGAGAACCTGGGCGCGGCGCTGCGTGACCATGCCCAGGCGGCAGGCACCCTCGAGGGCAGGGACCGCGCCGCGACCGAGCTGGCCGCGTTCTACAGCAACGTGCTGCCGACCGATCTTTCTGGCGCCCGCCGGCTCACGCACCTGCGCCTCGCGCAGTTGGCGCGGGAGTCGAACCTCAAGTTTATCCGCGCGAGCTTCGAGCCTGTCGCCGAGCGCAATCGAACGTTAACCCGTCTGCAGATCGAGATGGCGCTTTCGGGAACCTACGACGACATGCGCGATTTCATCCGCGATCTCGAGACCTCGGACGACTTCGTCGTCATCGACAACCTCGAACTTGGCGAGGGCGCCGACGGCGGCCCACTAAGCGTTACTGTGCGCCTGTCCACGTACTACCGCGATCCGGTGGCGGGGAGCGAACCACGATGACGGCCACCGCGAGATCGCGCCGGATCGCGCTACTGGCGGGTCTCGCCGTGGTCCTTGTCGTCGTGATCGTGGGACGCCGCAACGACATCTTTGGCGGCTCGGCCGCGGCGCCTGCCGGCGTTACCCGCACGGCGACACCGGTAGCCGAGAAGGTTTCTCCCGTGGCGGATGTCCGGCTCGAACTGCTCCAGGCGAGCCGGCCGGACCTCGACCCGGCGACGCGCAATCCCTTTCAGTTCAAGGCGCGCGCGGCGGCACCAGCTGCAGGGTCCAGCCCGCGATTCACCCCCCCGGTAATCATCTCGGGCCCGCCGCCGCCGCCGCCCGCGCCACCCGGGCCCCGGCCGATCCCCTTGAAGTACATCGGCGTGCTCGAGACGAGCCAGGGACAGCTGGCGGTGTTCAAGGATGCCGACGGCGAGATCATCAACGGCGGCGAAGG
>Ga0210380_10000168_pt1 | contig 36780 bp, 36 predicted proteins | sample PLM4_5_coexredo_FD_155476 | JGI IMG/M metagenome (GOLD analysis project Ga0210380, IMG submission 155476) | Groundwater sediment microbial communities from an aquifer in East River, Colorado, USA - PLM4_5_coex redo | ecosystem: Environmental > Terrestrial > Soil > Riparian zone | place: USA... | reverse complement strand
TCGCCGAGCGGGATCAGCACCGACCCCTGAATACGGTTGATCTGGTACTCGTTGGGCTCCCGCACGTCCAGAATGAGGACGTCGTCGCCGGCGTCGAGCCGCTTCTTCAGATCGACTGGCGCGATTTCCCAATCCCTCACGGTGGCTCCTGTCGCGGCCGGCGCCGCGGGCTCGGGGCGGATGCCGCAGAACTGCTCATAGTCGATCAGCTTGGTGACGGTGGGATGCGTGCCGCACACGGGGCAGTCCGGATCCCTGCGGAGCTTCAGCTCGCGGAAACGCATCTTCAGGGCGTCGTAGATCAGGAACCGGCCGATCAGCGGCTCGCCGATTCCGAGGATCAGTTTGATGGCCTCTGTGGCCTGAATCACGCCGATGATCCCGGGCAGCACGCCCAGCACCCCGCCCTCGGCGCAGCTCGGCACGAGACCAGGCGGCGGCGGCTCGGGATAGAGGCAGCGGTAGCACGGTCCATCCTTGGTCGCGAACACGGATGCCTGCCCTTCGAATCGGAAGATGCTGCCGTAGGCATTGGGCTTGCCCGTGAGCACGCAGGCGTCGTTGACGAGGTACCGCGTCGGAAAGTTGTCGGTGCCGTCGAGGATCACGTCGTAGGGCCGGAACAGATCGAGGGCGTTGTCCGAAGACACCGTCGTTTCGTACGTCTCGATCTGCACGTGGGGGTTGAGCGCGTGAATTCGATCCCGGGCGGACGCGAGCTTCGAACGTCCGACGTCGGTCGTCGAATGCAGCAACTGGCGCTGGAGGTTGCTGAAATCGACGACGTCGAAATCGACGATCCCGATTCGGCCGACGCCGGCCGCCGCGAGGTACATCGCGGCCGGAGAGCCGAGGCCTCCCGCGCCGATGCACAGCACGCTGCCCGCCTTGAGCTTGCGCTGACCGTCCATGCCGACCTCGGGCATGATGAGGTGGCGCGAGTAGCGCTTGATCTCGTCCGCGTTGAGATCGGTCGAAGACGCCTGCACGCCCGTCCCCACGACCCTCGCATCCGTCGTCGCCGGCGCGCCGCCCGCCACCGACGGCACGATGCTCAGCGCGTCGCCGGGCTTGACGGGCGTCTTTTCCTTTTCCAGATACCGGATGTCCTCGTCGTTCAGGTAGACGTTGACAAAATTCCTCAGCCGGCCGTCATCGGCATACAGGTGCCTCCGAAGACCCTCGTATTTCGTCGTGAGGTCGGCGAGAAGCTCGCCGACCGTGGCGCCGGACACCTCCACGGACTCCTTCTTGTCGGTGAACGGTCTCAACGGCGTGGGGATGTGAATGATGTTGGGCATAAGTCAGCTATTCAACTCTTCCTGGTCGAAGTCCGAGCGGTCGTCTCGAAGGCGCCACGATGTCATATCACCTGAGACGCCCTCACGGACGGAAACGATGACGTACGAGAAAAATGGCCACGCATGGTCCAGATCGTACTGCGACGGGCGCGCCGGGTGGTCCGGATGCGAGTGGTAGAACCCGAGCAGTTCCCCGCCAACCTCGCTCGCCCGCCGCTCGGCGTCCTTGTAATCCTGCGGGCGCACCAGAAACCTGCGCCTGGGCCCCTCTTCCGTGGTGTTCGGAAGCGCAAAGACGGCCGACACCGCTCCTTCGCGGCCGATCAGCGCTCCACAGCATTCGTTCGGATACGTCTCCGAGCCGTGCGCGCGAATCGAGGCGTCCACGGCCGGCGCGAGCATCAGGCCCATCAGGCGGGCTCGTTCCAGAAACGTTCCGACAGGTACTTTTCGCCACCGTCCGGAAAGATCACCACGATCACCGCGTCGGACGTCTGCCGCGCCACCTGGAGCGCGGCCGCGAGGTTGGCACCGCTCGAAATGCCGACGAACAGACCGTCTCGCGCGAGTCGACGGGTGAGGGTGAATGCTTCTTCCGTCGACACACCGAGGTCTTCATCCGCCACCGACCGATCGTAGATGCCCGGGACGATCGCCGTGTCCATATGCTTCAGTCCTTCGAGGCCGTGAAGCGGTGAATCAGGCTGCACCGACACCAGCTTGATGGCGGAGCTGAACTCCCGCAGCCGCCGTCCGACGCCGATGAAGGTGCCGCTCGTGCCGAGCCCGGCGACGAAGTGCGTCAGCCGGCCGCCGGTCTGCTCGATGATCTCCGGGGCGGTCGTGTCGTAGTGCGACCGCCAGTTGCCGGGGTTGTTGTACTGGTCGGGATAGAAATACAGATCGGGCGCGGCGGCATACAGCTCGCGCGCCCGCAGAATGGCGCCGTCAGACCCCTGCATGGGATCGGTGAACACGATGTCGGCGCCAAAGACCTGCAGAATGCGCTTCCGCTCCGGCGTGACGTTCTCCGGAACGCAGAGCCGGACGCGATAGCCGCGCGCCGCGCCGATCATGGCGTACGCAATGCCCGTGTTGCCGGACGTGGCGTCGAGCAGGATCTTCTCGGGCGTGAGCAGGCCGGCACGTTCACCGTCGGCGATCATCCGCGCCGCCGGACGGTCCTTCACCGAGCCTCCCGGATTTCTCCACTCGGCCTTCGCGTGGAGCTCGACGTTGCGGAGCCCGGCCTCGAAGGTTGACAGGCGGATCAGCGGCGTGTTGCCGATGAGATCGACGATGGACGACACGGTTCCTGGTGGGCCCGGAAGAGCGACTGGCATATCCGACTAGGAAAGTCGGATTATAACGGTTTGCCGTCTGGGTCGACCACCTCGACCTGGCCCACGTTGAGTTGCCTCAGCTCGGGCTCGATCTTCGCGCGATCGCCCACGGCCACGATGACCATGCGGTCCACGACCAGGTAGTTCTTCGCCGCGGCCAGCACCTGATCGACTGTGACCGCGCGCACCCGCTCGGCCACGTGTGTGTAGTAGTCGAGCCCGAGATCGTAAACGTACACCTGAGAGAAACTCCCGACGGTGGCGAGACTGGTCTGGAAACCGCTCGGCAGCGATTGCGTGCGCGCGTCCACGGCGCGCGATAGCTCCTCGGGCTTTAAAGGCGCCGCCGTCATGGCGCGCATTTCTTTCAGGATCTCGGCGACGGCCGGCGCCGTGACATCGGTCCGCACGCCGGTTGCCACTTGAAACGGCCCGGCCCCGCGACGGAAGTCGAACCCCGAACCGGCGCCGTAGGTGTATCCGTGCTCCTCGCGGAGGTTCATGTTGATCCGGCTCGAGAAGAGCCCACCAAAGGCCGTATTCATGACCTGAATCGCCTGGAACTCGGGTACTGAACGCGGCGCCCCGATGGTGGTAACGCGAAGCTGCGTCTGGGGAGCGCCCGGTCGATCGACGATGACAATCCGCGCCGCGGGCGCGGCCGTCACCGCGAGCGACGGCTGGGTCGGCGTGCCCCGCTGCCACGATCCGAAGATCCGCTCGGCAAGCGGGCGGAGCTCCGCCATCGTGATGTCGCCGGCGACGACCAGCGCGGTGTTGTTCGGCACGAAGTTCTGCTTCCAGAACCCCGCGAGCTGATCGCGCGTCATCGCCTTGACCGAAGCCTCGGTGCCGAGCTCCGTATAACCGTACGGATGCTTGTCTCCGTAGAGCACCGCCGCTGCCACGCGGCCGGCGAGCGCGTTGACGTTCTCGCGCTGCTGGACGAGCTGCCCCAACCGGTTCGCCCGCTGCCGCTCGATCTCCTCGGCTGGAAACGCCGGACGCAACGCGATATCGGCGGCGAGATCGAGTGTCGCGGCGAAGTTCTTCTTCAGCGATCGCGCGGACACGGTCGACGCATCGACCGAGCTCGTGGCCGTCACCGTTGCGCCCAGCTGTGCGATCTGGTCGGCGATCTGCACCGCGTTGCGCGAGGTGGTGCCCTGGTCGAGGAGCGCCGCCGTGAAGTTGGCGAGTCCCGGGAGCTCGGGCGGATTCGCGCCGCTCCCGCTACGTACGACGAGATTAGCGGCAACGACGGGCAGACCCTTACGGGCGCTGAGGATCAGCGTGAGCCCGTTCGGGAGCTGCGCGGTTTCGGGCGTTGCCACCTGCAACGGCTTCACCGGTCCGGGCTTCGGCGTCTCGTTGCGCCACGCCTCGTCGGCGTTGACCGATTCGGCACCGAGCCCCGCCGACGACTGGGCGGACGGCGTGGGCACCTGCGCGCCGGCGTCGGGGTCTCCCTTCACCGCATACACGACGACACGCGCCGACGGCTGAAGCCGTTCGCGCGCGAACGCCAGCAACGAGGCGGGCGTGACGGCACGATAGCGCTCGATGTCTCTCGGGAGGTAATCGGGCGTGCCAAGGTAATGGTTGTAGGAATTCAGCATGTTGGCCACGCCGTTGAGATTCTCGAGACGCGTGACCATCTGCGTCTCGAACGTATTGCGGGCCTGATCGATTTCGCGTTGCTCGACCGGACGGGTTCGGATGGCGTCGAGCTCGGCGTCAATCGCCCGCTCGAGTTCCTCGGGGGTGTGTCCCGGCCGCGCCGTCGCCTGAATCCACCATTGCGACCCGAGCACGAGCGACTGCTGGAAGACGTTCACGTTCTGGGCGATCTGGCGCTCGTACACCAGCGTGCGATAGAGCCGGCTCGAGCGGCCTCCGCCGAGGACCTCGGCCGCGATGTCCGCGTCGGCGTCGCCCGCCTTGAAGATCGGCGCCGTGAGCCAGGCCATGTAGACCCGCGGCAGCTCGACGCGATCCGGGACGACCTCTCGCCGTTCGGCCGTGATGGCCGGCGTCTCGGCCACGATCGGCGGCACCGCCGGACCTCGCTTCAGCGAGCCGAAATACTTCGTCATGCGCTGCTTGACCTGCGCGCGATCGATGTCGCCCACGATGGCGATGCTCGCGTTGTTCGGAGCGTAGTACCGCTTGAAGAACTGCTTGGCGTCGTCGAGGCGCGCCGCCTGGATGTCGGCGTGCGATCCGATGACGTTGCCGTAGTAGGGATGCCCCTTCGGATAGAGCATCTGCACGAGCTTTTCTTCTGCGTTGCCGTACGGCCGGTTCTCGGTCGTCTGCCGCCGCTCGTTGCGGACGACGTCCTGCTGATTGGCGAACCCTTTCTCGTCGATGCTGTCGAGGAGGTACCCCATCCGATCGGATTCGATCCAGAGCGCCAGGTCGAGCTGATTGCTTGGCACCGTCTCGAAGTAGTTCGTCCGGTCGTAGTCGGTGGTGCCGTTGATGCCGGTCGCACCGGCCGCCTCGAGCAGCTGGAAATGCGAATCAGGCGGCATGTGCTTCGAGCCCTGGAACATGAGGTGCTCGAACAGGTGCGCAAAGCCCGTTCGACCTGGCTCCTCGTTCGCCGGTCCCACGTGATACCAGAGGTTGACGCTGACGATCGGTAGGCGGTGATCCTCGCTGAGGATCACGGTCAGCCCGTTGGGCAGCGTGTACTTCTCGAATTCGAGCTTCGGAATGTCAGCGGCGGCCGCCGGGCGGCCCTGCGCCGACGGAAAGGCCGCGGCGAGCACGGCGAGGCCCACGATGCCCGAGAGGTACGCCAGCGTTCGTGTTGTCATGGTGCGTCAGTCCTTCGTCGTGTCGAGGCTTGCCCACAAGTACCAGCACGCCACCGATCGATAGGGTCGCCACGCCGCGCCGATGCGCGTCAGCCTGTCGGGGGTTGGCGCTGTGCGAAGTCTATACGCTCGCTGCACCGCTTTCACGATCCCCAGGTCGCCGACCGGGAGCACGTCGGGGCGCTCCAGCCTGAAGATGAGGAACATCTCTGCAGTCCAGCGCCCCACGCCCTTGACCCGCGTCAACGCGTCCACGACGGCGGCGTCGTCCATGCGGTCGAGCGCCGAGAGCGTCAGGGCACCCTCGTCGATATGACGACAGAGGTCACGAAGATACGCGGCCTTCTGTCCGCTGAGCCCGACGCTCCGCAGACGCGTGTCCGGAATCGCCCGGATGTCGACGGGCGACGGGAACCCGTCGAAGAGCGCCTCGAACCTCGAGAAGATCGTCGCCGCCGCCTTGGTGGACAACTGCTGGCCCACGATGGCCCGGACCAGCGCCTTGAACGGATCGACGTGCTGGCGACTGGCCAGTCGGCAGGGTCCGTGCGCGCGCATGAGATCACGCATGATCGGGTCGCGCCGGGCAATGCTGCGTCGCGCCTTCGCATAGTCGATCGCCATCGACCTACAATTATCTCCGAGGCACCGTGGACATATCAGAGGTCAGGAAACAGATCGTACATGCCATCGAACGCGCGCGAACACGGGCGCAGCAGCGGCGGCAGCAGACCGCCGACGCCGAGCGCGCGTATACCGTGTTTCTCGCGGACGTCGCCGTTCCCGTGGCGCGGATGGTGGCGAGCGCGTTGAAAGCCGAGGGGATGCCCTTCACGGTGTCTACTCCCAGCGGCGGGCTGCGACTGGCGTCCGACCACGGACGCGACGACTACGTCGAGTTTGGCCTGCAGGACGGCAGCGAGGGCGTATCCGTGGTGGGTCGCGTGCGGCGCACGCGCGGCTCGCGGACGCTCGAGGAGGAGCGCGCGATCAAGCCCGGCGTGGCGCCGCAGGATCTCTCGGACGCCGACGTGCTCGCCTTTCTGACAGCGGCGATCGAGCCCTGGCTCGAACGCTGAGCCCCCATCTTCTTAACGTGGCTTGTGCGCCACGTGAATCGTCATCAATCCACCGAGCAGCGGTTCGACACGAACGTCCGCGAACCCGTGCTGCTCCAGCAGACGGGCCACGCCCGACGCTCCGGGATACCCCCGGATCGACTCTGGAATGTACCGGTAGGTGTCCGGGTCGCCATGGAGCATCAGCCCCAGCGCCGACCCAACGACGGTGAGGTACGCCAGATAGCACGCGCGGATCACCGGATTGGCCGGACGATTGAAATCGAGCGACAGTAGACGCCCCCCGGGGGCCAGCACCCTGGCGATCTCGTCGAGCGCCCGATCGAGGTCGGCCACATTCCGCAGTCCGTAGCCGACGGTCACGACAGTGAAGCGCGCCTCGCGCAACGGAAGGGCCAGCATGTCTCCGGCCACGAGTCCCGCTGCCGGTCGAGACGGCTTCAGCGCCGCCTTCCGCAGCATGGGCAGCGTCAGATCGACTCCGATCGCGAGTCGCGCCGCGCGGGCGGCTGCAAACAACAGGTCGCCCGTGCCGCATGCCAGATCCAGCACGGCATCGGTTGGAGTAATCCGGGCGAGCGACATCAGTCGGCGTTTCCAGCGGCGGTCGCATCCGTACGAGAGCAGCACGGTGATGAGGTCGTACCGGGGCGCAATCGTCGAGAACAACCGGCCTACGTACCGGCGCTTGCCCTCGGGAGTCGCGATGGCCGTGCGGAGGCCCACTAGGACGCGCGAAGCAGAAGGACGGGAATCCTCACGAAGTGACGAACACGGTTCACGGTCGTCCCTCGCACCAGATCGTTGAGGAACCGATGTCCGTGCGTGGACATGGCGAGCAGATCGACGCCGCGGGCTTCGGCGAGGCGGATCAGCTCGTTGGCCGGATCGCCCATCGCCAGTTCGGTCGAGACCGTGAGGCCTTTCGCGGTGAGCTCGGCCGCCAGCCGATCGAGGTAGTCGCGATCCACCTTCATCTCCTCCGACTCGCGCAACTGCAGCTGGTCGAAATTGCGCGCCGCCCAGCCGTCCGCCACGTGGACCAGGTGCAGCTCAGCACCGGTGAGTTCGGCCAGCTTCGTGACGTGCTCCACGATGGCCTGGTCGGCGGGCGAGTTCTCGATCGCAACGAGGATTCGGCGATACATGGTCAGATGACCGTCTGGTACAGCAGCCAGCCGTTCAGTGCCGCAATGATAACGGTGACCACCCACGCCAGCACCTTCATCCAGGGGGGCGCGACAAAGGGGCCCATCTTCCGGCGATCGCCGGTGAACAGCACCAGTGGGAACACTGCGAAGGAGAGCTGCAGGCTGAGGATGACCTGGCTCAGGATCAGCAGCGCGCCCGTCCCCTGCTCTCCGTAGAGGGCGACGACGAACACGGCGGGCACGATGGCGACCAGCCGCGTGATGAGCCGCCGGAGCCAGGGGCGAACGCGCAGGTTGATGAAGCCCTCCATCACAATTTGGCCCGCCAGCGTCCCCGTCAGCGTCGCGTTCTGGCCCGAGCAGAGCAGCGCCACCGCGAAGAGAATGCTCGCGGCCCCGCTGCCGAGCAGCGGCGACAGCAGCTGGTACGCGTCGCCGATCTCGGCGACGTTCTCGTGCCCCGTCCCATTGAACGTCGCCGCCGCCATGATCAGAATCGCCGCATTGATGAACAACGCGAACATCAGGGCAACGCTCGAGTCGATCGTCGCGAAGCGGATGGCTTCGGCCTTGCTCGCGTGGGTATCCACGTACTTGCGCGTCTGCACAATCGACGAGTGCAGGTACAGGTTGTGCGGCATCACGGTCGCGCCGAGGATGCCGATGGCGATGTAGAGCATGTCGGTGTTCCGGAGGATCTCGGTCGTCGGTACGAATCCTGCCGCGATTTCACCGAGCGCGGGCTTCGCCAGCCAGAGCTCGATCGCGAAGCAGCCGGCGATCGTCAGGATCAGCGCCACGACGAGTGCTTCGACGTACCGGAAGCCGCGATTCTGGAGGAACAGCACGATCAGGACGTCCAGCGACGTCAGACACACGCCCCAGATGAGCGGCAGGCCGAAGAGCAGATTGAGGGCGATGGCCGCGCCGATCACCTCGGCCAGGTCGCACGCGGCGATGGCAATCTCACACAGGATCCAGAGTGCCACGGTCGTTGGCCACGAGTAGTGATCCCGGCAGGCCTGGGCCAGGTCGCGCCCGCTCGCGATGCCGAGGCGCACGGCGAGGGCCTGCAGCAGGATGGCCATCAGGTTCGAGATGAGGATGACGCTGAGCAGCGTGTAGCCGTACCGCGCGCCGCCGGCCAGGTCGGTGGCCCAGTTGCCAGGGTCCATGTATCCGACCGCGACGAGATAGCCCGGGCCCGCGAAGGCAAACAGCTTGCGCCAGAAACCGGCGTCGACCGGCACGGCGATCGAACCGTGCACCTCTCGCAGGCTCAACTCGCGGCGAGGCAGACGCCAGCCGTCCTTCGCCGAATCCAACTCTGACGACATTTTGAAGCATCAAAAATACTTGCGCGACTCATCAAAAGTCAAGTTATTATCGCCGCGATGCTTCCGTCGAGCACCGTCGAGAACTACCTGAAGGCCATCTACCTGGGATCGGTGTCTCCAGGTGAAGCGCCACAGCTGATGGCCATGGGACGTCTGGCCAGCGCGCTTGGCGTCACGCCGGGCACGGCCACCACCATGGTCAAGACGCTCGCCGAATCGGGGCTGGCCCACTACGAACCGTACGCCGGCGTGGCGCTCACGCGTGCCGGCGAAAAGCTGGCCGCGCTGGTGCTGCGCCGCCATCGGCTCGTCGAGCTCTTCCTGGTTCGCGTGATGGGACTGCGGTGGGACGAGGTACACGACGAGGCCGAAAAGCTCGAACACGTGGTCTCCGATCGCCTCATCGATCGCATGGACGAGATGCTCGGACGCCCCGACGCCGATCCGCACGGCGATCCGATCCCGGACACCGACGGCGTCGTGAAGCCGCAGCTGGCGCAGACGCTGCTCACCTGTCCGCTCAACACGCCCGTGCGCATCACCCGGGTCCTCGACCAGGGCAAGGCGTTTCTGGGCTTCGTCGAAAAGAACGACCTGAAACCCGGACGGGCCATTCATGTCGAAGCGCGAGATCCCGCCGCCGATAGTGTCCTGGTTCGCGGGAGAAACGACCGCGTGGTCACCATCGGAACGCGAGCCGCATCGAAACTTCTCGTTCGGCGGACCAGCCGCAGCCCCGCGAGGCAGGCCAGCCGATGATCTCCCCTTCTGCCACGTGTCCCGTCCGCGTCGTCCTGGCTGTCGTTGTCGCCGGCATGCTGGTCCTCACCGGAACCGCACGGGCACAACAGGCGGACCCGGATGCCGGGGTCACGGGACCGTTGTCCGGCTACATGGACTTCCACTTCAACAAGGCCGACGGCGAGGACGGCATTGTTGATTTCCATCGCTTCGTGCTGCTGCTCAGCCACTCCTTCTCGTCGCGAATTCGGTTCGTCGGCGAGATCGAAATCGAGCACGCGTTCGTGGAAGGTCTGGAGGAATCGGGTGAACTCGAGCTCGAACAGGCGTACCTCGACTTCCTGATCACCCGTGCCGTCAACGTTCGCGCCGGCATGGTGCTGATGCCGGTCGGGATCATCAACGAACGCCACGAGCCTCCCGTGTTCAACGGGGTCGAGCGGCCGTTTGTGGACACCGTGATCATCCCGACGACGTGGTTCGACGCGGGCGTCGGCATCCACGGTGAGGTTGGGCGCGGTCTCCGCTATCGCGCGTACGTGACGGCGCCGCTCAACTCTCTTGAGTTCACGGCCGAGGAAGGCATCAGAGGAGGGTTGCAAAAAGGATCGAATTCCAACGTTCGGAACATCGCGCTCACGGGACGGGCGGAGTATCTCGGCATTCGCTATCTGACCCTGGGCGCCAGCGTCTGGAGCGGCGAGTCGAGCTTCGCGACACCGAGGCTCGATGTATCGGCGACCGTCGGCGAAATGGATGCCAGGTACCGTCGTGACCGCCTCGAACTGCGTGGTGAGTTCGCGCAGGTGTCGATCGGCGACGCCGCCCGGCTCAACGACAGCATCGGCCGGCTCACCGGCGTGTCGCCGAACCTCGCCACGGCATTGCGCGGCTACTACGGCGAAGCGGCGTACCGCATCTGGAACGCGGGCTCGCCCCGCGACCTTGTGGTCTTCTTCCGTTACGAGAACTTCGACACGCAGTTTCGAATGCCTGCGGGCTTCCAGCCCCTGAAGCAATTCGATCGCGACGCATGGGTCTCGGGCGTCACCTATTACCCGGACCCGGATATCGCAGTGAAGGCCGACTACATCTACCTCCGAAATCAGAGCGGAGTCTTCGCCAATCGCCACCTGGTCAACGTCGGGTTGGGCTGGTGGTTTTGAGGAACACGATGATGTTTCGACTGCTCGTCCTGGCGCCTCTCCTTGCGCTCACGGCTACGTCGCCCGGCGCGGCACCCGCGGCGCAATCCCAAGGCGTGCGGGTGATCGAGATCGTCGCCGAGCGCTTCGAGTTCTGGCCATCCCGGGTCATCGTCGCGCACGGAGAAGAGGTCGAACTGCGGGTGAGGAGCTTCGACACCATCCATGGTTTCCGGATCATCGGCGGGGGCGCGAACCTCGTCGTTCCCAAGCGCGGCAAGGGCTACGCGACGGCCAGGTTCACTGGCACCGTACCTGGCCGGTACACCTTCGAGTGCAACCGGATGTGTGGCGCCGGACACAACTTCATGCGTGGTGAGCTGATCGTGCGCGCCGCGGCGGGTACCGTCGGCCGATGAGGCCCACGCTCGGCGGGGCGCTTCTGCTGTGGTCCGCGTTGGTCGCCTTCCAGACGACCGCGATTACGCAAACGTCGCAGGTCGTGCCCGGCAGCGCGCTGTCGGGCATCACTGACGTCGAGTTCAGCGAGTTTCGCCTCGGGCTGGACGACTTCACGGAAGTGGAGACGGCGGAAGAGGGGCTTGGCCCCGCCTTCAACGGCACGAGTTGCGCCGTGTGCCACAGCCTGCCGGTCATTGGGGGTGGCGGCGTCATTCTCGAAGTGCGAGCCGGTTACGACGATGCGGCTGGCAACCACGCCGGGTTGAACGCCGCGGGCGACACCCTCATTCACATGCTCTCGACCCCGTCGCACACCTGCCAGCCGCAAATGCCCGACGACGTGACCGTCGTCGCGCGACGGGCGCCGATTCCGTTGTTTGGCGCCGGCCTGGTGGAGGCAATTCCGGACGAGACGCTGATGGCTCTCGAAGATCCGATCGATCGCAACCGCGACGGGGTCAGCGGGCGGGCGGCGATCGTCGTCGATGTCGCGACCGGTCAGCGGCGTGTGGGGCGATTCGGCTGGAAAGCGCAGCACGCGACGCTGTTGACATTTGGCGCCGACGCGTATCGCAACGAGATGGGCATCACCAACGACGTCTTCCCTCAGGAGTTTGCCTTCGGCGTGTTGGCGGCGCAGATGCGATCCTGCGACCCGATTCCCGATCCTGAAGACAAGCGAGATCTCCGCACGGGACGCCGCGGCATCGACAACTTCGAGTCGTTCATGCGGTTTCTGGCCCCCGTCGGTCGAGGCGAAATCACGGACGCGGCGGCTGACGGCGAGCGGATGTTCTCGGCGATCGGCTGCGCCACCTGCCACGTTCCGCGTCTCGTCACCGGACCCAGCGCTCACCCGGCGTTCAATCGACGCGCGGTCGACCTGTTCTCCGATCTGCTGTTGCATGACATTGGAACCGGGGACGGTATCCGGCAGGGCGTCGCCGAACCCTCGGAGATCCGAACGCCCGCGCTGTGGGGCTTGAGATTCCGGCGGCCCCTGCTGCACGACGGCAGCGCGGCCACGACTGCCGCGAGCATCGAGCGCCATGGCGGAGAGGCAGAGCGGTCGGCGCGTGCCTTTGCGCGGCTGACGCCGGGCGAACGAGACCGCCTGCTGGCCTTTCTGCGGTCTCTCTAGCGAGGCGACCGTTCGGCCACGAATCGGGCGATCGCCTCTGCCAGTCGCGGTACGTCCGGAACGATCCACGCATCGCCCGCGGACAATCCCTCGAACGAGTGGCTGCTGAACCCGTACTCCACGAGACAACACCGCGCCGAGGCGCCTCGCGCGGTCTCGTAGTCGATGCGCGAATCCCCGATCATGAGCGCTCGTACCGGCGTTGCGTCCGCACGCTCGATCAACGCAACCAGCGCGGCTGGGTCGGGTTTACGGGGGAACGGGCCATCCCCTCCGATGACATCGTCGAAGAGGTCGGTGATGCCCAGACCCTCGAGCACCCGCTCGGAAGGACCGAGAGGTTTATTGGTCAAGAGCGCGACCCGAGCGTGTTCACGCGCCGCGCGAACGACGTCAACGATGCCGTCGTAGAGACGCGTGTGGTTCAGTAGTCGCGTGTCGTAGATTTCCAGGAACCGCGACATCGCGTCCGGCGGTTCGGGCACACCCGCCGCCGCCAGCGCCCGCCCCACGAGCACGCGCGCGCCGTCGCCCACCATCCGCGTGATCGCCGCGTGCGACAGCGGCGCCGCGCCGTATCCGGCGAGCACGTCGTTGACCGAATCGGCAAGGTCGCGGGAGGAATCGACGATCGTGCCGTCGAGGTCGAACGCGATCAGGCGGCCGAATACGTGGCCCACGACGTTGGCGTTTCCCACACGGTGACGCGCACTACGGGAAGACCCTGCTCGCGAGAGATGTCGAAGACCAGCCGTGCGATCCGCTCGACGGTGGGGTTGCTGTCGAGCAGATATATCGGCTCACCCAGCGACTGCAGGGGCGCGACAAGCGGATCGTCGCGCCGCAGAATCATCTTGTGATCCAACTCGCGGTCGATCCACCCCTTGACGACGCGCTTGATGTCGCTGAAGTCGACGACCATGTTGCGGGTGTCGAGCGCGTCAGTGCGCACCTCGATCTCCGCGACGGCGTTGTGGCCGTGCGGATGCTTGCAGATGCCGTCGTAGTCGAGCAGGCGATGCCCGTAGCAGAACTCGATGCGCTTGGTAACCGAATACATGGCCCTTCAGTAAACCACGTTCACGAGATCGCTGACAGGCGGCGCCGGGAGGGCGGCCACGGCCGCGGCCGCGACGTCGATCCTGGTCACGGCTTCCACGGCCGGCTCCCGCAGGCGCGCGGATAGATCCGCCGGCAGCGGCTCCGCGATGCCTCCCCTGTGATAGTTGGTCACGAAGCTGTCATTCGTGTACATGATCCCGCCGCAGTACTCCCCGTCCATCACGAACACGCGCACGTCCCAGTACCGGCGCGACGACCGTTCGGGAGGGACGATACGCTCCGACAGCAGGTAGCCCGGCGGCAACAGCGGAATGTCCGCGCGTGCACCGGGCGGCACGACATGCACACCCTGTCCACCCCATCCCACTCGCGGCTTCAGCACATAGCCGCGCGCGAAGAGCGCCGGCCGCTGCGCGACGATGGCATCGACCTCCTGGAGGTTCTCGACCTGAAACGTCTCGGGCACCCTGAAGGTCCTTGCCTCCGCGAGTGCCTCGTAGCACCGCTGCTTGTCTCGCACGGTCACCCAGACGCAGTTGGGATTGACCACGACGACACCCCGGCGCTCGTACGACCACGGCATCTGGTACCACCACCGGAACACGCTTGCCGGCACGATCGAATCGCCCGACGCCGTGGTGAGGGCGTCGCGCTCCGTCTGGTTGTCCTCGACGAAACAGACGTGGGGCGGGACGCGCAGGTGCCGCGCGAGGTAGTGGCCGATGAAGGGCGCCGTCTCCCCGTGGGCCATCGTCCCCTCGAACGACGGGTCGTTCCGCCGCCAGAGGAGACAGACCGGCCCGTCGCGGCGCTCCATGGCGGCGGCCGTCAGCTCGAACGGCCGCTCGTCGCGAAGGAACTTCATGTACTCCCACAGCATGTGCGAGCTGCGATTGACGTCGAGCAGCACCGGTTGGTACTGCTCGTCGAACATGAAATCCAGCCCCGCCCAGAAGTAGTTACTGATTGGCACGTCGGTTCAGTCCGGCAGGGATTCGTATCGCGTTGGGTCTGCCACGCCGGCGCGTCGAAACGCCTCGTGACGACGGCGGCACTTGATGCATCGGCCGCAGTGATCGATCGCCGCTGGCGACACGCACGACCAGCTGAGCGCGAGAAGTCGCGGCTCGGACGATTGAATCACCTGCCATTTGGCGAGGCCGATGTAGGGTGTCTCGATGCGCACGGCTGCACCGAGGTCGAGCGACAGCACCGTCTGGCACGCGTCGAAGAAGGCGCGTGATCCATCGCCGAACGAATTGTCCGCGGTGGTCCCCACAGTCAACGTCAGCGGACCGCCGTGGCGAAACGCGTTTGCCGCGATCGACGTGAGCATGAGGTTGCGCAGCGGCACTTCGAGCTGCGCCGTCGTTGTCACCGTCACGGCCGAGGCCGGGTCACCAACGAGATGCCGCGGCATCAGCCCTGACAGATCCACCGTGACCGTCTTGAGATCGTGGAGTCGCGGCGACGCCAGATACCGGCACGCCTCCGCGACTGCGCGCCGTCCCCTGCGTTCCCACAACAGGCCGCATTCCACGAACACAGGAATGACGGTGGCTCCCGACGCGAGCGCGTCTCTGAGTAGCGTCGTGCTCTCCACGCCGCCCCCCACCAGCACGATCACCTCATCGGGCTGCATGGCGTGCGGCCTGGTTTATGCGCCGACCGCGCGCGAATACACGCACGCGCCGGCGATGTAGGTGTGCACGACGGAGAACTGGGCGTCGATCACGGCGAGATCCGCGGTCGCGCCCTCGGCGATCACGCCGAATCCCGTCAACCCGAGGGCGCGCGCGGGGCTCGTCGAACACATGACCGCGGCATCCGGGATGGACGTGCCGCACATCGTGACGAGATTGCGAAACGCGCGGTCCATCGTCAGCGTGCTGCCCGCGAGGGTGCCATCGTCCAGCCGTGCGCCGCGATTGGTGACGTGAATCGCTCGACCGCCGAGGCGCGCCGTCGCCCCAAGAGGCAGACCCGAGCCGGCTGTACCGTCGGTGACGGCCATCACGCCGCCAACGCCCTTGGCGGCGATCGCGACGCGGCACGCCGCCGGGTGGACGTGCACGCCGTCGCAAATCAGCTCGGCGGCGACGTCGCCGATTGAAAGCACTGCGCCCACGACACCGGGGGTCTGGTGTGTCATCGGCGTCATCCGGTTGAACAGGTGCGCCGCGTGGCGCGCGCCGGCGCCGATGGCGCTGACCGTCTGGTCGAAATCGGCGCCCGTATGCCCGATCGAGACGCGATGACCGGCTCGCACGAGCGCGGCCACCAACCTCAACGCGCCCGGCAGCTCGGGCGCCAGCGTCACGATCCCCACATCGGCGGCGCGCGACTCGATGACCGCGAGGATGTCGCGTCCGGAAAACTCTCCCGCGGTCGATTCGCCGTCCGGCAACCGCAGGCATCCGCGAGGCTGCGCCCCTGCATAGTCGGCGCTGATGAAGTTGCTTTCGAGATGTGCCGGCAACACTCGCGCGCTGCCAGGGGGACGTCGCGCGCGTTCCCGGCCGACCTGATCGAGCACGTTCCGCAGCGGCTCGGGGCCGCACGCCACCGTGGTCGGACAGAACGCCGTCACACCAAATCGGGCAAGGCGGGCGGCAATGGCCGCAATCGCTCCGGGGCCGTCGAGGGTGTCGTGTCCCTCGATGCCGTGCACGTGCACATCGATGAAGCCCGGGACGACGAACAGGGTGCTCACATCGACGACGGTCGCGTCGGGGACGGAAGGAGGGGCGGCTTCGATTGCCGCGATACGTCCCTGGTCGATGACGAGCGCGGTATTGGACAGGATGCGACCCGGCAGAACCAGACTGCCACCCGCCAGCACGATCATGGAACCAGTTGCATCGCCACCCGAGCGGCGCCGAGCGGCCCACCGTCGTCGCCGAGGATCGCGGGTACGACTCGCACGCGATTGACCATGCCTTCAGGCAGCCGGCGCTGGGCTTCCATGTGCGACGCCTGCAGCAGAAGGTCGGTCGCGTCGGCGAGGACGCCTCCGAGCACCACGATGTCGGGATCGATGAGCGCAACAATGTTGGCGATCGCCATGCCGACGTAGCGTGCCGTGTCGCGCACAACGGAGATGGCCACACCGTCTCCTGCACGCGCAGCGTCGAAGAGGTGATTGACGGTGATGGCGGCGAGATCACCGCCGGCGATCTCGAGCGCGCGCGACTCGTCGCCCGACTTGATTCGCCAGACCAGACGGCGCACGATGCCGGGTCTGGCGATCTCGGCCCCGAGACATCCGACGCGTCGGTAGTCTTCGCGCTCGACGGGGTTGAGCGCCAGCCAGGCGGCGGCGCCAGCCGCGCCATGGGCACCCTCGAAGAGGCGCCCCTCGACGACGAAGCCCGAGTGGACCTGATCGGCGGCAACCAGCGCCGCTACGACGCGCCATCCGATCGCCGCGCCATGCCAATGCTCGGCGAGGGCAACGGCGCCGCCTCGTGAAATCACTCGAGGCCGCACGGCGGCGTCCATCGCGCTCGACACGGCCGCGATGAGATCGGCCACGGTATCGTCCAGGGGATCGGACACGGCCACGCCCGCCGCCGTCACGTCGGTGCCCGATACGACCTCGCGCACGATCTCGACTGCCGAGGCCGCATCGCTGCCGTCGCGTGTGCCTCGCTTCGCGATCCCCCCGTGGCCATCCGTGAGTACGGCTGCAATCGCATTGTCACGACGCTCCACGCCGAGGATCACGGCGCGATTGTACCGCCGGGTGCCCAGTCGATGTGCACATGGACCTTGCGCCCTTCGAAGGGCAGTCCCGAGATCTGGCGGGACGGCAGAAACACCTCGACGTTGAGCCGCGTGAGCAACGTGGCGCAGCCGCGCTCGTCGGGCGCAGTCAGGATGACAACGCCGCCGCTCTCGGCCGGTGGAAACTTCCGATCGTCGAGGTAGTCGCGATCGAAGCTGATCAAGGTCCGGCGGAGCTGTCGGGCGAGTCTGAAGTGTTCGTCGTCTCGCGCGCGGCGAAGGTCGTCGTGCTCGAGCACGAACAGGGCGTCCCAGCGCAGTCGGGTCCGCATGAACGACACCAGGCCCGCCGGCACGTTGGCGTCGATGTACACCCGCGGGTGATCGGCGACCCGGTCGGCATGCGGCCCAAGCTCGGAAGCCAGAGTTCCCATCGCCGGCGGCTGTGTCAGTGCTGCTGGGGCTGGGGCTCGGGCTCGGATTGACCGGCGAGGGTCGCCTCGTGCTTGAGGCGCGCGACCAGCTCGTCGCGCTTGTGCACGAGCTCCTTGCGCGGCCGCCGGCTGTGCGTCGAGCCCACGGCGTACTCGCAGAAGAGTGGGAAGGCAATCGTCGAATCGCAGTACGCCACTGCGGTGTCGGGCAGCACGCCTGGATTCACCTTTCCCCAACTGACGGCTTCGGCCGGCGTCGCGCCCGACAGGCCGCCCCAGACGACCTGGTCGGTGGTGATCTGAATGAAGAAGTCGTTGCCCCCCTTGGGAATGCCGTACACCTCCCAGAGCGTCGGTTGACCCTGAAGATAGAAGTTCTTCGGCGAGCCGCCGCCCAGGATCACGCACCCGTTCTTCTTCCCCGCCAGGATGAACGCGCACACTTCGTTGACGTCCTTGTTGGGGTCGATCATCAGCCGGCTGTCGTTCATGAGCTCGTGATAGGCGATGTTCATGCCGATCGAGCTATCGCCCGGCGACGAGGTGTACACGGGCACGCCGGTGGCGGCGGCGGCCGCGACCACCGAGTACGCCTCGCATCCCGGCTGCCGGGCCATCAGGTCGCGCCCGAGGGCATAGTGCAGTTCGGCAGTCGACACCGGCCCGTTCAGTCCCGAGCGAACGAGGAACTCGCGAATGTACCGATCGGTTTCGAGCAGCACCTTCGCGGGGAAGAGCACGTCGTAGATGCGAATCACGCCCTGGTCGTAGAGGTCCACGTCATCGACGAACGGCGACCCCCGATGGAGGGTGAAATTCAGCGCGTAATGCAGGTCGTGGTACAGATTCGCGCCGGTGCTGATCACGAAGTCTACGAGCCCGCGTTCCATCATCTCGACCATGCAGCCGCCCAAACCCGCCGGCGTCAGCGCCCCGGCCACGGTCAGTCCGATGGTCGTGTCGTGTTCGGGCAGCAGCATCTTGTCGGCGAAGATCCGGCACGCCTCGCCGAGGCGCGCGGCGTTGAAGGCCTGAAACCCTTCGTCGATCAGGTGGCGGATGTCGGCGCTGCCGCGCGGGCGGTAGTACCGGATCGGCCGGCCCGACAGGTACTGCTGCTGTGTCTTGCTCGGGGCACCTGGGGCGCGGTGAGGCATGATATCGAGTCGGCCTTGAGAACGGCTCGCCGGTAGCTTAGCATCCCCACCACACCATTTCATGAACTCGACGCTCGACTTCAGTTCGCCGGGGACCATTGCCGCCACCGTCGTCGCGGTGGTGTTGGTCGTGATCCTGATCGTCGTGTGGCGGAAAGGGCGTCCGTTCGCGGGGGGCTCCGTCTTCCGCGCCAGCCGCCTGAGCGCCGGCAATCACCTCTTCCCCACGCAGGTGGAGATCACCCCGGCGTCGATCGTCCATCACACGCCGTCGTGGATTGGGCGGAGCGAGCATACGATTCACATCGCGCACGTCTCCTCGGTGCGAATCGATACCGGCTTCCTCTTCAGCGACGTCTACATCGAGACGTCGGGCGGGGCGAGTCCGGTGAAGTGTCACGGCCACCGCAAACGCGACGCGGTGGCAATGCAGCGCCTTATTGAGCAGTTCCAGTCAGCGTACTATCACCAGCCGCCTCCGACCACGCCCGCGCCCTCTGTGGCGCGCGGCGACGCAGGCCGATAAGACAGGCGGGGACCCCCGCCTCAGCCTGATTCATGCCTGTTGACGAACTGACCTTCGCTGCGCGGCGCGCGGTTGCCGCCCTTCCCAAGCCGGGGGAAGTGCCCGAGATCGACGCGCGATTCCGGAGCCTCGTGCAGTCGCCCTTGCGCGCGGGCCTGCTCCGCTTCCTCAGCGCCCGGCCCGACGAAGCCTTCGACGTCGAGGCGCTGATGTCCACGTTTGGACGCCTGCGACTCGACGTCGAAAACTGCCTCAACGAGCTCATCGCCTTCGGCGTCGTCGCTCGGGCACCGGACACGCCGTCGAAACTTCGCGCGGCGCGGCCCGCCGACGAACACCTCGCCCTGCTGCTCGACACCTTCCTCGAGCGGCGCGCCACGATCAGCACCGAGGACTCGGCCCCGTCGGTGGCGCGCTTCCGCGAAATGATCGGGCGCGACGAGAAGATGCTGGTCGTCTTCGAATGGATCCGCACCGCCGCGAAGTCTGATATCGCGGTACTGATCCTGGGACCCACCGGCTCGGGCAAGGAAGTCGTGGCGCGCATGATTCACGAGCTGAGCCGCCGCGGCAAAGAAAAGTTCCAGGCGGTCAACTGCGCGGCGCTGCCTGACACGCTCTTCGAGTCGGAGATCTTCGGCTTCGAGAAGGGCGCGTTCACCGGCGCCCACGACCGGAAGCCGGGCCGGCTCGAACTGGCCGACCATGGCACGCTCTTCCTCGACGAGATCGGCGATCTATCGCTTGTCGCCCAGGCGAAGCTGCTGCGTGTGCTCGAGGATCGACGATTCGAGCGGCTGGGCGGACAAAAATCGCTACAGGTGGACTTCCGCCTGATCTCGGCGACCAACCGTCCGCTCGAGCAGTTCGTGCGCGATGCGCGGTTCCGTGAGGATCTGTTCTACCGCGTCAATGCCTTCGCGATACGTCTCCCGTCGCTCCGCGAACGTCCGGTGGACATTCCCGTGCTCGCGAACCGGTTTCTCGCGCGCTACTGCGCGGGCAACGGGCTCGCCCTCGACGGCAAGACGATCTCGCCAGAGGCGCTCAGCCGTCTGCAGGCGTATCCGTGGCCGGGGAACATCCGCGAGCTGGAAAGCACGGTGTCTCGCGCCGCGCTGTCGGCGCCCGGCCGCGTCATTCGCGAAACCGACGTCGAGTTCCTGCACGCCGGCGTGATGACGACCGCGCCCGAAGGCCCGGCCCGGATGCCCTCGTTGCGCGACTCAGAACGCGCGCACATCATCCGCGTGCTCGAGGCGGTGGGGTGGAACAAGAAGGAAGCCGCCCGCGTGCTCGAAATCAGCCGCGGCACGCTCTACCGAAAAATCGTCGAGTACGGCCTCGAGCCCGACGGACGAGCGGCCCGGAACGGGACACCCCAGTAACGCGCGCGTTCCGCTTCGGAACACGCTGCCTGCGCAGAAATTCCATCAACGCTCAGACACACGTCCAGAAGTCTTCGTTTCCAGAGACTTCTGGAGCTCGACAGCGAATTTTTTTCCAGTTTTCGTCGTTTCGCGACCGAATTTCTTCACACTTTCGCACCAATTTTCAATGGGTGCACGGGACGTCACTTACAACTGTGCAATTTCTAGACATGAATTCGGATCGTCGTCGGGTCGCCGGACCCATGACTCAGCCGCAACTATCACGATTGATGCAGGTTAGGTTGCATTTTTCCGCTCGCCGCCCTTCCGGCAGGCTCCTTGCGACCCACTATCCCCAGTGATCTCCCCAAGGGACCGGCCGACCGGCAAACAGCGTCTGGAGACAGCAGAGGTTTCCATTCAGCCATCGATGCAGGAACGCATTTCGAATTTCGTCTGGAGCCGACCGGGCTCGATCAGCGTGGTGTGCCTGACGCTGATGCTGGCGTGGCCGCTCTCGTTGTCGAAGTCGTGGACCATTCCGGTCGCAAGTGTCGCGGTGTACTTCGCGCTCCGCGTGCACAGACAGGCGAGACGCCTGGCGGCGCTGCACCTGTCCACACTCGAGGCGCTGGCGATCGCGATCGACGCCAAGGACCAGACGGGCCATAACCACATCCCGCGCGTGCAGATCTATGCACGGGGACTCGCACGCGCCGTCGGCATGTCGCAGTCCGAGATCGAGGGGCTGAACATGGCGGCCTTGCTCCACGACATCGGAAAGCTGGCGGTACCCGAACACATCCTGGCCAAGCCGGGCCCGCTCACGGCCGAGGAGTTCCAGAAGGTCCGCATCCATCCGCAAGTCGGCGCGGGCATCATCGGATCGGTGCCCTTTCCGTATCCCGTCGCGCCGCTCATCCTGAACCATCACGAGCGGTGGGACGGACGCGGCTACCCTGCCGGGCTCAAGGGCGCCGACATTCCGCTCGGCGCGCGCGTGCTGTCGCTGGCCGACTACTTCGATGCGCTCACCTCCGAACGTCCCTATCACCAGGCGATGTCGGTGGATAACGCGGTCGGACTGCTGCAAAGCGAGGCCGGCAAGGCGCTCGACCCTCACCTGGTTGAGACATTCCTCCAGCTCCTGCCGACGCTGCTCGCAGAGGCGCAGGCCGCGGCCAGCACGCAGCCGGACGCGTTCGACGACATCGCGTGCGCGCACCGCGAGATCTTCGCCCTCTATCAGATCGCGCAGACGATGGGCACGAGCCTCGGCGTGGCGGACACAATGGCGGTCATCTCGTCGAAGCTCAACGAGCTGGTCCCGCTGTCGGCGTGCGCGCTCTTCCTGCACAGCGAAGCCACCGACACGCTGCACTGCCGCTTCGCCACCGGCGTGGATGCCGACATCCTGAGCGGACTGTCGGTGCGCAACGGCGTCGGCCTGACGGGCTGGGTTGGACGCAATCGGCGCGCGCTGCTGAACGCGCGGCCCGCCGCCGACCTGGAGGCAGCCGGCGTCGATCAATCCACAGTCCTCCAGTCAGCGCTCGTCTGTCCCCTCGTCGCCCACGACCGGTTCATCGGCACCCTCGCGGTCTATCACACCGAGTCGGACTACTACCGCGACGACCATCGACGGCTGATCGACCGTATCTCCGAGCAGGCGGCGGCCGTCATCCAGAACTCGATCATCTTCGAGCAGACGCAGGAGGAGTCACTGACCGATCAGCTGACGGGCCTGCCGAACACGCGCTTCATGTTCCTGCACCTGTCGCGCGAGCTGGCTCGCGCCGACCGCTTGCAGACCGAAGTGTCGCTCATGCTCCTCGACCTCGACGACTTCAAGGAGATCAACGACACGTTCGGGCACCACACGGGCGATCTGGCGCTGCGCGAGGTGGCCAACGCGTTGCGCACCGCCATCCGTCCGTACGACATCTGCATCCGCTACGCGGGCGACGAGTTCATCGTCGTGCTGCCCGGATGCGGTCCCGACGAGGCGGAGAGCAAGCGCGCGGAACTGCAGCGCGCGGTGGACAACGTCGAGTTCGAGGTGCGACCCGACCTGCACATTCCGCTGCTCGTCAGCGCCGGCATCGCGGTCTTCCCCGCAGACGGGACGACGTACGAGACGCTGCTCGCGCACGCCGACAGCCGGATGTATCGCGACAAGAGCCAGCGCAAGGCCGCGCGCGCGCGCGTCCACGGCGCCGCCGAGGCGATCGCGGCCGAGAAGAACCGCGCCGCCGCGCTGTAGCGCCTCGCGCCGCGCGTACCCGCACGGTAGACTGCGGTCGTGCTGACGCTTCCGGTGACACGTCTCGAGATCGCGTCCATACGTCAACGCCTGCTGACGATCGATCTCGACGGACAGACCTTCGACTACCTGGCCGGGCAAGCCGCACTGATGGGTCCCCACGGCCAGCCGACACGGCGCCCGTATTCGATTGCGTGCTCGCCGGAGCGCTCGAAGGAGATGGGGGCGATTCAATTCCTGATCGCGCTCGATGGCGGCGGCGACCTCGACTGGGCCACGCCGGGTGCGCTGGTGGACGTCGATGGTCCGACCGGGAGCTTCACGCTGCCGACGGCGATCGAGGCGGCGTGGGTGCTGTTCGTCGCGGGCGGCACGGGCATCGCGCCGGTGCGCGCCATGCTGGACCACACGCTGCGGCGTCATCCCTTGCAACGCGTCTCGCTGCTCTACAGCACGCGACGCAGCGACGAGTTCGCGTTTCTCGACGAGCTGCGCGCCCACGAGCGCGAAGGACGCCTCGAATTCCATCAGACCGTGACACGCGACGAAGACGAATCGTGGGAGGGCAAACGCGGCAGGATCGGACGCGACCACTTCGAAGCGGTGCTTCACGACCCGGCGTCGACGCTGTGTTTCCTGTGTGGGCCGCCGGCCCTGGTGGTCGATTCGGTCGCGACGTTGCGACTGCTTGGGGTCGCGGAGGACGCGATCAGGACGGAGGAATGGATCCGGTCTACATCCCGGTGATGTGATATCCGGCGTCGACCATCACGACTTCACCGGTGATGGCGCGCGCGCCATCGCCGAGCAGAAACGCCGCGACATCGCCCACCTCGCCGGTTTCGATGGTCCGGCGCAGCGGCGCCCGCTCGCGATACACGCCGAGGATGCTCGAGAAGCCCGAGATGCCGGCGGACGCGAGTGTCTTGATCGGCCCGGCGGAGATCGCGTTCACGCGGATGTTCCTGGGACCGAGATCGGCCGCTAGATAGCGCACCGTGGCCTCGAGCGCCGCCTTGGCGACACCCATGACGTTGTAGTTCGGGAAGACGCGTTCGCTGCCGAGGTAGCTCAGGGTGAGGATGCTGCCGCCGCCTCGCCGTTCCATCAACGGCGCCGCACCGCGGCTCAGCGCAATGAGTGAGTACGCTGAGATGTCGAGCGCCATCCGAAACCCGTCGCGGCTGGTCTGCGAGAACGGCGCCGTCAGCTCGTCGCGTGGCGCGAACGCCGCGCCGTGCACGACGAAGTCGAGACCGCCGAACTCCCGATCCACCGTGGCGAAGACCGCGGCGAGGTCGCTATCCGAGGTGACGTCACAGGGCAGCACCAGCGGCGCTGCAGACAGTCCCTGGGACAGCTCGGTAACGTGCTCCTCGAAACGCCCCTGATAGGTGAGCGCGAGTCGCGCCCCGCGGCTTGCCGTTGCCTGCGCGATCGCCCACGCAATCGAGCGCTTGTTCGCGACGCCGACAATGAGTCCTTGCTTGCCCGTGAAATCGGTCACGTGGGGATCGAATCCTTGCGCGACAGCAGACCGATCATCGGCCGCGTTTTCGCCCCGGCTGGCGGGGACCGCGAGGCGGGCCCTGGGGAGGACGCCCGCCGCCGCGCTGGCCGCCCGGTGGCGCTTGGCGATTCCCATCAGGTCCCGTGCCAGACGAACCCTGCCGAGGGCCACCAAAGCGCTGCGGTCCTCCCGCACCCGAGCCTGGCGGATTCTGACCACGCATGGCGCGGCGCCCTCGATTGTTCCTCTGCGGTCCGTTGCCACCGCGATTGCCGTCGGCGGAGCCGCGGTCACGATGGCCCGGCTGCCGAACCGTGAACTCGGGCATCTTCCGTTCGGGAGTCTGCCCCTCTGGTCGCGGCAGCGTCGCGCGTATCAGGCGTCGATGGACAGGGCCGTCATCGTCGCCGGCGATCGGCGTCTCCTCGTCCCCCTCGGTCGTCTCCATCACGTCCTGTGATGAAGCGGCCGTCAGCGTCTGCTCGTCTGGCACGTCGGCGACCTCGACGTCGGCGGCCACGACCTCGACAGACACGACCTCTTCGTCGATCGTCTCCTCGTCCGGCGCGGAGGGTCGGACAAGGGCAGTAGGCACGGGGTCTGCTGGCTGAGAGGTGTCCTTCTTCCGACGGGCCGCGGGAACCCGCGCCCCCTTGTATTCATGATCGGCGTCGCAGGTGGTGCAGCGAGTCTGCTTCACCTGGTCCTCGATCATCGCGACCACTACATGATTGGTGACGCGGCGCTCGCGCGGACAGTAGTCGTCCAGAATGTCACCGAGCCGAAGCCGGCGTTGCTGCATGAACTCCCCCGGAACCGTTCCTTTTCAGGCGGGATCGAGCCCCACGGCTGCGCCCGGAACGCCGAGCCTGGCCGAAGGTGTCAAAAGGCGGCGGTGGATCCAAAGTGTAAACCACCAGGATCCCAAACCCCAAACGCGAATCGCGCGAGTCACCGCGGGGGGCCGACCGAGGACAGCCACTGCCAGCACTCGTCGAGCGCTATCCGCACCGCATCTGGATTGGTCGACTGCGGCGTACGCCGCGCTTCCACCGACGCCAGCGCCGTCGCGGCTGCAGGGGCATCCTCTCCGAACATCTCGCTGGCCGCACGCCATTCTTGGAGCGTCAGGTCGCCGAAATCTCGCCCCTCGGCGAGCAGGCGACGCACCATGGCGCCGACGACTTCGTGCGCCCGCCGGAAGGGCACCCCCCGCGACACGAGGTAATCGGCGACGTCGGTTGCCAGCAGGAGGCCCGAGGCCGCACGCTCTGTCCGCGCCTGGTGCAGCGACAGTCGTGACACAACAGCCTGCGCCGCCCCGAGCGAGACTGCGAGCGTGCGTTCGGCGTCGAAGACGGCCTCTTTGTCCTCCTGCAGATCCTTGTTGTACCCACTGGGCAGCCCCTTCATCGTGGCGAGCCACCCTGTGAGCCGTCCGATCGCGCGGCCGGTCTTGCCGCGGACGAGCTCCAGCGGGTCGGGGTTCTTCTTCTGCGGCATCATGCTGCTTCCGGTCGCTGACGCATCTGACAGCTCGAAGAAGCCGTGCTCTTCGCCCGTGAAGATGATGAAGTCTTCGGCCATCCGGCTCAGGTGGACCATCGCGACGGACGCTGCGAACAAGAACGAGGCGACGAAATCGCGATCCGACGAGGCGTCGATGCTGTTGCTCACCGTCCCTGAAAACCCGAGGCGACGGGCGAGGGCGGCCGTGTCCACCGGGTAACTCGTACCGGCGACGGCGCCCGATCCCAGCGGGAGGGCGTCGGCGTCGCGAGCCGCGGTCGCCAGTCTCGCGTGGTCGCGCCGAAGCGCTGAGGCGTGCGCGAGAAAGAAATGCGCGACGAGCACAGGCTGGGCCCGGCGCAGGTGCGTGTAGGCCGGCATGAGCGCGCGACCAGCGCCGGCGGCCTGATCCGCGCAGGCGGCGATCAGCTGCGCCACTCCGTTCTGCAAGAGGGGAACGCGGCGTCTGAGATAGAGGCGCAGATCGAGCGAGACCTGCTCGTTCCGCGAGCGGCCCGTGTGCAGCCTTCGACCGGCGTCTCCGATGCGCTCGATCAGCTTGCGCTCGACGAAGCTATGCACGTCTTCGTCGGCACCCGAGACGAACGTCGGATCGCGGCGGCCGGCGTCGAGAATGGCCAGCAGCCCGTCGGTAATCGCGCGCGTGTCGGCCTCCGAGAGCACGCCTGCGGCGCCGAGGGCCTCTGCCCATGCGAGGCTGCCGGTCACGTCGTCCTCGAACAGCACCCGATCGAAGCCGAACGAAATCCCAAAGTCGAACGCGGCCGGGTCGGGCTCGGAGTCGAAGCGCCCTGACCAGAGCGTCATGAGTGATGTGCCGACACGATCCGGTGGTGCCCTCGAAAGAGCTCGAGTCGAACGGTCGCGCCAGGAGCATCGAGGGCGTCGTTGCCGAGCGCCTCGTGCGCAGCGAGCAACACGACGGCGGCGGGAGCCTCGCAGGGCGCTCCCGTGACGTCGTCCACCAGACGGCCGACGCCGTGATGGCCGGCGATGGTCGTCACGCTCTCGACCAGCTCAGCCGGCCTCATCGGCACGCCGTTGACGGCCACCGGAAGCCCGCCTTCGAACGAAATCTCGAGGTGCGCGGGCCGGTCGAGCACTCGCGCCGGCGGGACGACGAGCGTCTTCCCGCTCTCGAGCGTGCGGTCCCAGAGCGTCGCGCGAACGCCCGGCGCATGCGTGGAAGGTGTTACGCCGTGAATGGCCATGACGCGAATGGCGGGATCGATGGCCCGTGCCGCCGCGTCGATCGCGGTGTGATCCTCGGCGTTGCCGCCGTGGGCAATCAAGCTCGTGGCCTCGACTCGCGCGGTTTCGACGAGCGTCCGGGCGATCAGCGCCCTCGACACCGACTGATGGGTCACCCGGCCCGGGGTGGACCAGCGGAGAGAGCCGCGGATGCAGTCGTGCGCGAATTCGTCGCGCACGTCCAGGACGTGCACGCGAACGGCTCCCGCATCGAGGGCGGCCTGTCGAACGGTTTCGAGCTGGCGTCCCTGCCCGACGTCGAGCGTCAGCGCCACGACGTCGACGTCGGGGCGTGCGGCCAAAGATACCAACGCCGCGCAGTCCTCAGTGCTCCCCGAGCACGCGAACACGATCCGCTGTTTCAATTCGTGTGACCCTCTCCCGCGATGCCTTCCAACCGTTTGACGAGCGCCCGCGCGCGGCGGACATCGGGCGCAATCACAAGAACTGTGTCGTCGCCGGCAATCGTGCCGACGATCTCGGGCAGCCGCGCGCGATCGAGCGCGACGCCCAGCAGCGGGGCCTGACCCGCGCCGGTACGCAGGACCAGCAGGGACTGGACTCGGTCCACCCGCGTCAGATACTCGCCGAGGCCCCTGTGCAGGAGCGACTTGGCGGCGATCCCATTGGGCCCGGGTTGCGCGGGCGCCTGGTACGCGCCGTCGGGACCGCCCTTCACTAGGCCGAGCTCGCGGATGTCGCGCGACAGGGTCGCCTGCGTGACGTCGAAACCGCCGCCGCGCATCGCGCGCCGCAGCTGCTCCTGGCTGCGGACGGGGGCGCGCTGGATGGCCTCGAGAATGGCCGCCTGCCGGCGGGGTTTCATGCGTCCCACGTCCAGGATTGAGGATACATCAAAGTCTTGACTGATTATGCATCAGTCTGTATAAATATTCTTTTCCATGATCGACCAAGGACGATGGCTATAGCACCGCTCGACGCCGCGCGCACCACGGTCGCGGGACCGGCACAACGAACGCCGGTCGCCGTCGCTGGAGCCACCGGCTATGCCGGGCAGGAGCTCGTCAGGCTGCTCGCGCGCCACCCCGCCGTCACGCTGACGGCGGCGATGTCCTCGGCGGCCACCAGCGCGCCTCGCCCGCTGCCGGCCCTCGCCCGCATCTGGGATGAGCCCGTCGTCCCACTCGACATCGAACGTCTCGCGGCGTCGGCCGAGATCGTCTTCCTGGCGCTGCCCGAGGCGGCGTCGGCCGAGGTGGCGCCGCCGCTGCTCGCGCGCAACGTGCGCGTGATCGACCTGTCCGGCGCGTTTCGCATCCGCGACGACACCGACCGCCGCCGGTGGTACCCGGCCACGGCGTCGCTGCCCCCGGGTGTCGTGTACGGCCTGCCCGAGCGAGATGCCGAGGCCATCCGAGGGGCGCGTCTCATCTCGTGCCCGGGCTGCTATCCAACGGCGGCGCTCCTCGCCCTCGAGCCGCTGGAAGCCGCGGGGCTCGTCGAAGGCACGGTCATCGTCGACGCGAAATCGGGGATTTCCGGCGCGGGCAAGGCGTCGACCGATCGCACGCACTTTTCAGAGAACCACGGCAGCGTGGCGGCCTACGGCGTGTTTTCGCACCGACACAACGCAGAGATCGAGCAGGAGCTGAAGCGCCACGTGACGTTCGTGCCGCACCTGGTTCCGCTCGACCGCGGCATCCTGGAGACGATCTACGTCTCACTCAAGCAGGGTGCGTCGGCCGCGCACGTGGCCGCCGCCCTCGAGGAGGCGTATCGGGACGCCCCGTTCGTCCGCCTCACCGGCGCGGCGCTGCCGGAGATCAAGCACGTCGCCCACACGAACTTCTGCGACATCGGCTGGGTGGTGGACGAGGTGCGCGGCCGTCTCGCGCTGATCGTCGTGCTCGACAACCTTCTCAAGGGCGCGGCGGGTCAGGCGATTCAGAACCTCAATCTCGTCCTGGGCCTCGACGAACGGACGGGCCTGCTCTGATGCCCAGGCCCCGGTTCGTCCTCAAGCTGGGAGGCGAACTGCTCGAACAGCCCGCTGACCTCGATCGCGTCGCGCGCGGGATTGCCGCGTTGTCGCGCCGGACGGCGCTGGTCGTGGTGCACGGCGGCGGGCGGGAAATCGACGCGGGTCTGGCTGCGGCGGGCATCGAGAAGCAGCAGGTGGACGGGCTTCGCGTCACCAATGCCCGCACGCTCGACGTCGTCGTCGCGGTGGTCGCGGGCGCGATCAATACGCGCTTGGTCGCCGCGCTCAGGAAGGCAGGGGCCAGACCCGTGGGGCTCACGGGCGCGGATGCCTCGGTCGCCACGATGCGGCGGGCGGCGCCGATAACGAGCGTCGCCGGCGAGAAGGTGGACCTGGGGCTGGTCGGCGCGCCGACGGCCAACGGCTCGCCTCAGTTGCTCGCCGACCTCGTCTCGCGCGGATACGTGCCGGTCGTGGCGTGCATCGGCGCGACGAGCGCTGGGCAACTGCTCAACGTGAACGCCGACACGCTCGCCGCGCACCTGGCCACCTCACTCGGCGCGCGGCGCCTGGTGATCGCCGGGGGCACGTCGGGCGTACTCGACGCCGCCGGCCAGACGATCGCGCGCCTCGACTCGAAGGCCGCCGGACGGATGATCAGGGCGGGGACAGCCAACAAGGGGATGGTGGCAAAACTGGAGGCGTGCCGACAGGCGGTGCGCAAGGGCGTTGGCGACGTACTGATCGCCGATGGTCGCCGCGTGGCCCTCGACGCGCTGGCGGCCGCCAAAGGCCCGATCGCAGGATGCACGCAGGTCGTGCGATGACACAAGCGATGACACAGACACTCGACGACATCAAAGCACGTGAAGCTCGCCACATCGTCCAGACCTACAGGCGACAGCCCGTTGCCTTCGTGCGGGGCAAGGGCGCCCGGCTGTTCGACGTGGACGGACGCGAGTACCTCGACCTCGTGTCGGGGATCGGCGTGGCATCGCTCGGCCATGGCCATCCCGGTCTGGCGGCCGCGGTTGCCGAACAGGCGGCGACGCTCATCCACGTGTCGAATCTCTATTACCACCCCCTGCAAGGGCAGGCAGCCCAGCGCCTCGCGCAACTGTCGGGGCTCGAACGGGTGTTCTTCTCCAACTCGGGCGCAGAGGCGGTCGAAGCCTGCCTGAAATTCTCGAGGCGCTACTGGTACACGCAGGGCGTCACGTCGCGAACGGGATTTGTCGCGCTCGAAGGCGCCTTCGGTGGGCGCACGTTCGGAGCGCTCTCGGTCACCTACGACGATCACTATCGGGCACCCTTCCAGCCGCTCATCGGCCCGGTCACCTTCGTCCCTTCCGGTGACGTCGGCGCGCTCGAGGCGGCCGTCACCGATCGAACGGCGGCCATCATCGCGGAACCGATCCAGGGGGAAGGCGGCATCCGGCCCATGTCGCGCGAGTTTGCGCAAGCGATCACGGACGTGTGCGCGCGAACCGGGACGCTGCTCATTGCCGATGAGGTCCAGACGGGACTCGGCCGTACGGGACACCCGTTCTATTTCCCGGTGCTCGGGCTCAAGCCGGATCTCGTCAGCGTGGGCAAGGCGCTGGGCGGAGGCGTCGCCGTCGGCGCAGCGCTGATGTCCGAGCGAGTCGCGCAGACGATTGCGTTCGGCGACCACGGGAGCACCTATGGGGGCAATCTCCTTGCCTGTCGCGCGGCGGTCTACTTTCTGGAACAGCTGATGGACAACGGGCTGCTCGAGCACGTCGCGCGTGTCGGCGCGCACTTCGAGCGTCAACTGGGCGCGCTGACGCTCAAGCATCCGTTGATCGTGGAACGGCGGGGCGTCGCGCTGATGCAAGGTCTGCAACTCGCGTCCGACGCGGCCGCGGTGGTCGATCTGGCCAGAGAGCGCGGACTGCTCGTCAACCGCACGAACGAAAAAGTGGTCCGGATGCTGCCGCCACTCACCGTTGAGGTCGCCGATCTCGATCGCGCCGTCGAGATTCTCGACGGCGTCTTCGCCTCGGTCGAGGCCGCGGTCCATGCCTAACGTGACGCCGGCTGCTGATTCGCACACGATGACCCCCATAGACGGGGGGATCACGGCGCCGGAGGGCTTCACCTCCGCGGCGGTCCATTGCGGCATCAAGGCTAAGCCCGGTGTGCTCGACCTCGCGGTGCTTGCGTCCAACGCACTGGCGTCGGTGGCTGGGATCTTCACGACCAACCTCGCACAGGCGGCGCCCGTGCTGGTGTCGAAACGCCATCTCGACATGACGCGCGGCATTGGACGCGCGATCGTGGTGAACAGCGGGTGCGCGAACGCCTGCACCGGCGACGAAGGCCTAGCCAACGCGGCACGGATGGCGTCGGAGGTGGCGGCCGATCTCGGGTGCGAGCCGTCGCAGGTACTCGTCGCTTCGACGGGCGTCATCGGCGTCGGTCTCAAGATGGATCGCGTGGTCTCGGGCATACGGCAGGCCTCTTCGTCGCTCGCGCGGGGGCACGGCGGCGAGGCGGCGCGCGCAATCATGACGACCGATCCGTTTCCGAAGGACGGCGCCGTGCGGGTGGCGACGGCGTCGGGCGCCTACACGATCGGCGGCATGGCGAAGGGCTCGGGGATGATCGAGCCGAATATGGCGACGATGATCGGCTTCCTGACGACCGACGCGCAGGTGCCACCGGCGCTGTTGCGGCGGGCGCTGCGGGAATCGGCCCGCGACACCTTCAACGCCATCACCGTTGACGGCGAGTGCTCGACCAACGACTCGCTCTTCGCGATGGCCTCGGGCGCGAGCGGTGTGGCCGTCACCGATGATCTGTACCCGGGCTTTCTCGACGGGATGCTCGCAGTGTCGAGGCACCTCGCGTTGGGCATCGTCCGCGGCGGCGAGGGCGCGACCCGCGTCATCGCGGTGACCGTGCGCGACGCCCAGACCGTTGACGCCGCGCGACAGGTCGCGCGAACCATCGCGAACTCGCCGCTGGTGAAGACGGCGGTGCACGGAGCCGACCCGAACTGGGGCAGGATTGTGGCAGCCGCCGGGCGTGCCGGCGTCGCGTTCGACATCGATCGCCTGACCGTAACCGTGGGTGGCGTCCTGCTGTTCGACCACGGTCTTCCCCACGACGACGCCGCGCCTCAGGCCGCCGAGGCCTTTGCGCGCGACACGGTAGACGTGGAGCTAAGTCTGGGAGCCGGCGACGCGTCGGCCACGATCTGGGGATGCGACCTCAGCGCCGAATACGTGCGAATCAATGGCGAGTACCGGACGTAGCGACGTCGGCGCCGCGCTGGCCAAGGACTTCCTGTCCGTCCTCGACCTGTCGGGGCCGATCCTCGAGCGCCTGCTCGATCTCGCGGCGACACTGAAAGCCGACCGGCGGCTTGGTCCTCAGGCCCCGACCGCCGGGGCGCTCTCAGGACGACACGTCGCGATGCTCTTCGAGAAACCGTCGCTGCGCACGCGATCGACGTTCGAGATCGCCGTACGCGAGCTCGGCGCCGAGACCCTGCACGTGCCGGCGGAATTCGCCGACGGCTCCCGCGAGCCGCTCGACGATGTCGCCCGCAACCTAGAGCGGTGGGTGAATGCGCTGGTCATTAGGACCTACGCACAGGCCAAGGTCGTCTCGATGGCTGCCGCGGCTCCCTGCCTGCATGTGGTCAATGCCCTGAGCGACGAACAGCATCCGTGTCAGGCCCTTGCGGACATGCTGACGCTGCGAGAGCGCTGGGGCACCCTCCGCGGGCGCTGCGTGGCATTCGTCGGCGACGGCAACAACGTCGCGACATCGCTCGCCCATGCGACGGCCCTCCTGGGACTCTCTCTGCATGTCGCGTCGCCGCGCGGGTACGAGCTACCCGAGGCGGCGGTGCACGTCTCAAACGAGGTCCGGCGGGACGGCGAGCTGCGTCTGTTCACGGACCCTCACGAGGCCGTAGACGGCGTCGACGCCGTCTATACGGACGTCTGGGTGTCGATGGGACAGGAGCGCGAGGCCGAGCGTCGTAAGCACGTGTTCTCCGCCTATCAGGTCAACGCGCCCCTCATGGCGCAGGCGGCCCCAGGGGCGCTCTTCATGCACTGCCTGCCGGCGCATCGCGACGAGGAGGTCACGCCCGAGGTGCTCGACTCCCCCGTTTCGGTCGTCTTCGATCAGGCAGAGAACCGGTTGCACACGGAGAAGGCCCTGCTACTGATGCTTCTCGGAGGGTAGTCACCTAGAATGAGCCGGCATGGCCGACTCGGCGTGGCTCGCACACTACGACTCAGATGTCCGCCGCTCGCTGCATCCATACCCGGACAAGACCCTTCTTGATTTCCTCACGACGCTCGCACGCGATCACGGCTCGAAAGCCGCGATCCTCTTCAAGGGCGCGACCCTCTCATACGAGCAGCTCGCCGCCGACAGCGATGCCTTCGCCGCGGCGCTGGCCGGCTTGGGCGTGCGTCACGGTGATCGCGTGGCGCTCGTCCTGCCCAACTGCCCGCAGTTCCTGACGGCCGAGTTCGGCGCCTGGAAGGCGGGCGCCATCGTCGTTCCCCTCAATCCGACTTATACCGAGCGCGAACTCGAGCACGCGCTCGCAGCGACGCAGGCGCGCGCCGTCGTTGTCCTCACGCCCTTCTACGGGCGGCTCAAAGCGATCCAGGCAAAGACCTCGGTCGCTCTCGTGATCGCCACCTCGATCAAGGAACACTTTCCCCCTGCGCTGCGACTGCTGTTCACGTGGTTCAAGGAAAAGAAGGCCGGCCATCGCGTCTCGCTCGCCGCGGGTGACCTGTGGCTCCAGGACCTGATCGATCGGCACCGGGGCCAGCCGGTGCCCCCTGCGTCCATCGGACCTGACGACCGTGCCGTGATCCTGTCGAGCGGTGGCACGACCGGCACGCCCAAGGGCGTGGTCGGGCTGCACCGCCACTACGTGATGGCAGGCCTTCAGCTGCACGAATGGACGAGGTCTGCAAGCCGTCCGTGGGTCGACGCCATCATGCTGCCGCTGCCGTTGTTCCATGTTTACGCGAACGTTGGCGTCCAGCCCATGGCGTTTGTCGGCCCAAACCCGCTGTCGCTCGTGCCGAATCCGAGAGACATCGCCGACCTGTTGAAGACGATTCGGAGCGTGAGGCCAGCCTTCTTCAACGGCGTACCCACACTCTATACGGCCATCCTGAACCACCCCGACGTACGCTCGGGCCGGGTGGATCTCAGGTCGATCAAGCTGTGTTTTTCAGGCTCCGCGGCGCTGATGAGCGAAACCAAGCGGCAGTTCGAGCAGGCGACTGGGGCACGGCTGGTCGAGGGTTACTCGCTGACCGAGGCCATGATGGCCTGCTGCATCAACCCGGTGCAGAACCCGAACAAGATCGGGTCGATCGGCATCCCGCTGCCCGACGTGGAGGTTCGCATCGTCGACGCAGACGACAGCGACCGTGAACTGGCCGTCGGCGAGGTCGGCGAAATGCTGCTGCGCGCGCCGCAGCACATGGTCGAGTACTGGAACAACCCTGGCGAGACGGCCGAGACGCTGCGAACCCACGGCGCGGGCGGACCGTGGGTTCACACGGGCGACCTTGCACGCGCAGACGAGGAGGGCTTCATCTTCATCGTCGATCGCAAGAAGGACATGCTGAAGACGAACGGATTCCAGGTGTGGCCGCGGGAGATCGAAGAAGTCTTGACCATGCACCCGGCGGTCCTGGAGGCCGGCGTGGCCGGCGTTCCCGACCCCGCAAAGGGCGAGGTCGCGCACGCATGGATTGTTCTCAAAGGCGGTGCGACGGCCACGGCGGAGGACCTGCAGGCCTTCTGCCGCGAACGACTTGCTCCGTACAAGGTGCCCGCGCATGTCGAGTTCCGATCGGAGCTGCCCAAGACGATGGTTGGCAAGGTGCTGCGCCGGGCGCTCGCACCCAGGCCGCCGGAGTAAGCTCAGCCACCGACAGCAGTGACGGTCACTCCTCCAGCGAGCAGCGCCGCCTGCATTCGCGCTGCGAGCGCTGCGGCCCCCGGCGTGTCTCCATGCACGCAGATCGTGTCGGCTTCGAGCGTCACGCGTGTGCCGTCGACGGCATGAACGGTTCGGGTCAGGGCGGCTTCGACGACCCGAGCGACAACCTGATCGGGATCCGCGATGACCGCGCCAGGTTCGGTTCTCGGCACGAGCGACCCATCGGGACGATAGGCGCGATCGGCGAACGCCTCGCGCGCGCATCGGAGACCAGCGGCAGCAGCGGCGGCGATGAGCTGCGATCCAGGGAGCCCAAACAGGATGAGCGCAGGGTCTATGGACGCGGTCGCGCGCGCCACGGCGTCGGCGATGGAACGATCTCGAGCGGCCACATGGTACAGAGCTCCGTGTGGCTTGACGTGCTGGAGCCTAACGCCCTCTCTGGCCGCAACCTCAACCAACGCACCCACTTGGGCGGCGATGAACACTTCAACTTCGGCGGGCGCCAGTCCGAGGTCACGCCGCCCGAATCCCGGCCGATCGGGGAACGACGGGTGAGCGCCGACGGCGACTCCGTGCGTATGCGCGAGACGGACGGTGGCTTGCATCAGCTGCAGATCGCCCGCGTGACCTCCACAGGCGACATTGGCCGACGTTATGAACGCCATCACCTCCGCGTCATTCCCGACGCCTTCGCCAACGTCGGCGTTCAAATCGATTCGCAGGGAGTGACGACGGGTGGACAGCCTTGTAATTCCTGACACGGTATTGAGCATCGTTTGGAGCGAATCTATGATTTTCCTCTAGGAAAACGATTCGGCACGACCGTTGCCCTAAGCGCTAGGTGCTGGCCTGTGTTTACGGCGATAAGCTGTAAAATTTGCTTGGGGGAGCCAGGTCGGTACACCAGGAACGGGCGCCCTTCGGGGCGCCCTTCCGTGTGTTCGCACTGATGAGTCGGCCGCTAGACCCCAGCGCCTTCCGGGTATTCCAACGCCAGCTTCAGCTCCCGAGCAAGCGACTCAACTGTGGTTCCGCTGCGTTTCCAGGCGCCGTCGGTCTCGAACCGCAAGTCTCCAATCCTGCGGCCCCACGGGGCGATGACGCGACCGATGGCGCGGTAGTCTCCTCGATCCGCGTGGTCCTGGTCGAGCCGGCGTACCACGTCGGGCGCCACCCGGATGAAGGCCCGAAGCGCCGTGGCGGCCTTGATGCTGTATTTCCGACCTCCCCAGGCAGCCCCGAACACGAGTGAGATCTGCTTGAAGTAGTTCACGAAGAAGCGCTTGGAGTCGTCGCGAAAGTCGGCGGCCTTCCGGGGACCACCGAAGGCATCGCTGGCAAAGAGCCTCTTGAGTTCCTGGGCGAGAGGGGCCTGAGCGACACGGCCGCGCCCCACGCCCAGCAGTTTGATTTCGCCGTGGAGCGGCGAATCGTCCTTGTCGTTGAGCGCCCGCACCACGTCGTGCGCCGCGGCCAGGGCATCGTCGCGATAGAGCTGACGGCCAGAGAGGCTCACCAGATG
>Ga0210380_10000167_pt1 | contig 36876 bp, 32 predicted proteins | sample PLM4_5_coexredo_FD_155476 | JGI IMG/M metagenome (GOLD analysis project Ga0210380, IMG submission 155476) | Groundwater sediment microbial communities from an aquifer in East River, Colorado, USA - PLM4_5_coex redo | ecosystem: Environmental > Terrestrial > Soil > Riparian zone | place: USA... | reverse complement strand
TCTGAAGGTCGGAGTTGGACGCTGGAACGTCCAGTGGTTCAATCATATCAACCGTGCAGACGCCGATTCCGTTTCCTGCCGGCGAGCGCGAAGTGGTCGCGATCGCCGACGGTGCCGTGTGGTTGAAGGGCGCGCTCTCCCTCGAGGAGCAGCGCGTGCTTGTCGCAGAGTGCCAGGCGATCATGAACGGCCCGGCCGGCGGGTACGTGCCGACGGTTCGTGGCGGCGGGAAGATGCACGTGCGGATGGTCTGTCTCGGGCGCCACTGGAACCCTCTCAGCTATACGTACGAAGAGACCCGAGCGGATCACGACGGTGCACCGGTGGCGCCCGTGCCAGCCAACTGGGTCGTCCTTGCGTCCAGGATCGCGCGCGACGCGGGATACGATGTCACGCCGGACGTCTGCATCCTGAACTGGTATGAGGCCGACGGCCGGATGGGACTCCACCAGGATCGGGACGAGGGAGCGGCCTCGATCGCGGCGGGGTTGCCCGTCGTGTCGCTTTCACTCGGCGACACCGCGCGGTTTCTGTTTGGCGGCGTGCGCCGGCGCGATCCGATTGAAGCGCTGCTACTCGAATCGGGCGATGGATTCGTGTTCGGTGGCCCGGCGCGGCTCCGCTATCACGGCGTTTCGCGGATCGTTCCGGGAACGGCGCCGCCTGCGCTCCGGCTGGCTGGCCGTCTCAATCTGACGTTCAGGAAGTACTGATCATGACGCATCAGACGCAGCGCGATCGAAATCAAAGCCGGACCCGCCGTCTGTTCGCCGCTTCAGTGTGGTGGCTGGTTCTGCGGTGCGGACCGGCGTCACTGTACGCACAGGGCAAGGTCCCGGTCCTTTGCCCAGGTACGTACGACCAGACCCTCCCGCAGAAGAACGGACCTCAGCGGGCCTGCCATTCGGCGTTGCTCATTTCGGTGGGCTGCAGTCTTGCCGTCGCGCTTATGTGGGCCTCGCTGGGGTCGGTGGTGCGGGGATTCGATTCTATTCCACTCGGGCGGAGTCCCCTCCGGGCCACACCTGAGTGCTTTCCGAGAAGGCCGGTGAGACGTTCCGGGCGGTTGTGCAGGGCCTTCAATCACCCTAGCATGCTGCTTCTGAAGAGATTTTCAGTGTAAGTCGGCAGTCAGCGGGAGGGACGAATGCGAATCAAGATGGGTTCGATAGCGGCAGCGATGTCAACGTTTATGTTGTGCGGCAGCGCCTTCGCCCAGAGCGCAGCCGACGTCGTCGGAACATGGCTGTTCGTATCCTCCATAAGAGACAGCGATGGCGGCAAGATCAACACGTACGGCGCGGGCGCCGAGGGCAGGATGACGCTGGATGCCCGCGGGCACTATTCGATCACCATCATCGGCGCCAATCTTCCAAAATTTGCTTCAGGCGCGGTCTTTCGCGGAACTGCCGAGGAAAACGCTGCGGTGCTCGGAAGGAGCAATGCCCACTTCGGCACCTACTCGGTCGACCCGGCGGACAAGTCGATCCTGTTCCGGACCGAGCGCGGCACGTTCCCCAACGGCGACGGAACCTCGCAGAAGCGGCGTTTTACGATCTCCGGCGATGAGCTTGCTTACGTAATCCCCCTCGCCACGGGCGGGACGTCGGTCGTGACCTGGCGGCGCGCGAAGTAGAGATTCGAAGCAATGCGTGACAACCGCGCGCGATGAGTCGCCTGGCTTCTCGCCGGTTTTTGTGGGGTTGCGGCGGCGCAATCCGACTGGCCGAAGGCCAGGGCCGTCAGCATCCTAGTGGGCTTCGCGCCGGGCAGCACCACGGACCTCGTCGCGCGGGTGCTCGCGCAGAAGCTCGGTGAAACGAGCGGAACGTCTTTCGTGGTGGAGAACAAGCCCGGCGCGGGTGGCAACATCGCGAGCGCCCTGGTGAAGCGATCTGCGCCGGACGGCTACACGGTGCTCGCCCACAGCGTGGCCTTTGCCGTCAATCCCTCGCTCTACCCGAATGCGGGATACGACGCGATCAGGGATTTCGTCCCGCTCGCATTCGGCGGCAGGACCCCGAACATCATCACCGTCAATCCCTCCACGCCGGCCCTGGCTCCGGCTCGACATGCCGGGCGGAACCGTCGTGCACTGCGAGCGACGCCGGTACATCCAGCCTTCGCGGTTCTTACGAACCAACTGCCAACCACCAACCAATTACTGCGCCACGCTGGCGCGCACTTTCTGGGCCCAGGCCCTGGCGTCGCGCAGCACGGCCGCGCGGTCCAACGTCCGTACCGTCCGATTGCGCATCAGCACCCGTCCGTTGACGACGGTGGTCTGCACATCGTCGCCGCGGGTCACGTAGACGAGATGCGAGACCGGGTCGTACATGGGCGTCTGCCGCGTCGCGCCCGTGCCGACCACGATGACGTCGGCGCGCTTCCCCACTTCCAGCGAGCCGATCTGTCGGTCGATGCCGAGTACGCGGGCGCCGCCGAGCGTCGCCAACCTCAGCGCCACCCTGGCGCTCAGTGCCGTCGGGTCCTCTCGCGTCACCTTCTGAAGAAACGACGCAGCCCGCATCGCCTCGAACATGTCGAGGTCGTTGTTGCTGGCGGCGCCGTCGGTACCCAGCCCAACCGCGACATCCGATGCCAGATACGCCGTGATGGGCGCTACGCCACTCGCCAGCTTCATGTTGCTTTCGGGGTTGTGTGACACGCCCACGCCCCGTGCCTTGAGCAGCGCGATGTCGGCGTCGTTCACCCACACGGCGTGCGCGGCCACGACGCCCGGCCCAAGGAATCCAAGGCCGTCGAGATAAGAGACGACGGACGAGGCTCCGCGCTGCTGAGCCGTCGCGATCTCAGCCTTTGTCTCAGCCACGTGAATCAGGGTCGGCACCCCGTATCGCATCGACAGGCTGCGCGCCGCCTTCAGCGTGGCCTCGTCGTTCGTGTAGATCGCGTGCGGCGCCACCGCAGGCGTAATCAACGGATCGCCCTTGAACGCCTTGATGAACGCTTCGGCGCGCGCCAGGCCGTCAGCCGGCGTCTTCGCATCGGCCACTGGAAACTGGATGACGGTTTCCCCAAGCACACCGCGAAGGCCAGCCGCCTTCGTTTCCCGCGCGATCTCCTCTTCGAAGTAGTACATGTCAGCGAAGGTCGTCGTGCCCGACTCGATCATCTCGAGCGCCGCGAGCCGCGTTCCCGCGCGCACGAATTCCGGCGACACGGTCTTCGCCTCGGCCGGAAAAATGTACTTGGTCAACCAGTCCATCAGGGCAAGGTCGTCGGCCAGACCCCGGTAGAGCACCATCGGTGCGTGAGTGTGGGTGTTGACCAGTCCCGGCATCACGATCTGGCCGGCCGCGTCGATCTGTTCGCCGCCGTTGAACGTCCGCCGGATCTCTTCGGAGGTGCCCACCGCCACGATGTCGGTGCCGTCAACGGCGACGCCGCCGTCCGGAATCACACGGTCCATCCCGTCCATGGTCACGACGATGGCGTTGGTGATGACGAGCGAGGCCTGCCGCGTGCTTTGCGAGCATCCACTCACCCAGCCAGCCGCCAGCAGTGCCCCAACAACGAGACTTCGCTTCACCACTCGCATTCTAGTGTCCCGATCGCCTCGCAATCATCAATCAGTTCGAACAATCATCACTCTTCAATCATCAACAGTCGCCACTCATTCAATCTGCAATCATCAATCTGCCTTAGGATCTGCCCATGCCCGTTCATCTCGTGACCCATCCTCTCGTCCACGACGCACTGATGGAGCTGCGCGACGTCACCACCCGGCCGACCGCCTTCCGCAGCGCCGCCAATCGGATTTCAGTGCTGCTGGCAGCCGAGGCGTTGAAGGAAGCACCGTCGCGCGTTTCGACGGTCATCACGCCGCTCGGCCCCGCCGAGGGTTTGGTGCTCGGTGGGGACGTCGTTGTCGTGCCCGTGCTGCGCGCGGGGCTGGGGATGCTCGACGCCGTGCTCGAGCTGGTGCCGTCGGCGCGCGTGGGGCATATCGGGCTGCAACGCGACGAGGCCACCGCGATCGCGTCGAAGTACTACACGAAGCTGCCGCCGAATCTCGAGAACAGCTTCGTGCTGATCATCGACCCCATGCTGGCCACCGGCGGAAGCGCGGTCGCGGCGATCGATCTGATCAAGGCCGCCGGTGCCCGCGTCCTTCGGATGATCTGCATCGTCGCCGCACCCGAGGGCGTGGCGCTCGTCGAGCGGCATCACCCCGACGTCGAGGTGTACACGCCCGTCGTCGATCGCGAGCTGAACTCGCACAAGTACATCGTGCCCGGCCTCGGCGATTTTGGAGACCGGCTCTACGGAACCGGCTGAAAACTGCTGTGATAGACTCGAAAACCGGCTGGACGCGTGGCTCAGCGGTAGAGCACCCGCTTCACACGCGGGGGGTCGATGGTTCGAACCCATCCGCGTCCACCATTCCCAACCACTAATTCACCAACAAGCTAAGGGTTCGGATGGAGTCTCGTCGTTGCAAAGGCAGCGGAGGTTCGACCGTCAGCGACGGGCGCTGGAGTCAGCGCCGAATGAGTTCCACGTCTAGGGTTGTGTCACCGTCGATAATCGCGAGCAGGCTCCGCCCGAACCACGTCCGCTCTTCAAAGGCAACCCCTCGCACCAGTATTGGGGTAGGTCGTCCTGGGCTTAGCCACACCCCTCCAGCTTTGGTGATGTCTCCTGGAAAGAGATAGAACCCATTTGCGTCTGCTGTCGCCCATGTGTGAGTGATCTCTCCGCACAGCTCGCAGTAAACGACGGCACCGGGAATCGGCATTTGCCCAACAGGAGTCGATTCGTATATGACGCCGGAGAGGCTAACAGCCGTCAGGGTGTAGCCAGCTAGCCAACTCCCCGGACTCGTCGAAATAGGAGGTAACGGAACAACCGCCTGGGGTGGCACCGGAGACGGCCCCGCCGGCATGAGCGAAGAATCGCCGCCACCGCAGCCTGAAAGTGCCAAGACGAGCACGAGGCTGGATTGCATGAGCGTTCTGTCTTGCATTGTTTCTCAGTGCAGCGCCGGCCGAAGCCAGACGCCACGTCTGCGTCAGCACGCTCGAGGAGAGGACGATTCGCTGACGACTTGCTACGGCCCGGCTTTTTTGAGGCTGCACGTCGTGACGACGCGGCGGGCAGGGCTCAGGGAACGCGAAACGGTATCACGCGGAGCGGGGGGGGTGGTTATGGATGAGCCACAGGAATCGGCGACGTCGGCCAATGAATTCGGCCTATGCCCGCCTACTCTGCCAGCCGTTTCGATCAATGCACCCCTCAGCCAGGCGAGGCCATAAGGGTCGCCTCCCGCTTTGCAACGGATTGCAACGGGGCGCCTGACAGGGGGAAGAAGGCACCACAAGTGAGAGTCGCACCAACCATCCGCGTGCACCACCTCCTACTCTCAAACCACCAATCGACCAACTGCGACGGACGCATCCGTGTCGCCTTCCGCTCTCTCACTGTAGCCCTATAATCCAGACCGAATTGGCTCTCGCGGTCGAGGAATCATTTACGCGAACGGAGGCCTCACATGACGCAGGAAGACAGGATTGATAACTGGTATGGTGCGATGGCGTACGGATTCGGGTGGGTGTCAGCGACGTATTTCATGAATGCGACGCGCCCTGTCATTCGATGGCACGCGTTGCAGTCGATCGTGGTGTTCGGCGGGCTGACGCTGAGCATTATTGCCGCCGACGAGATCTTCCCGAAGGACACGGAGTACCTGTTGCACTTCCTGGCTCTGAGCTCGCTGCTCACTGTATCGGTGGTGCTGTGGGTGCTGTTACCGGTGCAGACCTTTCGAGGTAAGCCGTTTCTGGTTCCCGTCTTTGCGCCCCTCACCACGAAGTGGGCGGGCGAGCCGCCCTGGCTCGAGCAACACACGGCTCCTCCGGACCATTCGCCGCTCCCTGGCAACCCCGTGTAACTGCCTGGGCTCGGGACGCGACTCCGAAAGGCGTGACGCCCCATGAACGAAGCGCTGACGCACTTCATCGCGAACAACTTCTTCCTGACGCTCATCCTCGTCGCCGTCATTGTCATGGGGCTGCGGACCGGATTCGGCGCGGCACGAATGCTGATCCCCCTCATCGTGCTGGGGTTCGTGGCGTCCACGCTGGTGCGATCGTGCGGCTATTACGTGATCCCTCAGGGGGCTGGCTCGAGTCCCGGTGTCGCAACCGCGTTGCCGAGCGGCGCGGGCGGCTCGAGAGCGCCAACAACCACGTCAGGCTCATCGCTAGCGCAATGCCGTCCGTCTTCCACCTGGACGGTGGCCGATCAGAGCCCAGAGCCCTCCGGACTCCATGGTCCCTACGCGAGCGTGGACGAAGCCGTCCAGCGAGACCGCGCGAGCGCTCTCGCGTATGAGTTCACCAGGCTGAACCCGATCGAAGCGGAGTACGGGTTCCTGATCGTACGTGACCAGCGGCCAAACGGCGGGTATTACACGACGCCACCCATCGCGGCCCCGGTAAAGTCGGGCGTCACCGAAAGACCGCGGTTCAGGACGGAAGACTTCGCAGCGAGCGAAGACAAAGCGTTTGGCACTTGTGACTACCACAAGTACTTCATCCCTGTCGCGACCGTGCACACGCACCCGAACGTCTGGTGGTACCCGAGCAACAGTTTCTCGGCAGACGACTTCGACCAGGCGGTCCAGCTCAAGCAGATGTATCCAGACACCTGGGAGGAGATCGTGATGATCAACGCGTACGATCAGAAGATTCGAACGTTCACGCCACAAGTGAACGACCAGGTGATTGGATCGCTCCTCGGCGCACCCTACCTCGCCTTGGTCGGGGGGATTCCCTACGTCGACGTGAACTGGTCGGTGTACGCGGCGCTCCGGGTAAAGGTGATCGGCCAGTTCGTGGCTAAGACACCATGAGACCGCCCCCGGCACGCCTCGAGGCGCTGTCCTGACCGGCAGACGCGCACGCAGGACGCGTGCTAGCATGCGCGGCCATGGAGGCCGCTATGCCGAGAACGTTCGCACTTCCACTGGCGTTGAGCGTGTCGTGCCTCGTCGTCGTCGCCGGCTGCACGTCCCCGCCGAGCCTCAATTCCACGGCGCCGGCTGCCGGCGCCGCTCCGGCGGTCGCGCAGGAGCGAGGCGGGCAAGAGGAGACCGGACCCTACGAGGTCGTGCCGGACTGGCCGCAGCCGCTGCCCGACGGCCCCGACGGCGTCAAGCATGACGGCTGGACATGGGGATCGGTAGGCGCAGTCTTCGCCGAGACGCCAGATCGGATCTGGATAGCACAGCGCGGCGAGCTGCCGCTGCCGGCGGGGGCAAAGCCCTGGACGCCGTACAGCATGCTCACGCCGTCGCGCGGAAACGCGACCGGCAACGGCGACGGGCTCAGTGCCACGTGTGACCCGGTCGAGAAGCGCGGATGGGAACGCCGATATCACCACGCGATCCTTGTCATGGATCGCGACGGCAAGATGGTTCAGTGGTGGAGCGACCTCGACAAGATCTTCGAAGGTAAGTGTGGTCGTGGGCCACACAAGATCAAGATGAGCCCATACGATCCCGACAAACACGTCTGGATCATCGACGACCAGCTGCACATGATCTACAAGTTCACCTACGACGGTAGGTTGGTGATGTCGCTCGGCACGAAAGGTCAGAAGGGTCGCGACGGCGGCAAGCTCTTCGACCGGCCGACCGACATTGCGTGGCTGCCCGACGGAACCTTCTTCATCAGCGATGGCTACGGCGGCACGCGCGTCGCCAAGTTCGACAAGGACGGTACGTTCCTGATGGATTGGGGCGGTCCTCCCAAAGATCCCAAGAATCCAGGACCGAACGAGTTCGACACGGTCCACAGCATCCAGATCAGCGCCGACCGCCGCCTCTTCGTCGTCGATCGCACGCACCGGCGGTTCCAGGTGTTCGACGAGAACGGCAAGTTCCTCGACATGTTCACGACCGGCGTCCGGTCATCGCCTTACACCCACCTGATTACCACTGACCAGTTCCTCTGGTTCGCCGACGGCGGGACCAACCGCATCGTCAAGTACGACCTGAGCGGGCACTACCTTTACGGCTGGGGCGGACCTGGCGGGCAGCCCGGGCAGTTCAACGGACCGCATTCGATGACGGTGGATCAGGACGGCAACCTGTATCTGGCGGAAGTCTTCAACGGCCGTGTGTCGAAGTACCGGCCAAAGCCGGGCGCCGATCCCGCCAAGCTGGTGGGCCAGGAGCAGCGGTACAAACCGGCCGCCACGAACTAGCCGCATTGGAGGACCCATGAACGCGCATCGCAGAGTCGGTTCGTTGGCGGCGGCGGCGGGCGCACTGGCGGTGTCGTTTACGTTTGTCAGCGCCCAGCAGACAACCCCCGGCACAGTAGCGATCGATGTCGATGACATCGGCGGTGTCGTGACGAGCACCAAGGGTCCGGAGGCGGGCGTGTGGGTGGTCGCGGAAACCACGGACCTGCCGACGAAGTTCGTCCGGATCGTCGTGACCGACGACCAGGGGCGGTACGTCGTTCCGGACCTGCCGCAAGCCAGCTACCAGGTGTTCGTGCGGGGCTACGGCCTGGTCGATTCGCCCCGCCTTCCCGCAAAGCCTGGGCAGCACCTGGATCTCAAAGGCGTGCTGGCGCCAGACGGCCGCGCGGCGGCCCAGGTGTATCCGGCGAACTACTGGCTGAGCCTGCTCGAGATCCCGAAGGGGACGCATTCGCCGCAGGACTTCGCGCTCGAAACCAAGGCCTGCTACTCGTGTCATCAGGTCGGTACCCGCGCGACGCGCGTCATCGCGAAGGGTCCGCAGATTTCGTCGCTCGAAGCCTGGGATCTCCACACGGCGATGGGACCCAACGGCGCGAACATGAGTGGCGTCTTCAAGCGCTTCGGGGAGCAGCGTAAGGCGTTCGCCGACTGGACCGATCGGATTGCCGCCGGCGCGTATCCCGAGGCACCACCGCGTCCCACCGGCGTCGAGCGCAACCTCGTGATCTCGATGTGGGACTGGGCAGAGCCGACCAGTAGACGAAGCGATGCGGCCGGCACCGACGAGCGCACGCCGACACTGAACGCGAACGGGCCGGTCTATGGGGCCATCCAGACCTCCGACATCCTGACCGTGCTCGACCCACGCACGAACACCACCTCCGAGATCAAGATTCCTTCGAACGGGCCCGTGCTCGATGCCAGCACGCCGGCGTCTCCATACTGGGGGGCCGAGAAGATCTGGCAGCGGCAAGCCGACCCCCGCAGCGTGGCGATGGACGCCAAGGGACGCGTGTGGGTCACGGCGCGAAATCGCGCTCCGCAGCAGCAGCCCGCGTACTGCAAGGATGGAGCGACGAACAAGTTTGCCAAGTACTTCCCGATGCAGGGGCCGAGCGCGCGACAGATCGAACTGTACGACCCGAAGACGAAACAGTTCACGGCCATCGACAGCTGCTTCGCCGCGGACCACAACCAGTTCGACGATCACGACCAGCTGGTCTTCGGCCAGGACGATGCCATCGGCTGGGTGGACACTGTCGCGTTCGACAAGACCCATGATCAGGCGACCTCGCAGGGATGGTGCCCCGGCGTCGTGGACACAAACGCCGACGGCAAGATCTCCACTGGTTGGACAGAGCCCGATCAGCCGGTCGATCCGATGAAGGACCACCGGATTAAGTTCGGCTGCTACGCGATTGGCCTGAGCCCAACGGATGGAAGCGTCTGGTGCTCAGGGATTGATCACGAGGACAAGACGCTCGTGCGCATCGAGCGCGGATCAAACGCACCGCTGTCATGCAAGGCCGAGGTCTATGTGCCGCCACCGTCGAAGGCGGGGCTCCCCTATTCGGGAGGTGTAGCCATCGACAGCAACGGCGTGGTCTGGCAGAACTGGCGGGGCGTTTACGAGATTCTCAGCTTCGACCGCCGCAAGTGCAAGGTACTGAACGGACCAACAGCCACCGGGCAGCAGTGCCCGGAGGGATGGACGGTGTACACGAAGCCCGGACCCACGTTCAAGGGATCACCGGCGTCACCGGAAGTCAGCACCGACATGCTGTACCTCACCAACATCGATCATCACGACGCGCTCGGTCTCGGGAAGGATGCGCTGCTGGCCGGCGACGTCAACGCCGATTCGTTCTTCGCTCTGGTACCGCAGAACGGGCAAATGAAGGCGCTGACCTTGCGCGTCCCGTACCCACTGGGGTTCCACGCTCGTCACGTGGCCGGTCGGATCGACGATGCCAAGGCCGGCTGGAAGGGCCGCGGGATGTGGTCGAGCTACTCGATGTACACGCCCTGGCATCAGGAAGGCGGCAAGGGTTCGAGACCAAAGGTCGTGAAGCTCCAGATACGGCCCAACCCAATCGCGAAATAGCGGCCAGGAGGTTCCGTGACGATTCGACTGCTCGGGGTCTTGATCCTCACTGTGCTCACGGTGTCCACCCCGATCGCGGCGCACCATTCAGCGGCGGCCTTCGAAACCACGAAGGCCGTCACCATGAAGGGCACGGTAACGGAATGGCGCTGGGCCAACCCGCACTGCATCCTCAAGTACGACGTGGTGGAGGCCTCTGGGGCGCGTACGAGCTGGTCGGTCGAAACGGCTAACCCGACGACGATGACGCAGCGTGGATGGGCGCGGCTGTCGTTCAAGACCGGCGATCAGGTCACGCTCACGCTGCTACCCTCGCGCAATGGTGAGCCCGTCGGACTGCTCCTGCGGGCTACCCTCCCGGACGGCCAGCAACTCATCACGTCTCCCCCGGGGCAGCCGGTGCCAAACCAGTAGCGGAGCGGGGCCACCATGACTAGGCGATCCGTCGGTTCCGGCGTCGCGCTCGCGACTATGCTGGCGTGTTCGGCGCTCGTGCTGGCGCAGAACGACAAGTGGAACAGCCCCGGGCTCGCCCGGGGCAACAATCCGAATCAGCCCGTGCCGGCGGGGCCGGCCCCACGACGCGATCTCACCGGCATCTGGGACGCCGGACAGGCCGGGGTCGCGGGCGGCGGCCAGACGGCCGCGCCATTTACCGCGTGGGGCGAAGAGAAAGCCCGTACCTACAGGCCCGGCAACGGCCCACGCATGTCACCCCTGGGTGAGATAGACGATCCCGTGTCGAGCCACGGTGACCCCGCCGGGTTTCCGCGCAACATCCTGTTCGAATTGCGGCCGATCCAGATCGTCCAGACGCCCAACCAGGTGCTCATCCTGCACATGTGGGAGAAACGGTGGCGCGTCATCTGGACCGACGGCCGCCAGCTTCCGGCCGACCCCGACCCGCGCTGGTACGGATACTCGGTAGGCCGGTGGGCAGACGACTACACGCTGGTCGTGCAGACGGTGGGAATGGACGAACGGACCTGGCTCGACAACTCGGGCAATCCGCACAGCGATATGCTGAAGGTGGAAGAGCGGTATCACCGCGCGGCCGCGAACAGCCTGGAACTCACGGTGACGATCGACGATCCGAAGACCTACGCCCGGCCGTGGACGCCGCTCAACCGGCTGCATCTCGGACTGATGCCGGCCGACACCGACCTGATGGAAATGATTCCGTCGGCGACCGAGGCCGCGGAGTATCAGCGTAGCATCGCGAGCCCGACGAAGAAGTAAGGCTACTTCAGCGCCGCCAGCAGCAACTGCACCATCTGCACGTACTGCTGGTCGGTTGACGCGTACGTCTTGGTGTACTCGTCTTGGGAGATCTTCGCCTTCTTCCAGTCGCCGTCAAAGTTGAACGTCTTGCCGGCGATGTCGGCGGTGTCGAAGAGGCTGCCGTCCTTCTTGAAGCGGAGCCCGTTGGCGCCGAGGTCCGAGACGAAGGTCTTGCTCTGGGGCACCGAGGCGCTGTTCAACTCGATGTACAGATCGCGGTAGTTCTTCATCTCGAGGAGGGAGTCGGCGCGCCACGGCGTGTCGAACTTGGCCCCGACCACGAGCAGTTGGCTGCCCGGGAAGTACAGGGCGCCCACGTACTCGTTGGGCGAGGTCCCCTTCACGGCAAAGCTCTCGAGTTTCTTCGATTCGAGCGCCTTGATCAGCTCAGTGACCGCCGCGCCCGACTTGGAATCCTGGGCGTGAGCCACGGCCGGCGTCATTGCCACGATCGCGGCAAGGGCGACACCACGCAACCGATCGAACCTGAGCGCCATGGTTCCCCCCTTTGGAAACAGATGTGCCGCAGGTTGTATCACTCGCGGGGGGTGGCGTCAATTCTGCTGTGTCAAGCTGTGAAGGGTCTGTCCTCGTCGTGGGCGCGTCCTGGGCGTTTGCGAGATCGGCTGACCCGGCGAATTTCCCTGATGGCACCGAACACGGCCTTCAGCCCGCCCAGAAACGCCACCCCTTTCCCCGCGGGCCCCAGCACGCCCGGGAGGAACGACAGCAGCGTATCGAGCCGATGGGTCACGTCGCCGAACAGCCGGTCGGCGCGCTGCATCTGCGCCACCGTCAGGCCGGTGGCCCGCACGGCGTCGGCGGTGAGGATCTCGAGGTTCTGCATCACCGGCGACAGGTCGCGCCCGAGGCGTTCTGCGGCGGCGCCCAGGCGGCGGGCCGCCGAAATCGCGAAGACGATTGCCACGACCTGCACCGCCGCCATCACCACGACGGCCAAAGCGATGACGCCGAGCAGCACGTTGCTCACGATTCGGGTTCCGTCGCCGCCCTGAACTGCCGGGCGGCGTCAACCACCTTCTCGCGTCCTTCCTTTGCGCGCCGATTCAAGTATTCCCGCGTTTCATCGCCCGTCGCCGGCGCGTACAAGAGCGCCACTGCTGCGCCCGTCAATGCGCCCGCGATGAACGCCAACATCACCGCCCCGCCGCCAAGACCGTCTTCTCTGGACATCAGAAGATACTCACTTTCACATTCAAGTACTTTTTCGGATCGGCGCGGATATCCTTCACCAGGCCCCGCACCTCGTTGACCGCTCCGTTCATATTTTCATACAGCTGCTTGTCGTGCAGCAGCTGCCCGGCTGTGCCCTCTCCCTGGTTGAGCGACGCCATCAGCTTGTCGAGCCGGTCGGCCATCGAATTGAGCCGATTATAGAGCTCGGCGTCGGTGACCAGCTTGCCAGCCGTGCCTTCGCCCCGATTGACCCGCCCGGTGATCGCGTCGAGGTTCGCCGTCGCAGAGCTGACCGACTTGCCGAACGCGTCGTCGTTGACGAGGTGTCCCAGACTGCCCTCCCCGTTCCTGATCTTCGCCGTGACGGCCTCGAGGTTTTGCAACGATCGTTCCAGTGCCTGCGCCGCGGCAGGGTCGCTCGCGAGCCGACCCAGGGTGCCGCGACCTTCCTTCAGCCCGCGCACCACCTCTTCAGCCGAGGTCACGAACGTGTCCAGATCCCGATACAGCGCCTCGTCTGTCAACAACTTCCCCAGAGTGCCCTTGCCCTGCCGCAGGTCCTCGACGAGCGCCGTGGTCTGCTCGAGGCCGCGCGTGGCCTGTTCGGCCACCGATGACAGCGAGCCCGTCGCCGCCGTGCTCGGCACGTAGCCCCATTCAGGCACCGGCGTCCCCCGGCTGTTGGCGGTAATATCGACGGCGGCCTCGCCCAAAAGCGACACGCTCCCCAGCGCCGCCTTCGACAGGTTCGTGATCCTGGGCCGCTGCTCTTTCCCGACCTCCATCGTGACTTCGACGCGGTCTCCAACGAACTCCAGGCTGCGCACCGACCCCACCTCGACGCCGGCCACGCGCACCGGAGCGCCCTCCTTCAGTCCCGCAATGTCGGTGAATACGGTCTTGATCGAATAGCGCTGCCAGAACATCCCGCCCTCCCCGCTCACCATGAAGATGACCGAGCCAGCGATGCCGACGGCAAGCAGCGAGACGACGCCAATTTTCAGCTCCGACCAGGCCAGGGATCGCGTGCGCGGCATTGTTCAGGTACCTCTACGACAGGAACGTTCTGATGTACGGATCGGTCGACGCCCGAAGGTCTGCGGCGTTTCCCTCGAATCCAACCAATCCATCCTTCAGCATGATGAACTCGGCCTCCTCGCTCTTCTGCGCGTCGGCCGCGACGATCTCGATCCGGCTCCCCCGGCGCACCGCTTCGTGCGTCGCCACGAAGAACGCGTCCCGCAGTTGGTGCGTCACGACGATCGAGCTGACGCTCTCGAGATCGCGCAGCTTGACGACCTCCTGGTCGACCGTCGTCGCCGTAATCGGGTCGAGGCCCGTGGTGGCCTCGTCGTACAGCAGCGTCGGCGGCTTGAAGCACATCGCGCGGGCAATCGCCACCCGCCGCCGCTGGCCGCCCGATAACTCCGAAGGCATCCTGTCCAGATAGTCGCTCAATCCCACGTAGGCCAGCACTTCCTCCACGCGCCGTGCGACCTCGTCCAGCGGCAGGTCGCTTTCCTCGTACAACTTGTAACCTACGTTCTCGGCCACCGTCAGCGAATCGAACAGCGCGCCCTCCTGGAACACCATCCCCAGGCGATTGCGCACGCGCATCAGTTCGACCTCACTCATCGTATCCACGCGTGAGCCGCCAACCCACACTTCTCCGCCGTCGGGCCTGAGCAGGCCAAGGATCAGCTTCAGGATGGTCGATTTGCCCGACCCGCTCGCGCCCAGAATGATCTTTGTATGGCCGGGCTGCAGGGTGAAACTGACGTCTCTCAGCACCACCTTATCGTCGAACGCCAGCGACACGTGGTCGAACGCCACCGCGGCCGTCTCACCCGGCGGGGACGGTTCAAGCACGGCGGCGCCCCTGGAGCCGGTGTCCATCAGTAGAGCAGCGTGAGCAGCAGCCGCGTCACGAAGAAATCAACCGCGATAACGGCGACCGACGCGGCCACCACCGCGTTGGTCGTCGCGCGCCCCACGCCCTGCGTCCCGCCCGTCGTGCGCAATCCGACGTGGCAGCCGATCGTCACGATCGCGTACCCGAGAATGAACGGCTTGATGATCCCCATCCATACGTCCCCGATGTACAGCACGTCCATCACCGACGACCAGTAGAGGCTCGACGCCACCCGCAGCTGATACACCGAGATCAGCCAGCCCCCAACGATGCCGACAGCGTCGGCGACGACGGTCAGTACCGGCGTCATGACGATCCCGGCGAGCACCCGCGGCACCACGAGCTTGCGGACGGGGTCGGTGCCGAGCGCGCGCAGCGCGTTGATCTGATCGGTGACGACCATCGACCCGAGCTCGGCGGCGATGCCGGATCCGATGCGGCCGGCGAGCATCAGCCCGGTGAGCGCAGGGCCGAGCTCACGGATCATCGACGCGCTGACGAGCCGGCCGACAAACGGCCGCGCCCCGAACTGGTCGAGCGTCGCGCCGGTCTGCAGCGCCAGCACTGCGCCCGTGAAGAACCCGGTGAGCAGGACAACGGTGAGCGAGCCGATGCCGATCAGGTCGAACTGCTCGACGACGTCGTGAAAGTAGAACGGCCGTGACACCATGCCGCGCAGCGTGGCGCCCTGCAGTCGCATGTACTCCTGCACCTCGAGCACCGCGGCCTTGATCCATTCTTCGAACCAGGTCAGCACGCGCGTCACCGCCCCGCCGGAAGGTTCGACAGACCGAGCTCACGGGCGCGCAGGGCCTTCACAGTGTCGCGAATGGAAGCCGCGCGCTCGAAATCCAGGTTGGCCGCCGCGGCCTTCATCTCGCGCTCGAGCCGTGCGATCTCGGCGTCGAGCTCGGCCTGTGTCCGGAATGCGTCGCGCGGCTCACGCACCGCGGGCGCGGGCGAGTAGTCGCGTTCGTACACGCTGGACATGACGTCCTCAATCGCGCGCACGACCGACTCTGGCGTGATGCCGTGCTCCTCGTTGTAGGCCGCCTGACGGACGCGGCGCCGCTCCATCTCGGAAATGGCGGATCGCATGGAATCGGTCATGACATCGGCGTACATCAGCACGCGCCCGTTGACGTTCCGTGCCGCGCGGCCCGACGTCTGGATGAGCGACCCGCTGGAACGCAGGAATCCTTCCTTGTCGGCGTCGAGAATGGCGACGAGCGACACCTCGGGCAGGTCAAGTCCTTCCCGGAGGAGGTTGATCCCGACAAGCACGTCGAAGACCCCGCGGCGCAGGTCGCGCAGGATCTCGATGCGTTCGAGCGTGTCGATGTCCGAGTGCAGATAGCGCACCCGCACGCCGAGCTCCTGGTAATAGGCCGTCAGGTCCTCGGCCATGCGCTTGGTCAGCGTCGTCACGAGCACGCGCTCGCGGCGTGCCGCACGGTCCCGAATCTCCTTCAGCAGATCGTCCACCTGGCCCTGAACCGGACGCACCTCGATCGGGGGGTCCATGAGTCCGGTCGGGCGGATCACCTGCTCGACGACGACACCTCCCGCCTTCGACAGCTCGTATGGTCCTGGCGTCGCCGACACGAATACCACCTGACGCGCGCGCTCCTCCCATTCCGCGAAGTTCAGCGGACGGTTGTCGAGCGCCGACGGCAGACGGAACCCGTACTGGACCAGCACTTCTTTACGCGATCGGTCGCCGGCATACATCCCGCGCACCTGCGGCACCGTCTGGTGGCTCTCGTCCACGATCACCAGCGCGTCCGCGGGCAGGTAGTCGAGCAGCGTCGGCGGAGGCTCACCGGGATTCCGCCCAGTGAGATGCCGCGCGTAGTTCTCGATGCCGTGGCAATAGCCGATCTCCTTGATCATCTCGAGGTCGAACATCGTCCGCTGATGCAGCCGCTGCGCCTCGAGCAGGCGCCCTTCGGCCTCGAGCGAGCTGCGAAACCACTCGAGCTCCTCCTTGATTGTCACCACGGCCTGCTTCGTCCGGTCTCTCGACGTGACGAAATGCGACTTCGGATAGACGGCCACCTTGTCGAGACGCCGGATCACGGTGCCGGTCAGGGGATCGAACCACGCCAGTTCGTCCACTTCGTCGCCGAATAGCCCGATGCGGAGGGCGTGCTCCTCGTACGACGGCACCACCTCGACGATATCTCCGCGCACGCGGAACGTGCCTCGACCAAACTCCAGATCGTTACGCTCGTACTGAATCTCCACGAGCTTGCGCAGGATGTCGTCGCGCCCGATCCGCTGCCCGAGCTCGAGTGGCAATAGCATCCCGTAGTACGCCTCGGGCGAGCCGAGGCCGTAGATGCACGACACACTGGCGACGATGATGACGTCGCGGCGCTCGAAGAGCGACCGCGTCGCCGACAGGCGCATGCGGTCGATCTCGTCGTTGATGGTGGCTTCCTTCTCGATGTAGGAATCGGTGGCCGGCACGTAGGCTTCGGGCTGGTAGTAGTCGTAGTAGCTGACGAAGTACTCGACCGCGTTTGACGGGAACAGCCGTTTGAACTCCTGGTAGAGCTGCGCTGCCAACGTCTTGTTGTGTGCCATCACCAGCGTGGGCCGGTTCACGGTGTTGATCACCTGCGCCATCGTGAAGGTCTTGCCCGAGCCGGTGACGCCCAGCAGCACCTGATATCGGTCGCCGCGGGTGAGCCCCTCGACCAGTTCGGGAATCGCGTGGGTCTGATCCCCGCGCACTTCGAAATCGGTGACAAGCGTGAAGCGGTCGTGGACGGACGGCATGGCTCTCGGCGTGGCGGATCGGGACGTCTGGAAACCCTGATCGTACCACGCGGTCGGACTTACTTGGTCTTGGCGGCGGGTTCCTGGTAGGGAGCGAAATAGCCGCGGCGGCCGAGAACCTTCATGCCCTTGAGGTCGGGCCTGACGAGGCGGATTTCGACCTTCCGCCAGGATCCGTCCTGCCTCGCGTTGGAGGACGTATACGCCAGGCTGTACTGCGCCCTGATCTGCGCCACCACCTTCGCGTAGGCGGCGTCAATGTCCTTCATCGTCGTGGGGAAGAACGCCTGGCCGCCGGTGGCCTCGGCGATCTGGCTCAGACGCGAGCGTTCCTCGACGCGCCCCCGCGAGTGCTCGAGAAATCCGACCGAGTAGACCGTCGCGTCCGACGCCCGCACGAGCGTCATGAGGTCGCCGAAGCCGATCGTGCTCCGCGTGTCGCCGCCGTCGGTGAAGACGACGAGAATCTTGCGGCCCTCGTCCTGGGAGGCCCCGTCGAGGTAGACACCCATCGCGTCGAACAGCGCCGTGTCGCCTTCGGGTATGGGCGCGCGGATCCGCTCGACCATCCGGGGGAAGTCCTTTTGCCCGTACTTCGCCACGTTCACTTCCGTGGCGAAATTCACGAGCGTCATGTCCTTCGCGTCGCTAAGCGTGTTCAGGAACTTGACGGCCGCCGAACGCGAGAGCTTGATGTCCTCCGACATGCTGCCGCTGGTGTCGAACAGCAGGCCGACGTGCATCTCGGGGCCGGTCTCGGTGTCGGTGCCACGGGCGAAGTACTTGATCGTCTGCTTCTGCCCGTCTTCGAGGACCTCGAAGTCGTCGGTCGTCAGATCTGTGAGGAACTCGCCCTTGCGATCGATCACCGTGATGCCGAAGGTGGCGAGATCGATCCCGGTGCGGAAGACCGGTGTCTGGGCGGCGGCGTGCAGCATCGCGACAGTCGTCAGCGCGACGAGCACCACCGCCATACGGCACCGGCTCATGGACCCCAATCCTACACCCGCGGCCGGCCGGGCGTATAATCCCGAGCTGGCGCCCCCCAGGATTTTGCCGACCGAATGAGGTGTCTCGCCGTTTGCCAGACTGAACTGGTCGTCAGGATGCTCGACGAAAGCCTGATGCCCAGCTTCGACGTCGACCTGCTCGTTGAGAGCAAGGCCATGGCCCGGCGCCTCCACGACGCCGGCCTCAACGTCTACTCCGCCGATCCCCGCCGTACCGATACCTACCTCAAGGCCGACATCACCCCCGCGACCTGCGTCATCGTCGAAGACACGGGCAAGCGGAGCTTGCGGAAGGTGCTCGAAGCCATTCGCGACGCAGGCGCGACGCTCGTCTACGTGCTCGGCGTCGGGGCCGGCGACCCGCACAAGCGCGAGGAGGAGCTCCGCACGTTCTTCCCCGAAGTGAACTACCTGGCCATGGCCGGGCTCTTCGGCGCTCCCCTTCTGATCGAGTTCAGCCGCTCGCTGACGCGGCTCAAGGTGCAGCAGTACCAGCGCTTCTTCAGCGACGCCGACCGAGTGCTAATCCTCCTGCACAACGACCCCGACCCCGACGCCATGGCCAGCGGCCTCGCGTTGCGCAACGTGCTCAGGCGCACCAAGCAGACCGCCGTCATCGCCGCGGTCCAGGGGGCGACGCGACCCGAAAACCTCCGGATGGCCAACCTGCTCGACATCCATGTCGAGATCATCACGCCGGAGCAACTGGCAGGGTTCGATCGCATCGCCATGGTGGACGTGCAGCCCCACTACTTCGGCGAGGCCTTCCACCGCGTCGATCTCGTGATCGACCACCACCCCGAGCAGACCGGTTACAGCTCGGTGTTCAAGGACATCCGCCCGCACTACGGCTCCACGTCCACGATCCTGACCGAGCATCTGCGCGCGGTTGACGCCAACATCTCGGAACGGACGGCGACGGCGATGCTCTACGCCATCAAGTCCGACACGCTGTTCTTCAACCGTCAGGCCAATCGAGTGGATCTCGAAGCCTTCTCGTACCTGTACCCGCTCGCCGATGCCGCGATGATCCGCAAGATGGAAGGCGCGGAAATCACGATGGAACGGCTGGAATACGTGCTCAAGGCGAAGCAGAACGGGCGGATGGCCGAACAGGTGTTCTGCGCCTTCATCGGCGTTTCGCCGCGCGAGGACTTCATTCCCTACCTCGCCGATTTCTATCTGCAGCTCGAGGACGTCAAGTGGACGATCGTCTCGGGCATCGTCAACGACTCGCTCGTGATGTCGGTCCGCAATCTCGGCTACTCGCGCAACGCGGGTGAGTTCGTACGGAAACACTTCTCGGGCATCGGCAGCGCCGGGGGCCACCGGTCGATGGCCAAGGCCGTGGTGCCGCTTGGCGCCTTCCGCGACAAGTTCGGCAACCTGCAGGCCGACCAGTTCACCGAGGTGGTGCTGGCGCTCGCGCTCGAGTTCCTGCACGAGCACCAGCCGCCCGAACGAAAACTCGTCAAGGCCTAGCGCAATCCGGTTTTGGCAACGGCCGACGAGACGTCCGGCCACTGCTGCGTGGCGGCAGCCATATCGGCCGCCGCGCCCGCTGAATCGCCGGCCTTCTGCTTCGCCAGGCCGCGCACGAACAGCGACCAGGCGTCCCCCTCGTCCAGCTCGAGCGCCCGCGTGAGATCGGCGACCGCGCGGTCGTAGCGGCCCAGCTGCAGATTCGCTGCGCCGCGATAGGCGATCGTCCAGGCGCTGGTCGGCGTGAGCGCGAGGGCGCGGTCGAAGTCGTCCGCGGCGAGCTGGTACTCGTGCCTGGCAAAGTGCGCGAGCCCGCGCTCGCTGGCGGCCCACGGGTCGCGGGGGTCCATCACGACGACGCGATCGAGATCGGCGACCGCGTCGTCGTACCGACCTTGCTGCCGATTGATCGCGGCGCGTTGACTCAACGCCGTTGTGTTGGACGGATTGAGGCGAATCGCGTCGTTCACGTCGGCCAGCGCGCGTTCCGTCTCGTGGAGCGCCGCGAACGTCATGCCCCGCTGCACGAACACGTCATCGGCGCCGACGCTGGTTCGAAGCACCTCCGTCAGATCCACCAGCGCGAGATCGAAACGCCCAGTCTTGCGAAACAGGATGCCGCGGGCACGAAGCGCATCGACGCGCTCGACAGCGGTGAACTGCGCAGACTCGATGACCGCCGTGCAGCCCGCGATCGCGCCATCGAGATCCTGTGCCGCGGCCGCCTCGAGCGCGTGACATCGTCGAAGGGCGTCGCGGCTCGTCTGCGCCCATCCCGAGGCGTCGCCCGCCGTGACCGCGATGACGACCGCAAGCGTGAGTTGCCGCATGGTTCTAGGCGAGCGCCTGCTGGAGATCAGCGATGAGGTCCTCGGGGTCCTCCAGACCAATCGAGAGGCGCATCATGCCCTTGGTGATATCAGCCGCCTTGAGGTCGGCGTCGCTGTATCCCCAGTGCGAGGTGAGGAACGGCAGGCTGCACACGCTCTCGGCGCCGCCGAGACTGGCCGCGCGCTTGATGATCTGCAGGCGGTCGAACGCGCGGCACGCACCCGCTTCCCCGTCGGCCACATCGAGGCACACCATGCCGCCGAACCCGCGCATCTGCGCCGCGGCAATCGCGTGATCCGGATGGGATGCTAGACCTGGATACAGAACGCGGGCCACCTTCGGATGCCCCTCGATGGCGGCAGCCACAGCCATCCCGTTGGCATTGTGACGGGCCACCCGCAGAGGCAGCGTCTTGAGCGCGCGGCCCAAGGCGTAGGCCGCCTGCGGGTCGAGGATCCCGCCGAGACGCCGACGGGCGAGGTTGACGCGTTCGATCAGATCGCCACGGCCCGACACGACGCCCGCCGTCACGTCGCTGTGGCCGTTGAGGTACTTCGAGGCGCTCTGCATCGACAGGTCAACGCCCATGTCGAGCGGGCGCTGGTTGATGGGGCTGGCGAACGTGTTGTCGATGACGCTCGTGACGCCCCGCGCGCGGCATGCGGCCGCAACACGACCAATATCGACGCATCGCAGGTGCGGGTTGGTCGGCGACTCGAACCACACCAGGCGAGTGCGATCCGAGATGAGCGTCTCGAGACGCCCGAACTCGCCGAGCGCGACGAAGCGGGGGTGAACCCCGAACCGGGCCAGCAACTCGTTGAGGAGGTGGAACGTCCCGCCGTACACCGCCGCGCCGCACACGACTTCGTCGCCCGGCTTGAGCAACGCCATCAGCAGCGTGGAGGCGGCGGCCATACCCGACCCGAACAGCAGTGCGCGCTCGGCGCCGTCAGCCGCGGCGATCTTCGCCTCGGCCGACATCACCGTAGGATTCTCGTAGCGCGAGTACAGGAAGTGGCCCGAGGCCCCCGCGTTGTACTTCCGGATCGCGTCTGCGCTGTCGAAGGTATACGTCGTCGTCTCGAAGATCGGGGTTGTCAGCGGCGCGACGCCACCCGACCTCCCCTCACCGCTATGGATCAGCGTCGTCGAAGAGCCCTTGGTCATGCATGTGTCCTGCGGGCGTCGTGTCGCGTCCGCGCAACTGGGGAAGCTGATCGCCGCTCGCGCCCACGACGGGCTCGATGAACTGGTGGTACGCGTCCTCGTATCCGCCCTCGAGAAGCTCTCCAATCGAATGGCGGCGATCCGAGGTTTCATCATACGCGCCGCCCACGTCGAACGGACCGATCGGATTGTGCGAGGGAGCGATCACGTAGCACGCGTCGAAGCGGACATCTGCGAGGGCCAGGGCGTCGTGCAGCGCCGCGGCCTCAGCCGCGGCGACGAACTCGCCCAGCCGGCCCAGGGGGTCCCGGCGGACGGCGCGAAGGCGGTGCGGCACGGCCATCGCCGCGACGGCGCTGACGATCACGACCTGCGACACGCCGGCGCCGGACAACTCTTCGAGCAGGCGGACGATCGACCCTGGCCGATCGCATAGGCGATGGGTTTCGCCGCGCCAGTACCCGTCGGCGGCGAACGTCACGGGCCACGCCTCGCACGCTACGGGAGGCGTCAATGCCCCGGCCATCACGTCCACCGCGTGGTCGCGGCCGGCGCCTGCGAGGTCCAGCGCCTCGGCGCGCCGCTCGCGTCCGGCCCGTGGCGCGATGAACTCGTGGCGGTACGGCTCCGCGAGCAGCGCGGCCACGATATCGCATCGCGTGTCGAGGTCTGTCGCGACGATCATCAGTTCGCGACAGCCCGGCTGTCCCAGCCCCTCGGCCAGCACCTCCGCATAGCGCCGTCCCGTCGCAGCGGGCGGCGGACCCGCCTCCTGGGACGCACCCCCAATCAGACGCCAGACGGCGTCCGTGAACGTCCGCCGCGCGGGCGCGGCGTCGAACGGTGCGCCGAACGCGCCCCACCACCAGCCGCCGATCGACCGCCGACGACTCGGCCACGAACGCGCCGCAGCCAGCGTCGCGGCGAGCCCCGCCGCCGCGCCAAGGCTGGCCAGGGCGACGGCGCCCAGCTGGTTGGGAGACAGGAAGCGTGCCCCGGCCGCCAGCATCGTGAGCGACGCGATCACGATGGCGAGGGTCGTCACGCCAAGGACAACGAGGGCGCGGGCCCTTCCGGTCCACCGGTAGAAGTCACGCGGCTGCAGGACATGCCACAGACCGCCCGGCTCCCACAGACGGGGCCCGCCGTGCGCGGCGACCAGCAGCGCGCCAGCCGCGCCCACGCCGCGACCGGCCACGACGTCCACCTTGACACCCGCCTCGTGCAACGCGCGAAGCGCGCCCGCGTGATACGCCCCGTGCGCGCCCGTCCCGCAAAGCACGAGGGCGGTGCGGCGAACTGGCGAGTACTGCACTACGCGTCCGTGTCGTGGACCGTGATCAGCTTGACGAGCTCGAACGAGCGCTTACCGTTCGGCGTGGTGACAGCGATGGCGTCGCCTTCTTCCTTGTTCAGGATGGCGCGGCCGATGGGAGACGACGTCGAGATCATGCCCTTCTCGGCGTCGGCGTCCTCGGGCATGACGAGCTGATAGATGACGAGCTCGCCGGTTGACGCCCGCAAGTGCACGGTGGAACCGAACCCGGCCCGATCTCTCGGAATGCGATCGAGATTCATCAGCGAGATCTCGCCCATGCGCTTCCTCAGCATGGCGATGCGCGTGTTGACGATCCCCTGCCGTTCCTTGGCCGCTTTGTACTCGGCGTTCTCGCGCAGATCGCCGTACTCGCGCGCGCGCTGAATCTCCTTCGGCAGATCCACTTTCAGCTCGCGCTCGAGCGCCGCGATTTCCTCGTTGAATCGCCTGAGAATCCGGTCTTTCACGATGAATTTGACTTTAGCACAGTCTGTTATGCTCACATTCGGTTGGTGGTTCGTGGTTGGTGGTTGGTGGTGGGTCGGTGGCCACAACTACGAACCCACCACCCACCGCGAACCACCAACCACCAACCGTCATGCGTCTCCTCTCGAGCCGGCAGCATTCGATCGTCCGCGAATATCGCGCGCTCGCGGCGAGCCCGGATCCCGAGGGCGTGCGTCTGCTCCTCGACGGCGCGCACCTGGTTCGCGAAGCGCTCGGAGCGGCGCTCTCCTTCGACAGCGTGGCCGTCGCCGCCGCGCATCTCGATACGGAGAGCGATGAGGGCGCCCTCGCCCGTACGCTCGAACGCCGCGGCGTCGACGTATTGACCGTGACCGGCCAGGCCTTCGGCGCCATGAGCCCCGTGCGCGAACCCAGTGGTATCGTCGCCATCGTGCGCCGCTCCACGACCACGTCACACGTCATCGCGACGGGACGCGCGCTCTTCGTGCTCGTCGTCTCCGACGTACAGGATCCCGGCAATCTGGGTGCCCTCGTGCGGGTCGCCGAGGCGGGCGGCGTCACGGGCCTGATCGTCTGCGGTGAGTCGGCGAACCCGTTTTCGTGGAAGGCCGTTCGCGGCAGCATGGGGAGCGTGCTGCGTCTGCCGGTCGCGCGATCGCGATCCCTGCCAGACACCTTGAGCGAGCTTCGCGGCAACGGCGCACGTACGATTGCCGCCGCGCCCAGGGATGGATCTGATCCGGACACGGCAGACTGGTCCGGATCCATTGCGCTGCTCCTCGGCGGCGAAGGGCACGGGCTCGACCCCGCTGTCATCGCCGGCTGCGACGCACGCGTGAGCGTCCCGATGGCGCCGCCCGTGGAATCGTTGAACGTGGCGGCCGCCGGCGCCGTCCTCGTCTATGCCGCACGGCGGGCGCGACTGTGACCAACGGCCTCTTCGATGACCCGCCAGACAACCCGACCTCGCCAGAGGCGCGCGTGGCCGCCCAAGGCACGCCGCTCGCCGAACGTGTCCGTCCGCGCACCCTCGACGATGTGGTGGGCCAGGATGCGATTCTGGCTCCGGGTAAACCGCTGCGAGAGGCGATCCAGCGCGATCTCCTGCAATCGATCATCCTGTGGGGCCCTCCCGGCACCGGCAAGACCACCCTCGCGCGCATCATCGCGGAGATGACGAAGGCGCACTTCGTGCCGTTCAGCGCCGTCCTCGCGGGCATCAAGGACATCAAGGAAGTCATGGCCGCCGCGCAGTTTCGGCGTCGAACGAGCGGCCGCCGGACGATTGTCTTCGTGGACGAAATCCATCGCTTCAACAAGGCGCAGCAGGATGCCTTCCTGCCCCACGTCGAATCGGGCGACATCGTCCTCATCGGCGCCACGACCGAGAACCCCTCGTTCGAGATCAACGCCGCGCTGCTCTCGCGATCCAAGGTCTTTGTACTGCAACCCCTCGACGGCGAAGGCGTCGAGCGGATTCTCAGACGCGCGCTCGCCGACACGGCCCGGGGCCTCGGCAACGCAACGATCGAGGTTTCCGAGGCCGCCCTCGCGGCGATCGCGAGGTTCGCCAACGGCGACGCCAGAGCGGCGCTCAACCTGCTCGAGTTCGCGGCGGCCTCTGCGCCGATGAACCCCGAGACGTGTATCCGGCAGCTCGACCTGCCGCAACTGGAGCACTCCATCCAGCGGCGCGCCCTGCTGTACGACAAGTCCGGGGAAGAGCACTACAACCTCATGTCGGCGCTCCACAAGTCGATGCGCAACAGCGACCCCGATGCGGCGATCTACTGGCTGGCGCGGATGCTGGAGGCCGGTGAGGATCCGCTGTACATCGCCCGCCGGATGATTCGCTTCGCGTCGGAAGACATCGGGATCGCCGACCCGCAGGCCCTGATCGTCGCCGTTGCCGCCAAGGACGCCGCACACTTCACCGGCATGCCCGAGGGGAACACAGCGCTCGCGCAGGCCGCCATCTATCTGGCCACGGCCCCGAAGAGCAACGCTGTCTACTCGGCCTACGGTGCCGCCGCGGCGGACGCGCACCGCGAGGCTGCCGAGCCTGTGCCGCTCCATCTTCGGAACGCGCCGACGGGGTTGATGAAAGAGCTCGACTACGGCAAGGACTACCAGTACGCGCACGAGCAGCCCGACGCGATCGCGGCGATGGACTGCCTGCCGCCGTCCCTGAGCGGCACGCGCTACTACCGTCCGTCCGATCGCGGGTTCGAGAAGGAGATCAAGCGGCGCCTCGACGGGTGGGAGCAGATCAAGCGGGCCCGGCGCCAGGACACGTGACGTGCCTCAGATGCGCTGAAAGTTCTTCTCGACCTCGCGGCGCGTGAGCCGCAGCATCACCGGGCGGCCGTGGGGGCAGATCGTCGAATACGCGGTCTGCCGCAGCTCGTCGAGAATGTGCGCCATCTTCTCGGGGGTGAGGGCGTCGTTGGCCTTGACCGCCGCATGGCACGCCATGGTGGCAGCGATGCGCTTGATCGCCGCGTCGACGCCCGCGCCACGGTCGAGACCGTCGAGATCGTCGGCCAGCGCCCGCAGCGCGGCGTCGCAGTCGCCCGTCCCGAGTAACGCCGGAATGGCAGTCACGCGCAAGGCATCACCGCCGAAGTCTTCGACTTCGAACCCGAGGCGCGCCAGGTCGCCGGCGTGGGCCAGCAGCGCCTGCCGGCTCGCGGCCGATAGCGCCACGAGCATCGGCACGAGCAGCCGCTGACTCTCGAGGGTGCCCTCGGTCAATCGCGCGATCATGCGCTCGAACAGCACGCGCTCGTGCGCCACGTGCTGGTCGATGATCGCAATCCCCTCGTCGTCGATGGCGATGATGAACGTATTCCTGAACTGACCCAAGGCGGTCAGCGGACGGATCGAACCCGGACTCTCGTGCGGGGGTGCGACGGTGCGGACGTGCGGCGGTGCGTCCGACGGCGCGGGGTGCGACGGTGCCGCACCGGCGCCAACCGTCCATCGGCTCGGAAACGTCGAGGGATAGGCGTGCGGCAGTGGCAGCGTCGACGGCATCCCGGCGCTCGCGACCGGTGCTTCGAGTCTCAGTTCCGGCGCCGGGCCCCGGCCGAGCGCGTCACCGAGCGTGCGGCGAATCAGCTCGTGAATGTAGGACTGATCGCGAAACCGGACTTCGGCCTTCGTCGGATGCACGTTGACGTCCACCGCGTCGAGCGGCATCTCGATGAAGAGGTGTACTTCCGGACTGCGCTCCTTGATCGAGGCAACGCTGTAGGCGTCGATGATCGCGTGCGCGATGGTCTTGTCCTTGACGACGCGACGGTTGATGAAGATGTTCTGTGGGCCGCGCGTCGGCCCCTGCTCGGCCAGGGCCGCCACGAACCCGCTGATCGTTACGTCGCCTGCGCGGCGCATCTCCACGAGATCGCCGCGCTCGCCGTAAATCTGATACAGCCGATCCTTCACCGTCTGCACCGGCGGGCACTGCAGCAGGTTTCGGCCGACGCTCGTCAGGGTGAAACCGACCTCGGGATAGCACAGCGCAAGCTGCGTGACGATGCGCGAGATCTGCGCCGACTCCGCCGAGTCCGACTTGAGGAACTTCCGGCGCGCGGGCAGGTTGTAGAAGAGGTCTGCGATCTCGATCGACGTGCCTTCGGGCGTTCCCACGTCGTTCACGGCGCCGAGCGTCCCGCCCTCGACCACGACCTCCGTGCCGAAGTCGGCCCCCCGCGCGCGCGTTCGCAGCGTGAAGCGGCACACCGACGCGATGCTTGGCAGCGCCTCGCCGCGGAACCCGAGCGTGTCGATGCGCGCGAGATCCTCGGCCTGGCGGATCTTGCTCGTCGCGTGGCGCTCGATCGCCAGCCTCGCGTCGGCGGGGTCCATCCCGAACCCGTCGTCGACGACCCGGATCCGCTGCTTGCCACCCGCCTCGACGGCCACGACGATGCGCCTGGCCCCCGCGTCGATCGCGTTCTCCACGAGCTCTTTCACGACCGACGCCGGGCGCTCGACGACCTCTCCGGCGGCGATCTGGTTCGCGAGGCTCGCGGGAAGCTGCTGAATCCGTCCCATGACCTCAGAGCCAGTGCTTCCGGCCGAACGCGACGAGCATCGCGCCGCTCACCGCGACCATGATCGCCGCAATCCACAAGAACTGCGCGCCCTCGCCGCCCGGCAGCATCGGCAGCCGGATGTTCATGCCCCACATGCTGGTCAGCACCGTGAGCGGCAGGAAGATCGTGGACATGATTGTCAGGACCTTCATCACACGGTTCAGGCGGTTCGAGATGGCCGACAGGTACCCTTCGAGAATGCCGGTGACGCGGTCCTGGAACATCGCCGCCTCGTCCGAGTACCGGACGAGGTGGTCGTGGACATCGCGGAAGCGATACGCCATTTCGTTTGTGATCTGCGGGAACTCGCGCCTCGCCAGACGCCCGACGACATCGCGTTGCGGAATCAGGACGCGGCGCAGCTTGGCCAGGTCGCGCTTCACCGCCAGAATCGGGCGGACCAGATTGTCGTCGGCGCCGAGAATGGCCTCCTCTTCGAGCGTCTCCATCTGCGCCTCGATCTCACCGAGCTCGGGCGCGTAGTTGTCGATGATCGAATCGACGATCCGGTGCAGCAGGGCAACCGGTCCCTCCTCGAGCAGGTGGGCATGAAGGCCGCACTGGGCGCGCAACCGCTCGATGCTGCGAGAGCCGCCGTCGTGCACGGTGACCAGGTAGTTGGGGCCGAGGAAGAAATCGACGTCGCGCGTGGCGAACTCGTGTTCGCCCGCGCGGAAATCGATGCGGTGCAGGATGAGATAGAGATAGCGGTCGTAGCTCTCGGCCTTCGGGTGATGGGCGTCGTCCAGCGCATCCTCGACCGACAGCGGGTGAAAGCCGAACGTGCCTGCGAGCACCGCCTGCACCTCCGCCGGATCGCCCTTCTCGACGTCCACCCACAACGTCGCGCCCGACCCCGCCGCGAGCCAGCGCGGATCCACCTGGTCCGACGTCGTCGTCTTGCCGTCCTGGTGCCGGTAGACAGTTACCATGTGGCCTTCCGCCGGCGGACCAACGGCCGGACGTGGGGAGACCCGATCAGTCCCCCGCTTTGGTCGAGAGCGCCGCCTGCGCAGCCGCCAGCCGCGCGACAGGCACGCGATAGGGCGAACAACTCACGTAGTCGAGGCCGACCTTCTCGAAGAAGTGAATCGACGCGGGATCGCCGCCGTGCTCGCCGCAGATCCCGAGCTTGATGTTGGGCCGTGTCTGGCGTCCCTTCTCGACGGCCACTTCCACGAGCTGACCCACCCCGCTCGCATCAATCGTCGCGAACGGGTTCTTCTTCACGATCTCGAGCTCGGCGTAGTGTGGCAGGAACGAGCCCGAGTCGTCTCTCGACATCCCCAGCGCCGTCTGCGTGAGGTCGTTGGTGCCGAAGCTGAAGAATTCCGCCGAGCGCGCGATTTCATCGGCCGTGAGCGCCCCGCGGGGGATCTCGATCATCGTGCCGACCATGTAGTTGAGCTTCACCTTGCGCTCCGCCTGCACGTCGCGGGCGGCCTGGTGCACGACGTCGAGCTGCAGGTCGAGCTCCTTCTTGAACCCTACCAGCGGAATCATGATCTCGGGACGGACCTTGATCCCCTCTTTCTGCACGATGGCCGCCGCTTCGAAGACGGCGCGCGCCTGCATCGCCGAGATCTCGGGGTAGTCGATGCCGAGCCGGCAGCCGCGAAGGCCGAGCATCGGGTTGAATTCGTGCAGCTGGTTGACCCGAGACTGGATCCGGTCGACGGGCACGCGCAGCTTCTTGGCCAGATCGGCCTGCTGCTCGGGCGTCTGCGGAAGGAACTCGTGCAGCGGCGGATCGAGGAAGCGAATCGTCGCCGGGAATCCCTTGAGCGCGCGGAAGATGCCGGCGAAATCGTCGCGCTGGTATGGCAGCAGCTTGGCGAGCGCCGCTTTGCGCGCCTCCAGCGTCTCGGCGAGGATCATCTCGCGCATCGCGTCGATGCGGTCGCCTTCGAAGAACATGTGCTCGGTGCGGCACAGGCCGATGCCGACGGCACCGAAGGCGATCGCGGCCTTCGTCTGCTCGGGCGTGTCGGCATTGGTGCGCACCGTCATCCTGGTCGCCGCGTCGCACCACTTCATCAGCTGCTGGAAGTTCTTGAATTTTTCAGTCTTCCTGGCCGCCGCATCGCCGTCGACGAGCCCCGCCACGATCTCGGACGGCGCGGTCTTGACCTGACCCGCATAGACCTTTCCGGCCGTGCCATCGATCGACATCCAGTCGCCTTCCTTGAACGACCGGCGGTCCACCGACACGGTGCGCGCCTGGTAGTCCACCTCCACGGCGGCCGCACCGCACACACAGACCTTACCCATCTGGCGCGCCACGAGGGCGGCGTGCGACGAGACACCGCCGCGCGCCGTCAGGATGCCTTCGGCCGCGATCATCCCTCGCAGGTCCTCCGGCGACGTCTCGAGGCGGACGAGCAGCACCTGCTCGCCCTTGGCCGCCGCCGCGACGGCCCGATCCGCGTTCAGGTAAATGCGGCCAGACGCCGCGCCTGGTCCCGCCGGCAGCCCTGTCGCGATGGGCGTCATCTTGCCCAGCGTCGCCGCGTCGAACACCGGCGCCAGTAGTTGGTCGAGCTGATCGGCGGGGTTCCGTCCAATCGCGGTCTTCCAGTCGATCAACTTCTCTTTCTGCATGTCCATCGAGAACTTCAGCGCGGCCATCGCGGTGCGCTTGCCGTTCCTCGTCTGCAGCATGTAGACGACGCCGTTTTCAATGGTGAACTCGAAGTCCTGTACGTCCTTGAAGTGGCGCTCGAGATTCTGGCGAATCCGCTCGAGCTCGTGGTACGCCTTCGGCAGGTGCTTCTTCAGCTCGGCCACCGGCTCCGGCGTCCGCACGCCCGCGACGACGTCCTCGCCCTGCGCGTTGATCAGGAATTCCCCATAGAACTCCTTCACGCCATTGGCGGGATTGCGCGTGAAGGCCACGCCTGATCCTGACTGGTCGCCGGTGTTGCCATAGACCATCGCCTGCACGTTGACGGCCGTTCCCCACTCGGTGGGGATGTTGTATTTCCGCCGGTAGACGATGGCGCGATCGTTCATCCAGGAGCCGAAGACCGCGCCGACGGCGCCCAGGAGCTGGTCCCAGGGCGAGGCCGGAAACTTGCGGCCGACGCGATCCTTGACCAGCGCCTTGAATCGGGCGACGAGCTCCTTCAGATCGTCCACCGTGAGCTTGGTGTCCTCGATGTCCTGGTGATATCGCTCGTGCTTGAGCGCTTCGATGACCATCTCGAACGGTTCGTGGTCTTCGTCGGGACGCTTCTGCACGCCCAGCACGACGTCGCCGTACATCTGGACGAAGCGACGATAGCAATCCCAGGCAAAGCGCGGATTGCCCGTCTTGCGGGCCAGCGCCTCGACGGTCTGATCGTTGAGGCCGAGGTTGAGAATCGTGTCCATCATGCCCGGCATCGAGTCGCGCGCGCCCGAGCGCACCGACACGAGCAGCGGGTTCTTGAGGTCGTCGAACTTCTTGCCGGTCTGCCGCTCGAGCGCCGTGATCCCGGCTTCCATCTGCGCCCGCAGGGCGCTGGGATACGTGCGCTTATGGTCGTAGTAATACGTGCACACCTCGGTGGTGATGGTGAAGCCGGGGGGAACCGGCAGGCCGATGCGACACATCTCGGCGAGGTTCGCACCCTTGCCGCCGAGCAGCGGCTTCATGCTGCCGTTGCCGTCGGTCTTCTTGCCGAACTGATACACGTACTTGCCCTTCGTCGCCACGGCTTTCGCCGCCTTCGTCTTCGCCATCGAGTTTTGTACTCCAGTAGGGCGAGGTCTTTCGGACCCGCCGTGTCGTTATGACTCCGTCACAATTTCGGAAATATCCGCGATGTCGAGGATGAGGTCGCGCAGCGTTGCGACGAGGCCGAGCCGTGCCTCTCGCAGCTGCGTGTCATCGACCATCACCATTACCTTGTCAAAGAACGCCGCCACGACGGGACGCAGTGCGCCGATCGTGTGAAACGCGCCAGCATAGTCGGATCCCTTCAGAGCATTGGCGATTTCTGGACGTGCCTCGTCGAGAATCCGCAGAAGCGCAAGCTCTTCAGGACTTGTCAGCAACGCCCTGCTCGAGGGTGTCACCATCAGCGTGACGCCCTTGGTAATGTTCTTTACTCGTTTCATCAGCTCGGCCACGGCGAGCAGCGAGACCGAGCCCGTCATGTTCGAGAGGGCTTCGAGCTTGCGTCGGGCCTCGTGGACGTCGAGCCGGTCGAGATCGCCCACCACCGCCCGGACCATCCGCACTTCGAACCCGCGCTGCTCGAAGAGGTACAGCACGCGCTCACGGGCAAACGCGTAGAGCGCCTGCTGCGCGTCGGCATCAAGGCCCCACGGCTCCGCGGCCCGCGTGAGCAGCGCGCCGAGAAGGTTGCGCGCGGTGACACCCGTTACCTCGGGCAGGTCCGCGAGAATCTTGACGGCACCCTGCGTCAGCCGCCGCAGGCCCAGCGGATCGCGCGAACCCGTCGGCCGTTCGCCAGCCGCGAACATGCCTGCCACCGAATCGAGCTTGTCGGCCAGTGCCACTGCCGCCCATGCGACCGCCGCTGATCCCAGTTGATCCTTCGTGGGCGCAGCCTCGGCTTCGACGCCAATCGGAAGATAGTGGAAGTAGATCGCCTTCCACACTGCCGGCGGCTGACCCTCTTCGCGCGCGTAGATGCCGCCCATCGTGCCCTGCAGCTCGGTGAGCTCGCGCACCATGCCGGTCGCCAGGTCGGCCTTCGCCAACCGGCCCGCCCGCTCGGCGTCGGCGGCAACGTCGGGACGCTGGAAGGCCTCGCGAGCGATCCACGCCGCCAGCCCAGCGACGCGCTCGGCTTTTTCGCGGTACGACCCCAGCTTCTTGTGGAACAGGATGGTGGACAGGCGATCGATCCGCGACTCGAGGGTCGCCGCGCGGTCCTCGTCCCAGAAGAAACGCGCGTCACGCAACCGCGCGGTCAGGACGCGCTCGGAATTACGCGCGATTACCTCGGGCTTCTCCACCTCGGTATTCGTCACCGCCAGAAACGCCGGCTTGAGCCGGCCCTCGTCGTCCACCACCGGAAAGTAGTGCTGGTGATGCACCATCGTCGTGGTGAGCACTTCTTCGGGAAGCTCGAGAAACTCGACGGGAAAGTGCCCCGCGACGACCGACGGATACTCGACCAGATCCGGAACCTCCTGCAGCAGCGTCGAGTGCGCCGCGACCGCGCCGCTCACGCGTCCGCCGAGCCGCCGTGCGTGTGTCTCGAGCTCGCGCCGGATCTTGGACTCGCGCGCGCTCCGGTTGAGGATCACGAAGTTTTCGAGCAGGCGCGCCTCGTAATCCTCGAACGTTTTGACCTTGATGGCGCGGCCAGCCCGGCCGCTGGTGGTCAGAAATCGATGGCCATACGTGTTGGCGCCGGACGCGACGTCCTGGACGAGCGGCCCCTGTGCCGACTCCGTGCGCCGGATCACGAACGGAACCACGCGTCCGCCGTAGAGCAGGATCAGCCAGCGTACCGGGCGCGCGAAGACGAAGTCCCCCTTGCCGTCCTCGAGGTACGCGTCCCAGCGCATCTGCTTGGGAAAGATCAGTCCGCGGAGCAGCCCGGTGAGCACGTCGCCGAGCACATCGACCGTGGACTTCCCGCGTTGCCGCACGCGATAGGCGAGATAGGCGCCCTTCGGTGTGTCGTGGCGCTCGAGCGCCGCCAACTCGACGCCGTACTTTTTCGCAAAGCCGGTTGCGGCAGGCGTCGGCTCGCCGTCGGGCTTGAAGGCTGCGGCCACCGGCGGGCCGGTCACCAGTTCCTCGTGGTCGGTCTGCCGCTCGGCCAGGCGCATCACGCGAGCGGTCAATCGCCGGGGCGTGCTGTAGCTTTCGGCAGGCGCATCGCTGGTCAGGCGTGCATCCTTGAGGCGCGCATCGAGCTGCGTGGCCAACTGCGACGTGAGCCCCGGCAGCCACCCGGCCGGAATCTCTTCGCACCCGATCTCGATGAGCAGCTCGCGATCCATCCGCTTACGCCGGCTCCTTCTGTTCGAGGGCGGCCGCGCCATCGACGTACGCCTTCGCGATCTTCACCGCGAGCTGCCGGACGCGCAGGACATACGCCGTCCGTTCGGTGACGCCGATGCTGCCGCTCGAGTCGAGGATGTTGAATAGGTGCGAACACTTGAGGCAGTGCTCGAGCGCCGGCCAGACCAGTTTCGAGTCGAGCAGCATCTCGCCGAGCGCGTAGTTTCGGTCGAAGAGATCGCGATGCGCCGCCGAGAACGCCTCGAGCGGCATCGTGACCTGGCCGAAGGCGTACTTGGACTGCTCGACCTCCTCTTGGAGGCGGACTTCGCGGTACCTGACGTGACCGCCCCACTCGAGATCGAAGACGTTGTCCACCCGCTGCAGGAACATCGCGATCCGCTCGAGGCCGTAGGTGATCTCGCAGGAGATGGGCGCGAGATCAATGCCGCCGACCTGCTGGAAATAGGTGAACTGCGTAATCTCCATCCCGTCGAGCATCACCTGCCAGCCAATCCCCCAGGCCCCCAGCGTGGGCGACTCCCAGTTGTCCTCCTCGAAGCGGATGTCGTGCTGGCGCGGGTTGATGCCGCACGATTCGAGGCTGTCCAGATAGAGCTGCTGCACTTCGTCGGGCGAGGGCTTGAGAATGACCTGGTACTGATGGTGTTTGAAGAGGCGATTCGGATTCTGCCCAAAGCGACCGTCGTCAGGGCGGCGCGACGGCTGCACGTAGGCCACGCTCCAGGGCTTGGGTCCGAGGACGCGAAACAGGGTCTCGGGATGCGACGTCCCGGCGCCGACCTCGAGGTCGAGCGGCTGCTGCAGCAGGCAGCCATGCGACGCCCAGAACGCCGAGAGTTTGAGGATGAGATCCTGCAGGGTCACGCGAGCAACAGTTTCAGGGGCTAGTGGTGGCGTCGGATCTCGCGCAGCACGCGATCCGACTTCAACGTCTTTTCCAGGTGCATCGTAATCAGCGTCCGGTGGACGTGTTCCAGTTCTCGCATCACGCCGGACGGTTGGGGTAGCCTGCTGATCTCGCGCGGCGTGGCACGCGCGGACGCTGTCAGGAACGCTCTCGCCTCGTCGGAGAATGCATCCCGGGTCTCTGGATACACCCCCTGCAGCCGCAGCAGCCAGTACTCGAAGTACCGCGCCAGCGGCTCGACCGGGGCACCTGCGCTCAGCGCGTCGAGCATCGAGACGCCCAGCCGGTACAGGCGGTCGTCGGCATCGGCCTCCTGCGCCCACTCGTCGATCAACTCAGCAAAATACCCCAGATACCCGAGCGCGTCGCACGGTTCCTCGCCCGCGTCGAGCATGCCCGCACGCGAGCCCGCATCCATCGCCAGCATCAGCGGCGACCGCACCGGCTCGGCGTAGTTCAACCCGACGAGGTCACGTCCCTCGCGCTCGAAATACGCCACGCGCGCCTCGGTCAGCGGCTCGAGCGCCGCCGCGAACCGCGAGCGCGACCGCCGGGCGCCCTTGGCTACGCCCCGCTTCTTGCCCCGGTCACGCGTCAGGAACACAACAATGCGATCGGCTTCGCCTAGCTTGTAGGTGCGGAGAATCAGCGCGTCGGCGGTGTGCAGCGGCACGAGCGCTCGTATTTTACGTCGAATACGCAGGCTCACCCAGCGGGCGTCAGGAATCGCGCAAAGACCGTCGCCAGACCCAGGAACGAGAAGAAGCCGAATACGTCCGTCATCGTCGTGATGAACACCGACGACGCCAGGGCCGGGTCAATACCGGCGGCGCGCAGGCCGAGCGGGACGAGCACCCCCGCGGTGGCCGCGACAAACATGTTGATCACCATGGCAGCCCCCAGGACGAGGCCGAGCACCGAATCGCCCCGTGTGATCCACGCCACCCCGGCCGCAACGAGCCCCAGCGTCACGCCATTGCCGATACCGACCGCGGCCTCCTTCAGCAGCGCTTTCCGGGAATTGCTCCAGCTCAACTCACCGAGCGCGATCCCGCGCACGATGACTGTCAGCGTCTGCGTCGCGGCGTTGCCGCCCATACCGGCGACGATGGGCATGAACACCGCAAGAATCGGAAGCGCATCGATCGTGTTCGTGAAGAGCCCGACGACCGCCGCCGCCAGAAACGCCGTGGCCAGATTGACGCCGAGCCACGGTAGACGCTTCCGCAGTGACTCGCCGGCAGGCGTGAACACTTTCTCGTCGCCCACGACGCCGGCCAGACGGTAGATGTCTTCGGTGGCCTCGTCCTTGATGACGTCGATGACGTCGTCGACCGTGATGACGCCAACCAGCTTGTTCTCCTCGTCCACGACGGGGATCGCCAGGATGTTGTACGACGCGACCTGGCGCGCGACCTCCTCCTGGTCCATGTCCACGCGCGCGCTGATCAGATCGGCGGTCATGATCCGCTTCAGCGGCGTTTCTGGCGAGACGAGCAGGAGACGCCGCAGCGACACGACGCCCACGAGATGCCGCCGCTCGTCCACAACGTAGAGATAGAACACCATCTCGACGTCGCGGTTCGTCTGTAGCTCGGTGATGGCCTCGCCGACCGTCATGTCTTCGCTGAGCGCGAAGACATGCGGGTTCATGATGCGGCCCGCGGTCTGCTCGTCGTACTCGAGCAGGTTCTCGACGACACCCGACTCCTTCGGGCGCATCAGGTCGAGCACCGCGGCCGATAGCTCTTCCGGCAGGTGATCGATCAACGCGGCGGCGTCGTCTGAAGGGATTTCCTGCGCGAGTTTCGCGATCTCTTCGGCGGCACGCGTAGCCAGCAAGCCTGCGCCCGCGACAGGGCCGAGCTCGGAAATCGCTTCCATCGCCAGGCGGCCGTTTCGTTCGGCCAGCAGGCTGAAGGCCGCTTCGCGCTCCTTGTCGGGCAGTTCGCTGAAAACCTGGGCCAGGTCCGCGGGATGCTGCTTCTGCAGCAGGTTCAGTAGGTTAGCGGACGCACCGATGCGCAGCAGCCGCTTGGCTGAATCGAGGACGAGATCAATTCTTCGCTGCGCCGCCATGAT
>Ga0210380_10000166_pt1 | contig 37094 bp, 37 predicted proteins | sample PLM4_5_coexredo_FD_155476 | JGI IMG/M metagenome (GOLD analysis project Ga0210380, IMG submission 155476) | Groundwater sediment microbial communities from an aquifer in East River, Colorado, USA - PLM4_5_coex redo | ecosystem: Environmental > Terrestrial > Soil > Riparian zone | place: USA... | reverse complement strand
GGACCAGGCGCTATACCGGGTCTCGCTCGCATGGGCATCGATCCTGCCCCCGGTCCTGGCGGTCACGGCCATGAGCGTGCTGCTGTCCGTCGTGTCGCGCAGCAGCGTGGTCGGCGTGGGGATCCCGGTGGTTCTCGCTCTGCTCATGCAGCTGGCCGCGCTGCTCGACGGTCCGGAGCCGCTGCGGCGTCTGCTGATCACGTCGGGATTTGTCGCGTGGCACGGCCTGCTGGCCCAGCCCCCCTTTTATGGATCGCTCGTCCACAGTGCGACCGTCAGCGCCGTCTGCTTCGGCGGGTGCCTGGCCATCGCATACTGGCAGCTGCGCCAGCGCGACATCGGCGGGTAGGAGTCTGCATGGCCGCGCGTAACGTGCGCATCGTGATCGCCGCCCTGGCGGCCGCCGGCGCCGTCGGGTGTACATTCAGCCCGATCACCGCCAGCCGGATCGAGGGTGCCATCGCGCCAACGTTTGCCAACCTGGTTCACGTTCAGATGTCGTGGCTGGGAGTGCCGCCACTGCCGGCCTCTCAGTCCGGCGTCACCGCACGCTGCCGCCGGCTGATCGATCGCCAGGCGGGATCCGGCGAGTGGACCTGCGTCCTGGCGTGGCGCGGCCCCGACCGGCGCCTGCTTCGCGACACGTTCGAGCTCGTCGTCGGGACCGACGGCTGCTACACGGCGACGGCCTCAGCCGAGAGCTTCGGCGGGCCGATGCTGACGGCTGAGGACGGACGGAGGGTGCGCAACGTGCTCTATGCGTTCGAAGGGTGCTTCGACACCACTTGATCCCGCCGGCGCAAGGGAGGCCGGGAAAGGACCGGCTCCTCTCGGTGCGCTACTCGGTCGCCAGTGCGACCGCCGTCGCGGCCTTCGCGATGATCGCCGCAACGGCTCGCGGCTGCGACACGTAGACCGAGTGACTGCCCTTGACTTCGGTCACGCTCGATCCGGCGCGCTTCGACATCGCGCGCTGAGCGTCGGGGGGAATCATCCTGTCCTCGGTCGATACGAGATACCAGCTTGCCTTGGTCTTCCACGCCGGTGCGCCGACGGCGCCGTTCAGCGCTTCGAGGCCCCAGGGCACCTGGGAGTCCGCCATGAACGCCGCCAACTCCGCGCTCACATCCGCAGCGAACGATTCTCGAAACTTCGCCCGATCCAGAAACAGGTAGCCGTCCTGCGGCGGCAGGATCGGCGGCACTGGCGCTCCCGGCGGCGGGTCCTTGATCAGCGCGGACACGGACTCTCCTTTGTCGGGAGCGAACGCCGCGATGTAGACGAGCCCCGCGACCTGTGGATCAGTGCCGGCCTCCGTGATCACGACGCCGCCGTACGAATGGCCGACGAGAATCACCGGGCCGTCCTGCCTGGCCAGCGTCCGCCTGGTGACCGCGACATCGTCGGCCAGCGAGGTGGTCGGATTCTGGACGATCGACACGTTGTAGCCGTCCTTCGTGAGCTGGTCGTAGACGCCCTGCCAACCAGACCCGTCCACGAACCCCCCGTGCACCAGAACGACGTTCTTGACGCCATCGACTGCTTTCGCTTGTGACATGGATACCTCCGAATGTCAGAACATCACCGCTTTCCGTACTCGGTAAACACGTAGTCCCTCGCCTTTGCTCTCGTGTGGCACGCGACCCCGCACTTGGCGTCATTCCCCTGCGGCGGCGTGCCAGCTGTGGTGCCGGGCTTGAACGTGTCGGACGCCTGGTCGTAATCGAACACGGCATATCCCCCCCCGCCGCTGTCCGCGAACCTCTGGCTGTCCTTCGCCATGAAGTCGACGTTCACCAGGCTCCCAGGTACGGTCGCATCGGGGAAGAACGCGTTCGGTTTCGGAGTCCAATGGATCTTGGCCATCTTGGCCCCGTCCGGGACGGGCTTGCCGTTGGCGGGAATGCCAGCGCGGTAGGCGTCGATCATCACGGGATTGCCGAGGATGACCGCGACGACCCTTTCGTTTCGACTGAGGGAAATGCTCTGCCAGTCTTCGTAACCCCTGAACTCGGAGAACGCGAGCCCCCCGGTACCTTCACGGTGTATTTGTCCTGCGCCGACACGGCCAGGCCGCCTACGACGGCAAGCCATACCGTCGCCGCTCCAATCGTCAGCATGTTCTTGCGACTCATCGCAGCACCTCCTGGATCACGATGAATGAGACTACATGCGCGTCGTCGGTGCCATTGAACGAAGGTATGGGCGATACCTTCGTATTACTTCGGACAACCGCGGGGAGCTGCACGAGATGCGCGCGTGATGCGTCGGACCCTCGTCGTGATGTACGCTCACGTGGAGGAGTCGCGCATGGCCCTGATGACACTTGATGACGTAGCCGGCATCAGTCGCCGGGTGGTTGGCCAGATGGATCGCCGGCTCTCGCTGCTCAGCGTGATGCTGACCCGAGGTGGCGCCGGCCATGTCGAGCTTCTCATCGGCAGGCAGGACTGCGAGACCGACCCCTGTCGCTATCTGTTCAACGTGACGCGTAAGGGGGCCGACGCTCTGGCACTCGAGCTGGGCTACAAGCTCCGGATGGCGCTGAACAGCGCCCGCTGGTAACCGGTCAGATCGGCCAGCTCAGTGCGGTGCGTCACGCGCGTCGCCGGCCCTCGCGCGCATAGCGACCCGGGGGCTGACCCACGAGCCGGCTGAAGGCGGTACTGAAGGTACTCGCTGAGCCATAGCCGACGCGTTCCGCCACCTCATCAAGCCCGAGATCCTGCCGGCGGAGCAGATCCTTCGCGACTGCCATCCGCCACGCAAGAAGGTATTCCATCGGCGGCATGCCGACCGTGCGCGTGAAGCGTTCGAAAAACGCGGAACGCGACAGACCGGCCGCCTTCGCGAGCAAGGCGACTGTCCACGAACGCGCGAGTTGGCTGTGCATCTGCCGCAACGCCGGCCCGAGTCGAGCATCGGCCAGCCCGCGCAGCAGACCAGGCGGCGCGCCCTCCCCCGGCGTCGCCCTCAGCGCTTCGATGAGCAGAACCTCCACCAGGCGAGTGAGCACGAGGCCGCGTCCTGCCCGCCGGTCGCTCGCCTCCTCGCCGACGAGACCCACCAGGATCGAAAGGCGTTCCACGCCACGTACGTGCACGAGCGACGGCAACAGCGACACCAGCAGCGGGGAATCGGGTGAGTCGAACTCGAACCAGCCGCCGAGCAGCCGCACGTCGGGCCGCCCGCCGCGCCTGCCATGGCGGACTTCCCCCATCGCTTTCGACGCGACGTTCGGGTCGAGGCGCTCCACTCCTGCGGGCTCGAAGCCGGACATCGTAAAGGCCGGTGTCGCCGGGAGGAGCACGAAGTCGCCGGCCTCGAGCGTCAGCGGGCCGTGGCCATCGACCCTCAAACGACAGCGGCCCTCCAGCACGGCGCAGAAGCTCGGCTGGCCGAAGGCGGAATAGCGGACACCCCACCGGCCGGCGCCGCTGATGGGCCGCGAAAACACCGCCCGCGGCTGCAGCAGCGCGATGATTTCCGAGAGTGGGTCGTTCATCGCTGGACGATGGCCAATGAAATCAGGACTCCACATCGTAGAACGTCCAGGCGGCAGCCGCCATAGTAGTCGACGACACGAGGGGGCGATTGACACGGCCCCACCAAAAGGAGTCGTCATGAATACCGTGCTGATTACTGGTTGCTCTTCCGGCTATGGCCTCGCGACGGCGCGCCACTTCCACGCCCGTGGCTGGAACGTGATCGCCACCATGCGAACACCGCGCGAACACATCCTGGCGTCGGGCGATCGCATGCGCGTCCTCGCACTCGATGTGACCAGGCCCGAGAGCATCGCTGCCGCGATCGAGGCGTCCGGGCCCATCGACGTGCTCGTCAACAACGCGGGCATCGGGGCCGTCGGCGCCTTCGAGGCAACGCCGATGTCGACGGTGCGCGAGCTGTTCGAGACCAACACCTTCGGCGTGATGGCGATGACGCAGGCCGTGCTACCGCAGTTTCGCGCGCGACGATCCGGGGTGGTGGTGAACGTGACGTCGAGCGTGACGCTGGCGCCGATGCCTCTCGCGGCGGCGTACACCGCGAGCAAAATGGCGATCGAAGGGTTCACGGGTTCCCTCGCGCACGAGCTCGAGGGGTTCAACGTGCGCGTCAAACTGGTTGAACCGGGCTACTGCCCCACCACTCAGTTTACGAGCAACGGCGGATCGCGCATCGAAGGGCTGTTTCCGGGGGCGTACGCGGGGTTCGCCGCGCCGATTCTGGCGGCATTTGCCGCTGTCACCACGGTGACGACCGAGACCGACGTGGCCGATGCGGTGTACCGCGCCGCGAACGATGCCTCGGGCCAGCTTCGCTTTCCAGCGGGTGCCGATGCGGTAGCTTTGGCCCAGTCTCGTTAGACTACGCACACCCTCACGCGCAAGTCCTTCAGGACGAACGTCGCCGCTATGGCCGTTCTGCTGCGACGATGGCTCGCGCGACGCTGACGAAATCTGGAGCCACGATGTCAGGCTGCGGACCAAGAGGGTAGAGCACCTTCCCTGGCCTCGCCACGAAGGCCGCGGCGCACCCCGCTCGAAGGGCTCCGACCACATCCCAGGCGTGCGCCGCGACGAGGCGGAGCTGGTCAATCGGCACGCCTAGTGCCTCGGCGACGGAGCGGTAGACTTCGGGAGCGGGCTTGAAGCGTCGCACGGCGTCGACCGAGAACGACCGGTCGAAGAACGTGGTCAAGCCCGCGTGTGTCAACTGCTGGGTCACCGCCGCCGGAGCCGAATTCGTCAAGGTGACGAGCCGCAGGCCGGCGTCACGCAACGCCTGAAGCCCTTCGACGACATCGGCGTGCGCTGGAAGCCTCAACATGCCTTGCAGGATCCGCGTCCGATCGCTCGACTGAAGCGAGACGCCGCGAGCGCTCGCCATCATGTCGAGCGCGGCGCCGGCGATACTGCCAAAATCCGAGTAGGGGCCAGCCAGCGTCACCACCTCCGAATACAACAGGAGCGTCGCGAACCATTCCTGCATCGCGCCGGCGTCGGCAAATACGCGGGCGAAATCGGGCTCCAGCGCCCGGAGATCCAGCAAGGTCTCGTTGACGTCGCAGACGATCACGCGAGGCATGTCGCCCCCCCCATCACGGGCACAGGCCTCAGCGCGACTTGCCCTGCTGGTTCAGGTCGTCGTAGATCGCGTCGACCAACATGGCGCCGGTGTAGGACGGCGTCGCATAGACCCCGTCGTACTCGCGAGTGACGTCGAGGCGGCGGATCCGGTCGAGCGTCATGCCGGCCGTGCGCGCATCGCGCACCCGATCGCGAATGATCGTCACCATGTCGCGGTACTCGACGACGTCGGACTGGTTGCCGATGCGGCCGTGGGCGGGCACGATACGTGTTCCGCCCTGCTGGTTCAGTTCCGGGACCGCAATGTCCACCAGCTCGTTCAGGCCGTCGAGCACGCCCTGAATCGAGCCGCCGCGCGCCCGGTCGAACTTCGGATACGAGGTGGTCGTGAAGACGTCACCGGCGGCGATCACGTCCGAGCCCCGGAACCAGACCATGACGTTGCCGTCGGTGAGCGACGGTCTCCAGCGGATCTCGATCGGCTCGTGGTTGAAGAAGAGCTTCTTCTTCGCCGTGAAGAACGTGTCCGTCGGCCACAACCGCTCGGGCAGCAGCGTCGGACTGCCCGGCAGGCTGATCCGGTTGAACCCCTTTTCGTGCGCGAAGATCGTCGCCTGCGGTCCGCCCAGATAGCCCGTGTTGCCCTGAAACATCGGTTGTCCGGCCGCGGCGAGATTCGCATTGCCGCCGATGTGATCGAGGTCGATGCTGGTGTCGACGATGCCGCGAATGGGTCCCTTGGTAAGGCGGCGCACTTCGGCGATCACCTTGTCGCTGACCTCGGGCACGCTGGCATCGACAAGGAGCGCCCCTTGATCGCCTACCTGCGCGACGACGTTGCTGCCGGCCCCGGTGACGATCAGGTAGACGTTGCCCTGCACCGGCAGCACTTCGACGCCCGCCTTCGACAAGTCGGGGCGACCCGGCCGATACTTCTGCTGGTCGGCCGTCAGCCCGCCGCCGGGCGCCTGCGCACCCTGAACGACCCACGAGCCTGCCACCAACGCGGCCAGAAGCGTGGTGACCGCGATCGCCCTGAATCGAGGCTTCATCCGCTGCCTCATCTGCCGCCACCAGCCGCCCGAAGCCGCTCGATGGTCCGCTGGTATTCGGGATACGTCGTCGCGGCGCCGCCCTGCGTGGCCTCGAACGGCAGCTTGAACTGTTCGGCGGGCTCAGTGTGCTTCGTGCCGAGCGGATAGTGCGGCACCCAGCCCACTTCCTTTCCCGCAAGCTCGTCCACCGACTCCCAGGGCATGACCGGGCCGACCGTCTGGCCGGGGTTGCGCACCCACGACTGGCTGCGGACGAGCGGCTCCTCGAGGTAGATGGGATCCTCGACGATCGAGACCATCGTCAAGAGGTCGCCGTGCAGGAAGAACTCCTCGCTCATCACGGCGTACGGGCTGGCATAGACGCCGACCTTCTGGAGGACCCCCATCTTCATGTGCGTGGTGGTCACCGTCAAACGGCCGTCGTGGAACGTGCCCGTGGAGAACCCCTCCCACGTGTACTCGGCGAAGTGGGACGGGTGGGCGCGTCCATCCACCCAGATCGTCCGGTCTGCGCGCCCGAACACGCCGACCAGCCGCAGCGCGAGGAGCTGCTCCGACACTGGATCACGCACCTCGCTGATGCGTATGTTCGGGCCCTCGCCCCGCATCGCGTACACGGCCGGCCACGCCTGCGCCATGCGTTCGGGTTGCGAGAGCACATCGGCATCCCAGCTCTCGGCCATCTGGCGCGCCGCGGCGTTGATCGGCAGGCCGGTGTAGTCACCGAGCAGCCCGCCGGCGCCGCGGTAGACGGCGTCTTCATGCACCCTGGCCGCCCACTCACCCGCCAGATCGATCCTCGAGCCCTGGGCGAACGCCTGCGTCGCGACCATGCTTCCCCCAAGCAGCCACACGCAGGCGAGCCGTCCCTGTCTTGAATCGGGCATGCCAATCCTCGGATGCAGAAAGATCTCTTCTCTGCGCAGATTAGCATGCCCGCACGCGCTGACGCCGGTGCTCAGGCCGATCGCGCGCGTGTACAGAGATGTCACATGGGCTCAGTAACCGCTGGAGCCCTCCGCCGCATCGACACGGCCGCGATGCAGGCGGAAGAGCAGCACGAAATACGCGACGGCCAGCAGGAAGCCGGCCGGCCACCAGTAGAGACCCACCCGCAGCGCCTCCGGACTCGAGGCGGCATTGAACGCTGTCAAGGAACGCGACGGGTCGTTGGCCGCCGCGATCATCACCGGGTAGACCGACGCGGCCGTGGCCGCGAGGATGCCGAGCAGGAAGAGCGCGGAACCGAGGAAGGCGTCGCGATCGCGGCCGGCGCGGCGCGCGGCCAGACTCGACGCGAGACCGCCAAGAAAGACCACGGCGGAGGCCCAGGCGAGCGGGCGCGACACAAACCCACGAACCAGACCCGGCGCCACGATCCACGTGGCCGCGGTGGCCGCCGCCCACAGGACGACGACGACCGGAAAGAGACGCGCGGCGATCCCGACCGCCCGGTCACGCACCGGTCCGGCCGTCCGCCAGGCCAGGAAGAGCGCGCCATGGTGCGCCAGCGCCGTCAGGCCGAGGAGACCGGCCAGGACCGTGAACCAGTCGAGGATGCCCAACGCACCAAACGGCGAGAAGGAATCGAACAGCGCCAGCGTGAACCAGCCGTTGTCATCGATCGGAACGCCTCGCACGAGGTTGCCGAGCGCCACGCCGAACAGTACCGGCGCGAGCGTCGATGCCAGCCAGAACGTGCCGTCCCAGAACGTCTGCCACAGGCCATCGGCGACGTGCGAGCGGAGCTCGATCGCGATGCCGCGCAGGATGAGCACCCACAGCACGAGCATGATCGCGAGATAGAACCCCGAGAGCCCGACCGCGAGCACGCGAGGGAACGCGAGAAACAGCACACCGCCGCCGGCCAGCAGCCAGACCTCGTTGGCATCCCAGAAGGGGCCGATCGCGGCGAGCACCTGCCGCCGCTCGGCGTCGGAGCGCGCCACCCGCAGGTGAAGCGTACCGGCCCCGAAATCGAAGCCATCGAGCACGACGTAGACGGCGACCACCACCGACACGATCGCGAACCAGAGCATCTCCATGGCCGCGACTCCTCAGTGCGCGGCGGGCGCGGCGCCGCGGTCGATCTCGCGCGCCACCAGCCACAGAAAAACGACGCCGAGTATGAAATACAGGCCGGCGAACCCGAGCAGCGTGAACAGCGTCGTGCCGGCGTGAACGGTCGGCGAGGCTCCATCGGCGGTGCGCATCAGGCCGTAGACGAGCCATGGTTGACGGCCGAACTCGGCCGTCATCCAACCCGCGGTGTTGGCGATGAACGGAAACGGCATCGCGAGCACCAGCGTCCAGAGGATCGGCCGCGCACGCTCCAATCGATCCCGCCACAGCCACAGGGCCGCGATGGCCATCAGCGCGACGAACAGTGTGCCCAGGCCCACCATGATGTGGAAGCTGTAATAGAGCAGCTCGACGTTGTCGGGCCAGTCGCGCTCCGGAAACGAATCGAGGCCGCGAACCGTGGCGGCCACGTCGCCATAGGCCACCCACGACAGGACGGCCGGCAGCAGGATCGGATTGTCGAGACGCTTCGCCGCGACGTTGGGCTGTCCGATCGTCGCCAGCGGGGCGTAGGCGCCGCTCTCGAAGCGTCCTTCCATGGCCGCCAGCGTCGCCGGCTGCCGCTCGGCCACCTGTCTGGCCTGCTCGTGACCCGTCGGGAAGCCGGCGAGCAGCGAGGCGACGAGCCCTGCCACCACCCCCGTGCGGAGCGAGACCCGCGCAGCCGCGTAATGCTGTCCGCGAAGCAGCCAGAACGCGCCGACGCCGGCCATGACGAACGCGCCGGTCACCGTCGCCGCGACCTGGTTGTGCGCGAACTGTCGGAGCGCCCACGGGCTGAAGACGAACGCCGCGAGGTCGGCGACCTGATAGCTGCCGTCGGCGGCGATCCGGTGGCCGACCGGATACTGCATGAACGCGTTCGTGGCGATGATGAAATACCCCGAGAGCCAGCTCCCCACGAGCAGGGCCACGGCTGCGAGCAGGTGGAGCCGTGGACCGAGCCGCTGCTCACCAAAGACCAGCAGGCTGATGAAGCTCGATTCGAGGAAGAACGCGAACATGCCCTCCATGGCGAGGGTCTGGCCGATCACGCCGCCGGTCTGGCGCGAGAACCGGGCCCAGTTCGTCCCCAACTGGAACTCCATCGGCACGCCGGTGGCGACGCCCATGGCGAACGACAGCCCGAAGATGCGGATCCAGAACCGCGACGCCTCCTGCCACGGTCCGGCGGGATCGCGCCGCCCGATCACCTTCAGCACCACGATGAGCAGCGCGAGCCCCATCGTGAGCTGCGGAAAGATGTAGTGAAACGTCAGGGTGAAGCCGAACTGCACGCGATGCCAAAAGGCGGGATCTGTCATGGCTCTACCGGACAGGATCGGCCCCCGCGCGTGGGCGTGGGTCGACGAAGCGTCCCTTCAAAGTATGTCGTGTCTCACTATCAGGCGCCATGAGGCTCGAAGACTCGACTCGCCTCGCGATACCCAACAACTGCTTGCGCTGCATCACAAAGTGCGCGAGTCGAACGATCGGCAGGGACGCCCACGACGGGAGCCCGTGGAAGCGGTAGCCCCGGCCTCCGCGAGCCCGCACGATCAACCGCGTCGAGTTGCGAGCCGCCGCTTCCAGCACGAATGCCCACGTGACCAGCGGCGGACCGTCGGGACTCGGCCAGCCAAGGATGAGCGACCGATACGGCTCGAACGCGAGAACGACAAAGCCCTCCGTGGCGCCTGGCAACGCCGGGAACACAGTACCGATCCTGATGTGTTGAAGCGCCGGCACCAGGCACGTGGCACTCGGCCGCCCCCCGTTGTCCAGAGCGTCGTAGCTATACCAGCCGGCGCGACTGCCGGCGCCCATCTGAACCACCCACGGCCACACCGCCCGCGGCGCGCGGTCGACGGTGATCGCGTGCGTCAGCGTTCCGAGTGGCTGGCGAATGAGGTCGTCGCCGGGCAGCCGCCGCGTGCGCTCGGAATGATCGGCGCGGACCGATCGCCAGCCGGGGTCGTCTCGTATCACAGCGGCCGCGAGCGTTGCGGTAGCGAACAACAGTCCCCAGTCGAGCAGGACGCCCAGCCTGAACACACCGACCCCGCCGTACAGCAGGCCAGCCACGACGAGGGTCGTGCTCCAGAAGCGCGAGCGGAGAATCCGAAAGGCCAGCGTAATGCCCATCACGACCGACAGCGTCGGACACGGCACGATGCCGAAGGGCGAGGCGTACAGGTACGTAGTCCACGAGTCGGTGTCGAGAAAATGCGGGTACGTCCAGCCATACACGATGAGCACGACCGCGGGCACGACCCAGGCGAGCGAGCCGAGCTGGACGGAGGTATTCGACATGCGAGTTGCCGCACCGACGAGCACGGCAGCAAGAATGGCGAACACCGCCCCGTTGAAAGGATTGCCTGACAGCCACGCCAGGAGGCTGACGCAGAGGAGCGGTGCCACCAGCAGGTGGCCCATGACGCGCGGCGAGGGCCGCCAGCCGGCCACGATCGTCACGCCCAGCGCGGTAAGGAGGACGTGCCACATGATGGCAAGCCAGCGCCAGTCATTGGCGATCGCGGTGAGGCCGATCAGGATGGTTTGCGTCGACGGCACGTCAGCCCCCTATGCCCACGTCGCTCACGCGCGCCCCTCCGTGCCGCAGTGCCATAGCTCGGCAACACAGGTAGGGGCAACGACTGTGCCAGTCCTGCGTTGGGTGTGATCGTTCGGCCGGGAGTCCATTCGCTCGGGATCCTTCCCACGCCGCGGTGTGAATATTCCGCAGGTGCCGGCGGAAAATCGGCACTCCAAGGTGCCATGTGTCAATGTCATGACGAGGGGATCGATGCGTGCGATGTCGTTGACGCGCCGCGCTGACGGGAAAGTGGATCCCGTGGAGCTGCCGCGGCCCGAACCGGAGCCGGGGCAGGTCCTCCTTCGCGTGGCCGCGTGTGGCGTGTGCCGCACGGACCTGCACGTGGTCGACGGCGACCTGCCAGAGCCGTCGATCCCGATCGTTCCGGGCCACGAGATCGTCGGCCGTATCGAAGCGTGTGGCGCCGCGTTGACCGGCCTGGTGCCTGGCCAGCGCGTCGGCATTCCATGGCTGGGATGGTCCTGTGGAGAGTGTGCATTCTGCCGCGCCGGACGCGAGAACCTGTGCCGCTCGGCGCGATATACCGGCTACCAGTTGCAGGGTGGATACGCGGAGTACGCAGTCGCCGATGCCCGGTTCTGCTTTCCGCTCCCCGAGCAGTACGACGATGTGCACGCGGCGCCGCTGCTGTGCGCCGGCCTGATCGGCTACCGGGCCTACCGGATGGCGGGCAGCGGCCGCCGCCTCGGCATCTACGGGTTCGGCGCCGCGGCGCACCTCATCACGCAAGTCGCGGTGCACCAGGGCCGCGAGGTGTACGCGTTCGTGTCGCCCGGCGACGAGCAGGCAATGCGCCTCGCCCGCGACGTTGGAGCGTCCTGGGCCGGGCCCTCCACCGAGCCGCCGCCGGAGCCGCTCGACGCCGCGATCATCTTCGCCCCGGTCGGACCGCTTGTCCCCGAGGCCCTGTCGCGCACCGCGCCCGGCGGCGTTGTCGTCTGCGCTGGCATCCACATGAGCGACATCCCCGCCTTTCCCTATCGCCTGTTGTGGGAAGAGCGCACGGTCCGTTCGGTCGCCAACCTCACGCGCGCCGACGCCACGGAGTTCATGGCGGTGGCGGCCGGACTCACTATCCGCCCGCACATCACGGTCTACCCGCTGGCCGACGCGAATCAGGCGCTCGACGATCTGCGATCGGGACGGCTCTCCGGCGCCGCCGTGCTCGTCCCCTGACTCGAGCCACGGCGGCCCGGGAAGCCACTAGCTCGTCTTGGACCGGTGGGCCTCTGCGAGCAGTCCTGCGATCGTTCCGACGTCGAACGGCTTGGCAATCACCTCGTAGACACTCGTGGACAGTCGGCCGTGTGATGGGCTGGGCGGCCCCGGGCAACACCCGCCACCGCGCCGAGCGACATCGCCCGCTCGGTCCCAGCTGATTTGACATCGATTCAGGACCGCGTGAACGTATGCGGTTGGCCATGCCTCAAGCCGTGCGCGTCGATGTCGTTCCGAGCGACACACGAATGGTTTCGGTCGAGCCGGTCGACGACGGCACCACGTTCCGTTTGTGGCTCGACGCCAGCTTTCTCGAGTGTCTGAGCGAGGACGTATTGACGGCGGCTTTGGCCCATGAGCGTGGGCACGTCTGGGTGTTCACGCACCATCCGTATCTGGACACCGAACTACTGGCCAACGAAATCAGGATGCGTGTCGTCAGCCGGGACAGCCTGGTACGCCTCTATGAGAAGGTGTGGCAGCGGCAGGGGATGAAGGGGAATTTAGTGTACGTGCCCGAGTGACGTGTGCGCCTGGCGGCTAGCAACGTGAAGCAGCATGCTGATCCATCAGCTTCCATTCAACGCCGCGCTTTCGACGACAGCACGACTTATCGGCAGGCCGAATTTCCCCGGCGGCGCGAACTACTTCGCGGCCCGCGGCCCGCAGGGACGCGCGAGAGCAAAGCCGTCAAACGCGACCGTTGGTACGGTTAGTGCCCTTCACCGAAGCCGAACCGAAGGGACACGCCATGATCAGCTCACGAACGATGGCCTGAGGAATCGCCCTCGCGCTCCCATCTGGCAACGCCCGTGCCTGCGCCCGTCAGGGCACAGGGTCGTTGCGCCAGCGACGCGTCCGACCGCGTCGCGCTGGAGCCGTGGCGCCGGAGGATTGGGCTCGGGGCTTGCCTCGGCGCACGAGGTGCAGGGAAAACGCTGATGAAATTCATGTCACGCCGGCTGCTCTACATCGCCATCGTCCTGCTCGCGTGTGCGCCTCGCGCATGGGCGCAGCCATGGGGCGACGTCGCCAACTACTTCGTTGGCGGGTGGGTCAGCAACGTAAACACCCTCACTGTCGGACCGGATGGCGCCATCTGGTTCACCTTCGGCCGCTGCGACGACCCGTTCTGCACGACGACCGTTCACGAGTTCATCGGCCGAATCACCGAAGAAGGGACGATAACGGAGTTCCCCCTGCCGTTCTCTTCTGGACCCTACGGTCGCGGGGTGTACGGAATCACTACAGGGCCGGACAGCGCGCTCTGGTACACGGAGATTGAGGGTGGCCGCATCGGGCGCATGACGACAACCGGCATCGTGACGTCGTTTGCACTGCCCGCCCCTCACTCGCACCCGTATCTGATTACACCAGGCCCCGATGGCGCCCTGTGGTTCACACTGCCCCACGCCATCGGACGCATTACCACCGGAGGCGAGATCTCGACGTTTCCAATACCGACCGCCTACAGCAGCGATCCCACTGCGATCACGACCGGCCCCGACGGTGCCCTGTGGTTCACCGAGTTGAACGGGAACCGGCTCGGTCGAGTAACGACCCACGGCAACGCGACGTCCTTTGCGCTGCCGGACCATTGCAACCCGTTCGGCATCACATCGGGACACGACGACGCCCTCTGGTTCGCATGCAGCGGCAGCAACGCGATCGGACGTATCAGTCTCGATGGAGCCGTGTCGACTTACCAGATACCGACCCCCGCGAGTGTTCCTATCTACATGACAACGAGTCCGGACGGGGCAATCTGGTTCTCGGAACAGGAGGGGCTGAACATCGGCGTCATCACGCCCGACGGCGTGATGACCGAGTACCCGGTCTCGATCGGAAGGCTGGCGCACCACATTGTGTGGGGCCCCGGGGGGATCTGGCTGGGGAACGGCGCCTTCGTCGGCCATCTGATGATGCGAGATGTCACCGCGCCCACCATCGTCGGCATGCCGGCCTCCGGCTGCAGTATCTGGCCGCCGAATCACAAGCTGCGGCGTGTCGCGCGCATCAGCGCCATGGACGAGTCTGGCATCAACGTCCTGACCGTCACGGTTACGAGCAGTGAACCGCAGCTGCCGGGCCCGCCCGATACAGTCGTCACGCCCGACGGATCCGGAGGCTTCGTGGTGCAGCTACGAGCCGAGCGTCAACCTCATGGGCCTGGGCGCATCTATACAATCGTGGCGACCGTGCAGGACAACGCGGGGAACGTGGCTGAGGCCGTCAGCAGCTGCACCGTCCCGCGCGACGCGCGACGATAAGCGGCACCGGGACCGTCCGCCGTCTGCGGGTGCGAGGAGCCATGCGTGCGATGTCGTTGCTGCGCCGCGCTGGCGGGAACTTGGATGCCGTGGAGTTGCCGCGGCCCGAACCGGAACCGGCGCAGGTGCTCATTCGCGTGGCCGCGTGTGGCGTGTGCCGCACCGGACGCGAGAGTCTGTGCCGCGCTGCGCGATATACCGGCGAGCGATATTCCCGCCTTTCCCTTCCGAACGGCGCCCTGGAAGTGCCTAGTCCCCTGGAACCGTGATGACTTGCCTAAGTCCCGGAGCGCGGCGCCCGGATGGCAAGGCGCGAAGAGCGAGCTTATTGGGCATAAGTGAGCGATGAGCAACGCAGCCAGCCGGGATGCCCCGCCCGGGAATTAGGTGAGTCATCACGGTTCCAGGGGACTAGCTCGTCTTGGACCGGTGGGCCTCTGCGAGCAGTCCTGCGATAGTTCCGACGTCGAACGGCTTGGCGATCACCTCGTAGACGCCCAGCCTCTTGGCGTGAGCCATCATCTGGGGCGTTCCGAACGCCGTCATCATGACGACGGCACTCGACGGCGTTTGCTGGCGAATCCGCTCGACGAGTGAGAGGTCGTCGCAATCTGGAAGGCGAAAGTCGAGCAGTACGACGTCAATCGACTCGGACGTGTTCAGGAGACGCAGTGTCGTCGCCGCATCGTTGGCTTCGAGCACCCTGTGACCCGCCTCGGTCAACGTCTCCGCGACCGCCCAGCGGATGAGCATCTCGTCCTCGACGATCAGCACCCGGAGCGACCCCACAGCGGCCTCTGATGTCATACCTCTAGAGGCGCAACCGCACATGGCGTGCCAACTGGAGATCAACGCCGAGGCCGCACTTCTCCGACGAGGGTCGCTCCTTGAGTGACCATCGGATGCGCGATTCGTCGTCGATGACCCAGGACGTTTGCATGAGGCATGTGCGGCGCATTTTTCCGTGTTCGGGGGAATTCTTCACATCGCCTCCAACGACTCCCGGCGCCTGTCGTTCCGGCGCCGTCGTCTTCGGCAGGCACGCTGCTTGCGGTATCGAATCGTGAGCTCGAACCAGCAAGGAGGAGCCGCGATGTCAACTGCAACGATCAGCGAAGGCGATCTTCGGGTCCGGGATGCCGTGCTGCGCCAGCTGGAATGGGATCCCACGGTGGATGCCAGCGCCGTCGGTGTCGCGGCCAAGGGGGGCGCGGTCACCCTGACCGGCTACGTCGATTCGTACCGCGGCAAGCTGGCGGCCGAACGCGCGGCAAAGCACGTGCGCGGGGTGCGTGCCGTGGCCAACGACATCGAAGTGCGGCTGAAACTCGCCCGGACCGATGCCGAGATTGCGGCCGACGTCGTGCGTGTCCTCGCGCTGCGCAGCACGATTCCGGAAACCGTCCAGGCCGCGGTACACGAAGGTCACGTCACCTTGACTGGCAAGGTGCCATGGCTGTTCCAGAAGCAGGACGCCGAGCGCGTGGTCCACCACATCCGTGGCGTTCGCGGGATTCACAACTACGTCACGCTCGTCCCGCTGAGCGTCACCAAGGACGTGAGGCATCGCATCGTCGAAGCGCTGCACCGAAACGCCAGCGTGGACGCCCAACACATCCTGGTCACGGTAACCGACGACACGGCAGTACTGGCCGGAACGGTCGGGAGCTTGCTGCAGCGCGAGGCGGCGGAAGAAGCCGCGGCGCACGCGCCGGGCATCGCCCGCGTCGACAACCGGATTGTCGTTGAACCCCGAGAGCCAGTCGACGAATTGTGCTGACCGGCGCGGCCATGAACGCGCGCCGCTCATGGCTGACGTGGCTCCTTGGCGGAGCGATGCTGGCCGTCGTCGTCGGGGCGACCATCCACTTCGGCGAGGCGCGCCAGTTCCTCGACCTGGCCGAACGCGCCCAGCCCTGGTGGCTGGCGGCTGCGCTGCTGCTGCAGGCCCTCACCTATGTGGCGCAAGGTGAGGTTTTCCTCGCCTCGCCGCATGCGGCCGGCTGTCGGGTCCCGCGGCGATTCGTCTACGAACTCAGCCTGACGAAGCTGTTCCTGGATCAGGCCGTTCCATCAGCCGGCCTCGCCAGCACCGCGATCGTCGCCAACGCACTGGAGCGCCAGGGCATCCCACGAGGGCTGACCGCGGCCGGCGCCATTCTCAACATCGTCTCCTACCACTCGTCGTACGTGGTGATGCTGATCGCGGCCCTGGGGATCATGGCCACGCTCGGGAGGACGAGCGCGCCACTCCTGACGGTCTCGCTGCTCTTCATGGTCTTCGCCATGTCGCTCGCCGGGTTGGCGCTGGGCTTCGCGGGCCGACCGTGGGCCGGTTCGCCATGGCTGCGGCGCGTCCCGTGGCTGTCTGGCATCGCGAGCTTCATCGAAGGCGCCGACCCGCGTCTCTCGCGGCATCCGCGCCTGCTACTGATCACGAGTGCCTGGCAGTGCGCCGTCTTTCTGCTCGACGCTGCCACGATGTGGGTGCTGATTCACGCGGTGGGAGCCACCGCACCGGCCAGCGCCGTGTTTGCCACCTTCATGATCGCAAACGTGTTTCGCACCGTCAGCATCTCACCCGGGGGGTTGGGGACCTACGAGGCGGCCTCGGTGCTCATGCTCCGAATGGTGGGCGTCACCCTCCCCGTGGCGCTCGCAGCAACGCTGCTGTTTCGGGGCTTGAGCTTCTGGGCGCCGATGGTGCCGGGGCTCTGGGTCTCGCGGCGGCTGCTGCGTCCCGCACCGGACACCGCCAGCCTGGGAGCGCTGGCGTACTGGTCCCTGCCAGGAGACGTTGCGGCCGCGCGGCTGCAGTCGCGGCCGGAGGGGTTGTCGGCGCAGGAGGCAGAGGCGCGCCTGGCCCGCTACGGTCCCAACGCACTGGACGAGTCGACGTCGCGAACCTGGGCCCACGTGCTGGCCAATCAGCTGCGGAGCCCGCTACTGCTGTTGCTGGTCTTCGCAGCGATCGCCTCCGGGCTGACGCAGGAGTGGTTCGACGCCGGCATGGTGCTGGTGATCGTCGTGACCACGGTCGTCATCGGGTTCGTGCGCGAATACAGTGCCGAAACAGCGGCACAGGCGTTGCGAGCGCGGGTCCACGTGCGCGCGAAGGTCGTGCGCGACAGCCGCGTCGCCGACATCGCCCTTGCCGCGATCGTCCCGGGAGACGTGGTCCTGCTGGCCGCGGGCAGCCTGGTGCCGGGCGACGGGGTGCTGCTCGACGCCACCGACTTCTTCGTCAGCGAGTCGGCGCTCACGGGCGAGAGCTTTCCAGTCGAGAAGCGCCCCGGCCTCGTCGCCGAGTCGGCGGCACTCGCCGAGCGTACCAACTGCGTCTTCTTCGGCACCAACGTCAGAAGCGGCACCGCGCGGTGCCTGATCGTCGACACCGGGTCCCGCACCGCCTTTGGCGCCATCGCCGGCCGGCTGGCGCGGCAGGCGCCGGAAGCCGAGTTCGATCGGGGGCTTCGACACTTCGGCTATCTGCTGACGACGGCGATGCTGGTGCTGGTGCTGGTGGTGTTCGCGGCCCACATGCTGCGCGGCCGGCCGGCGGTGGAGACGCTGCTCTTCTCGATTGCGCTGGCAGTCGGGCTCAGTCCCGAACTTCTGCCGGCAATCCTCAGCATCAACCTGTCGCGGGGCGCGCGCATGCTGGCGCGGCAAGGCGTGCTCGTGCGCCGGCTGAACGCCATCGAGAACCTCGGGAGCATGGACGTCCTCTGCACCGACAAGACCGGCACGCTGACGGAAGGCGTGGTCAGGGTCCAGGACGCCTTCGATGCCTTCGGCGCGCCGGCTCCAGAGGTTCTGAGACTGGCGGCGTGCAACGCGCGGCTCGAGACCGGACTGAGCAATCCGCTGGACGATGCCATTCTCGAGGCGCACCAGCCGGACCTGTCGGGACTCGAGAAGGGCGGAGAGATCCCGTTCGATTTCGCGCGCCGGCGGGTAACCGTGGTCACCACAGCGTCGGGGAGCGCCCTGATGATCACGAAAGGGGCCTTTCTCCATGTCCTCGACGCGTGCTCCCGCGTCGGAGACGGGCGGCTCATGGACGCGCAGCTGAAGGCCGCGCTCGGCGAGCGCTACGAGAGCTGGAGCCGGGAGGGTGTCCGCGTCCTCGCCGTGGCCACGCGAGAGATCGGCGTCCAGGCCACCTACTCACGCGCCGATGAGCGCGAGATGGTCTTCCGCGGGTTCGTCACCTTTCTCGACCGGCCCAAAGAAGGAGTTGCCGATGCGCTGGCGGCGCTCGCCACGCTCGGCGTGTCGTTCAAGCTGGTCACCGGCGACAACGGGCTGGTGGCGAAGCATCTCGCCGCCCTCGTCGGCCTGCGCGCCGAGCGGCTGGTGACCGGTCACGAGCTCAACGCGCTGCACGGCGGCGCGCTGTGGCACGCGGTCGAGCAGGCCGACGTGTTCGCGGAAGTCGATCCGGGACAGAAGGAACGCATCATCCTGGCGCTGAAACAGACCGGCCACGTGGTCGGGTTCCTCGGCGACGGCGTCAACGACGCGCCGGCGATGCACGCCGCGGACACGAGCCTGTCGGTGGAGGCCGCGGTGGACGTCGCGCGCGAGGCCGCCGACTTCGTCCTGCTCGAGCGGAGTCTGGACGTCATCCGGCGCGGAGTCGAGGAGGGCCGACGCACCTTCGCCAACACGATTAAGTACGTGCTGATCACGACCAGCGCCAACCTGGGCAACATGAACAGCATGGCGGCCGCCTCCATCGTCCTGCCGTTCCTGCCCCTGCTCGCTGGCCAGATTCTGCTGAACAACCTTCTGTCCGACATTCCCGCCGTGGGGCTGGCCGATGACGGCGTCGACCCGGAGCTGGTGGCGCGCCCGGAGCGCTGGGACATCCGATTCATCGGCCGATTCATGATCGTCTTCGGCCTGGTCAGCTCGCTGTTCGACGTCATCACCTTCGGACTGCTTCGCTTCGCCTTTCACGCGAGTCCGGAGGTCTTCCGGACGACCTGGTTCGTGGAATCACTGCTCACCGAGCTCGTGGTGGCCCTGGTCGTCCGCACCCGACGGCCGTTCTTTCGCAGCCGCCCGGGCAATCTGCTGATGGCGACGACAGCCGGCGTGGCAGTGGCGGCCATGGCGCTTCCCTTTCTGCCCGGAGTCTCGGCGCTCGGATTCGTCCCGGTGTCGGGCCCCATCCTGGTGTCGGTCATCGCGATTGCCGGCGCGTACGTGGCCGCGACCGAACTGGCGAAGGCCCGCTTCTATCGCCCTCAACGAGCGGAGACAGTGAGAAGGGGGGGCCTGGCGCGCGGTCTCAACGTTCCCCCGCCCTCAAGGCCTTGACTGCCTGACCGGCCAGCGCCGGGACGAGCGACGCGACGAGCACAGCCGCCCACTGACGTGGCTCCAGCGAAACGAGGTGCAGCAGCTCCGGCAGCGGGGGCACGTACATCGCGGCCAGCTGGAGACCAATTGACAGCGCCACGGCCAGCAGCACGTCCAGAATGAATCGTTTCGACAGCATGGCGGCTGAGGGGTCGCGCGGCGGTCGCCGCATCAGACGGCCTTCGCCGGGCTCGAGCGCCAGGGCCAACGCTGGAAACGTATCGGTGACGATATTCAGCCAGAGCAACTGCAGAGGGAGCAGCGGCGCGGGCCATCCCGCCAGGCCGGCGGCGAAGACGATGGCGACTTCAGCGACGTTGCAGCTGAACAGATAGAAGACCACTTTGAGGATGTTGTCGAAGACGATGCGCCCTTCTTCGACGGCCGCGGCAATCGTCTCGAAGCGGTCGTCGCGCAGCACGATGGCCGCAGCGGCTTTGGCAGCGTCGCTCCCACGGCCTCCCATCGCCACCCCGATGTCGGCCTTGCGCAGGGCAGCCGCGTCGTTGACGCCGTCGCCCAGCATCGCCACGATCTCGCCGTTGGCCTGCAGCGCGTCGACGATGGCCAGCTTCTGTTCGGCGGTGGTGCGACTGCAGACGCTGGTGTGGACCAGCCGCGCCTGCAGCTCGGACGGCGACAGCCGCGCAATCTCGCCGCCGCCGAGCGACACGTCGCCCGGGCGTAGCATGCCGAGACGCCGGGCAATCGCCTCGGCGGTGGGCGTCTGATCACCGGTGACCATCAAGGTCCTCAGGCCTGCGGCCCTGAGGTGGTCGATCGTCTCCTGGACGCCGGCGGCGGGAGGATCCTGAAGGCCAACGAAGCCCGCGAAGCGCAGACCGGTGAGCGCCGTTTCGGCGGCGTCGCTCACACCCCCCGATGCCAGGGCCAGCACGCGCAACCCTCCGGCCGCCATCGTGTGGTTCGCGGCCAGCAGGACCGACCGCGCCCGTTCGTCGAGCGGTCCCTCAGCCGACGACACGCACCGCTCGAGCACTCGCGACGGAGCCCCCTTGATATACGCCACGAGTCCGCCGTCCGAGCGATGAATCGCACCCATGAACTTCCGCGTGCTCGAAAAGGGCACGAGGTGAACCAATGGCGCGGCCTCGATCAGTGTCTGGCGCTCGATCGAGTACCGCGAGGCCACGGTGCGGGGGGCGGCATCCACCGGATCGTCGCCGCCCTGACGATCGCCGCCGACGATGACCGGCTCGCGGCTCGCGAGCACACCAATCTCCAGCGCTCGGCGCAGAGCGGCCGTGAGCGGCGGCAGCGAGGTCTCCAGGTCGGCGTCACACTCCTCGGACCAGATCCGGACCGCACGCATGTCACCAGAGGTGAGCGTGCGCGTCTTGTCCGTGCAGATCACGGTCGCGGAGCCCAGCGCCTCGACGGAGGTCAACCGTCTCACGATGGCTCCGCGCGTCGCCATGCGATGCACGCCGATCGCCAGCGCAATGGTGGCCACTGCCGGGAGCGACTCGGGAACGGCAGCGACGGCCAGGGCGAGTGCGGTCTGCAACACGTCGGCCGCGGGGAGGCCGTGATACAGCCCGAGTCCCACCACGACGGCCGCCACTCCCAGCACCAGCCAGACCAGGCGCCGGCCGAGGGCGTCCAGCCGCTGTTCAAGGGGCGTCGGCGGCTGCTGGACGGAGCGCACCAGCACGTCGAGCCGGCCAATCTCGGTGCGACCGCCGGTCGCCGTGACCAGCACGCGGGAGGTTCCCGCGAGCGCCGTCGTGCCCCGGTGCACCATGTTGCGCCGATCCGCCAGCGGCGTCTCCGCCGGCAGTGGATCGGCGTGCTTGGAGATCGGCAGCGACTCGCCGGTCAGAGCGGCTTCGTCGATGCGCAGCTCCTGCTGGGTAACGACGCGTCCGTCGGCCGGAACCCGCCGTCCGGCGTCGAGCGCAATGATGTCTCCCGGCACGAGCACGTGAGCGCCCACGACACGCAGGCTGCCGGAGCGCAGAACCACCGCTCGCGGGACGTCGAGTTCCAGCAGGGCCGCGACCGCCCGTCGCGCCCGCCACTCGGTGAAGAACCCGATCGTGACGTTGATGGCGAGCACCGCGCCGATGGCCGCGGCTTCGGGGCGGTCGCCCATGATCCAGGCCAACGCGACGGCGGCCAGCAGCAGCGCGACAACGACGCTCTTGACCTGCTGCGCGAGGATCGCCCACGGGGAGATGGATGTCGGCGTTGATACGCGATTCGGCCCCACCTCTTTCAGCCGGCGGCCGGCTTCGACGTCCGTGAGCCCGGCCGGCGACGTAATGAGCCTGTCGAGCAGCGCCTGGATCGTCTCGGCGTGGGCGCCAGGGCCGGCTGCGGCGAAAGGGGCGACGGGAGCCCGATCGTAGCCGCTCGACTGACACGCCCTGAGCGCCTAGTGGCCTGTCGGCCGTTCGGGCGCTCTTGTCTTCAGCCAGCCAGCAATCAACGGCATCAGGAAGGTCAGGACGTAATAGAGGTAGACGTCCAACTTGTAGTAGCCATCGGGCGGGTGCAAAGCCTTGACGATGAAGAGAAAATCACCGGCGACGGCGATCGCCGTCCATACCACCGCCAGACGCACATAGCCCACGAAGTCTCTGGACTCGACCCACCGCCACAGGACGACCCAGGTCAGGGCGGCGCCGATGGGCATGATGACCCAACCGAGCAGCGACAATGCCACCAGGAAGTAGAGACCGATACCCAGTACATAGCCGGTGAACCAGAGGGCGATGCCCCACCCGATTGCCCCTGCCAGACCGCGCGTCGCTCGCACCGCGCTCACACCTGCTGCGAACGCGATGCCAGCTTTTCGTGGTGACGTCTACGTCTGTGAAGGCCTTCCCCCGACTGTTTGGTACGACTGGCGCCCGTGACTTCGGTCGCCTGCGAAAGATTCCACACTGCTGAAGCTCAAAACGGCCTCGAGGCCGAGGAAACAGGCGCGGTGGTTCGCTGGCACGCACTCTGCTCCGCTCCTCGACATGACACCCATCACTCGAATCCTCGTTCCGACCGACTTCAGCGACAGCGCCGACGTAGCGTTGGCGTATGCATTGAAGCTCGCAGATCAGGTCGGCGCAGCGGTGCGGCTCGTGCACGTCTTCGAAGACCCGGACGCCCTGAGGCTCTACTCGCAGGTGTACGTGCCGATGCCGGCCGAAATACGCGCCGAGATCCTGGCCGACCTTCGCCGCCAGCTCGTCGCTCGAACGACCGCGAGCGGTCACAACGACGTCACGACCGAAATCCTGACCGGGGCAGCGGCGAAGACGATCGTCGAGTGCGCGACGCAGCAGCAGTGCGACCTCATCGTCATGGGCACTCACGGACGCCACGGAGTGGCTCATCTGCTCATGGGCAGCGTCGCCGAGCGAGTCGTACGGACCGCTGCCTGCCCGGTTCTGGTGGTGCCACGTGCCGCAACTCGATGAGGTGACCTGTGAACGCACAGCTTGGAATCTGGATCGATCGCAAGAAGGCCGTCATCGTGTCGGTCACACGGGATCACAGCCTCCTCACCCGACTTCGGTCGTCGCTCCGCTCCCATGGGCGGTACCACGGCCCTCACGACAGCGGCGGCGAAAAGAAGTACGAGGCACGCCATGAGCTGGGGATGGCTCACTACCTCGATGCGGTCGCGCGCCATGTGGAGCGCGGCGACGAGGTGCTCATCCTGGGCCCCGGCGACACCAAGCGCGCGCTGGCGCGGCGCATCGGTCAGATCAAGTCCTTGACCGGAGTCACGACGAAGGCGTCGGCGGCCGATAAAATCAGCGACGCGGACCTCGTCACCACGATCCGGAAGCGGTATCGGCTGCCCGTGTAGACGTGAGATGCTCGCTCAGCGGCAACCTGGTTGCTGTGCTGGTCGACCGCGTGTGAGCTCTCCATGAGTACAACGTTTACCGTTCTCTGCCCGGTCGATCTCTCGCAGCCGTCGTCGGCGCCGCTGCGCTACGGCGCCGCGATCGCTGCCCATTTTGGCGGTGAGCTTGTGGTTCTGGCGGTCGATGATCCGCTCCTCGCCGAGGCGGCCTCGATCCGTCACTATCCGCCACTCCGACTCGCCACCGAGGAAGAATTGAGACGCCTGGCGGGCATCGTCATTCCCCCTCCAAGGGGGCCTGACGCGGTTCGGTTCGTGGCCGCGGTCGGAAAGCCCGCGGCGCAGATCGCGGCAATTGCCACGAATATCCACGCCGATCTGATCGTGATGAGCTCGCGCGGCCGGCGAGGCGTTCGCAAATTACTGCTGGGGTCGACGACCGAACGCGTCTTGCGGGAGACCAGGACTCCCGTGCTGGTCGTTCCCGACGACCACGAGCCGCTGACGTCGTTGGCGGATCCTCGTCACGGCATTCATCGGGTGCTGGCGCCCGTGGACTTGACCGCCTGGTCGAGTTCTCAGGTACACACCGCCGCGAAGCTGGCCTCAGCGCTGTCGGTACCCTTGGTGCTCGCGCACGTCATCGAACCCATTCACATTCCCGCCGGAAGCGGCCTGGACGAAGCCTCGCTCGATGCATCGCGTCGCGCCCGCGCCGAAGCGGAACTGGCGAGTCTGGCGCAGGCTGATGCCGGTGCTGCGGAAACGCTCGTTCTCCCGGGCGAGCCCGCGGTTGAAATCGCCGCCACGGCGGCACGGCGCGACATCGGGCTGATCGTGATGGGGCTGCACGGTTCCGGATGGACCGGCCCTCAGCTCGGCTCGGTGACTTATCGCGTCTTGTGCCTCACTCACTCGCTTGTGCTGGCGTTGCCGCCTGAGGTCGGGGCGTAGGAGCTTCGGGACACGTCCGCGGCCGATCGGGACGCCGCGCGTCGACGAGGGAAGTTTCCCGAGGGTGGGCGATATTCCTCGCGAGGTTGCCGCGGATCTTCGCGAAGGCGCTCAGGCAAGTGGCGATTGCCGAGGGGTCTCCTGGCACCGGTGTTGCGATTCCGCGCAGCGTGAGGACAGTCATCCGTTCTGAAAGAGAGGGAGGTCTTCCAAGGCAGACAAGAAAGACCCAGCAATCGCAACCCGCGGCGCACGTGCATCGGCAAGGAGGACACAGATGAAGGCGAAAGACCTGATGACGGCGGAGCCGAAGACCTGCTCTCCCGAGACCAACCTTGCTGCCGCAGCCGAGCTCATGCTGGCCGGCGATTGCGGCCTGCTTCCGGTGCTCGAAGAAGGCAAGCTGGTCGGTGTCGTGACAGATCGGGATCTATACATCGCGCTGGCGACCCGCGATCGGCAGGCCTCCGATGTTCGCATCGGCGAAGTGGCCCAGAGCCCGGTTTACACCTGCAGTCCCGATGACGACCTCGAAACGGTGCTCGCGACCATGAAGCGGCACCGCGTCCGGCGAGTGCCCGTCGCGGGGTTTGGCGGCACAGTTCTTGGCGTCATTTCCGTCTACGACATGGCGCTGGCCGCCGGCTCTGCGCGCGCCGTCGCCGATCGCGCTGTGCTCGACACGCTGCAGGCGTTGCGCAGCCACCATCACGCGGCTCCGCAGATTGCGGTCGCCTGACCCCGATGCCGTGCTGCGCGTAAAGGCTCGTATCGTTGACAACCTGGCCGCACAGGTCGAGGCCATCCAGCAGCGGATCACCAGCCGGGCGTTCCAACGTCGGCGTGGCCGCGGCCTGAAGCGGTCAGCCGTCATGAAGCGAGGTGCCGGCGGCACCACTCCAGTGCCAACCGCGACACTTCCTCGAGCGTGCCGGGCTCCTCGAACAGATGGCTGGCGCCGGGGACGATGGCGAGCTCGACGGGAGCCGTCATCCGGCGCGCCGCCTGCCGATTGAGCTCGATCACCTCAGTATCCTCGCCACCGACGATGAGCAGGGTGGGAGCCTGCACGCTGGGCAGCGCGTCCGCGGCCAGGTCCGGCCGGCCGCCGCGGGAGATGACCGCCTTCACGATGCCCGGACGCTCGGCGGCCCCAATCAGCGCCGCCGCCGCACCGGTGCTGGCGCCGAAGCACGCGACAGGGAGGTGCGCCACGGATTCGGCACCGCTGCACCAGTCGAGCGCGGCCACGACTCGATCACCCAGCCGTCCGACGTCGAACCGATACTCGGACGTTTGCAGGTCCACGGCCTCCTCGGAGCGCGTGAGCAGGTCGAGCAGAAGCGTCGCAAACCCGCCACCCTCGAGCGCCTGCGCCACGGCACGATTGCGCGTGCTGAACCGGCTGCTGCCGCTGCCATGCGCGAAGACCACGAGCCCGGCCGCGCCGTCGGGGACGGCCAGATCACCGTCGATCAGGGCCATCCCGGCCCTGACTTGTACGGACCGTGCTGTCACTTCCCTCTCACGGTGACGACCGGGCACGAGGCCGAGGCCGCGACCCGCTGGGCGACGCTTCCGAGAAACAGCCGCGGGAGACCGCGGCGGCCGTGGGTCCCGGTGACGATCAGGTCGGCCTTCGTGGCACGGCCGGTCCGAACGATCTCCTCCGCCGGCTCGCCATTCCGCAGCAGCACGGACGTCGCGACGTGGGCACGGTTGGCGCGCACCGATCGCTTCTGCAGCTCTTTCAGCGCCCACGTGCGGGCGCGTTTCTGGAGCTGATCCATCGTCACCGCGTCGAGATACAGCTCGGACACCGCGACGGGCGGCGCCAGGACGTGCAGGATGGTCAGCGTGGCGTTTGCGTTCTTGGCCAGCGCCATCGCCGTCTCGAGAGTGTCCGGGGAGGTCGTGAGCAGGTCCGTCGCACACAGGACGTGGCGTATGGGCTTCATGGCATCCTCTCGATGATGTCGTCCGCCGTAAGCGGCGGCGCCAGCGCGTATTGCCGGCGCACAACGCAAGCAGCATGCCCTGGCACGAGCGCGTGTTCGACGCGTTCCTGTGCGGTCACCTCGACGCAAGGGGCGGAGATTTTCACAAACGGTGGGACATTTCCCCGCGGCCCGGCGGCGCCGCCACTGAGATCGGCCGCCGCGACTCGATGTCCGTAGGGCTCAGGAAGGGACTGTTTCCCAACGCCTCGCGGTACGGCACTTGCCTTGGATGGGGCTAATCCTTCCATGGAGAAAAAGCGATGACGACTGCGAGCCTGACCCAGAACGACATTCGCGTCCGGAACGAAGTGCGCCACTCGCTGGAGTGGGATCCAGCTGTAGACGCCAGCGCCGTCGGCGTGTCCGCCCACGACGGCGCAGTGACGCTGACCGGATATGTAGACAGCTACGCCGAGAAGCTGACGGCGGAGCGGGTGGCGAAGCGGGTTCGCGGCGTCCGCGCAGTCGCCAACGACATCGCCGTCCGGTTAAAGCTGGAGCGGACCGACTCCGACATCGCCGTCGACGTCGTGCGGGCCCTCGAGCTGCGTAGCACAATCCCCAGCGGCATACAGGCGGCGGTGCACGCCGGACAGGTGACGCTCACCGGCAAGGCCGCCTGGCTGTATCAAAAGGTCGACTCCGAGAAGGCGGTCCGCCACGTTCGCGGGGTGCGGAACGTGATCAACCGCATCAGCGTGGCGCCGCGTCCGGTGGAGCGCGACATCCATCACCGTATCGCTGAAGCGCTTCACCGAACCGCGAACGTCGACGCGCGGCGGATTGCCGTCGGCGTGGATGACGGCACGGCGATCTTGACCGGGCACGCTGCGTCGTGGCTGCAGCGCGACGCCGCGGAGCGAGCGGCGGCAAGCGCGCCAGGTATCGTACAGGTGGACAACCGCATCGTGGTGGACCCGCCGCCGCTGGAAATTGCCGAAGAGATCTGCTGACTGCGCGCCGACCGCTCCGTTGCAGTCGGCCCGCCCGCCTGACCTGGGGAACAGCGCATGAACCGCATCGTCTGCCCGGTTGATTTCTCGGAGTCCTCGCGGCACGGGACGACCCTGGCCCTCGCCGTTGCGCGATGGTTTGGTGCCCGCTTGACGCTGCTGTACGTGCACCAGTTCGGGCCTTCCCTGATCGGCGTGGGACCCGCCGCCGTCGTGTCCCAGCCGACGCTGTTCTCCGACGACGAGCGCCGGACGCTCACCGCCACGCTGCGGACCTTCGGTGGGGTGGACGACGCCTCGCAGGGGATGGTCGACACCGTCATCGTGGAAGACATGAGCGTGGCCGGCGGCATTCTTGATCGCGCGACGGAGATCAATGCAGATCTCATCGTCATCGGCACGCAGGGGCGGTCGCGGTTGGAGCGTTTCGGGTTGGGGTCGGTCGCCGAAGCGGTGCTGCGCAAGGCGTCATGTCCGGTTCTCGCCGTGCCGCCGCACGTGCCGGGCAGTGGCCTTGCGAATCCCGCGGCGATCCGGCACGTGCTGTGCCCGCTCGACTTCTCGCCCCATTCCATCGACGCACTGCCGCAAGCGCTGCTGTGGGCGTCGAAAGCGGGGGCTCGCGTGACCGCGCTCCACGTCGCGGAAATCTCGCCGGAGCTCGCCGAGCCGCCGCTGCCGGAGTTCGAGGCCTACCGCGACCGCGTGGTGAGTGACGCGCGGCGGCATCTCGCAGATGCGGTTCGCAACGCAGCGCCTCAGGCTCCGATCGAGCAGCGCCTCGCCGTCGGTCGCCCGGCGGTGGAAATTCTCCGCTATGCCACGCACCACCAAGCCGATCTGATCGTGATGGGGATCCGCGGCCGGAGCCAGATCGACATGGCCTTCTTCGGCTCCACGACCAACCGCGTCGTTCGCCAGGCGACCTGCCCGGTGCTGACCGCCCACGTCCGCCAGGCTCGCGCCGCCAGCTGAAAAATCTCGCGCACTGGGGACTTATCCGCGCGCCTGACGCAGCGCGGCGCACCACCGGTGCATCCGTGCCGGTGTTTACATCAGAACGCGGGTGGCACGCGGCGTGCCCAGGTCCACGTCGTGAGACCTGGCGCGCTGGCTCCCATCGACGCGCTTCGCCACGAGTAGCCACGATGACCATTACTCACGTGCTCTGTCCCGTCGACTTCTCCGACTTCTCACGCCATGCGCTAGCACAGGCCGCGGCGCTTGCCGGCTGGTACGGCGCGAGGCTCACGGTGCTCCACATCTTCGTAAACCGCCCGTCCATGGACCTGCCGGCGTTCGTGCTAGAGGACGAGGATCGCGATCGCCTGCTGGCGGAAGTGCGCACGCTCGTCGAGGCGGTGCACGTGACGCCGCCCTTCGCCGTGCGCGTCGAAGAGGCGGAGCTCGCACACGAGGCCATCGTCGCCGAGGCGAAGGCGCTCGGCGCCGATCTGCTGGTGCTGGGCAGTCACGGCCGTTCGGGGTTTCAGCAGCTCTTCCTCGGATCGGTGGCCGAGAAAGTCATCCGCCGGGCGCCGTGTTCGACGCTGGTGGTGCCACGCCGAGCGGTGCCGGTGGAGGCGGCCGGCGAGGTGTGCTTCAAACACATTCTGTGTCCCGTGGACTTTTCGGACAGCTCGCTCGACGCCGTCGCGTCGGCGCTCGGCCTGGCACTCGAGGCCGACGCGCAGCTCACGCTGCTGCACGTCGTCGAGATGCCGCAGGCGATCTCCGGAACGGCGGAAGACCTCATCGTGGTGCAGTTCACCACCGCCGTGGAAGAGAGGGCTGTGACGCGCCTCGAGGCGCTCATTCCCGATGACGCCAGGACGTACTGCACGGTGGAGACGGCGGTCGTGGAAGGGCGGGCCCATCGAGAGATCCTGCGACAGGCGTCCGAGCGCGAAACCGACCTGATCGTGATGGGCGTGCGGGGCCGTGGAGCGATCGACCGGCTGGTCTTTGGCTCCACGACGCACGGCGTGCTGCACGCGGCGCGCTGTCCGGTGCTGGTCGTCCACTAGGGAGACTTCGACGATGGGCACGACAGCGGCAGGCGACGGGCGGTCCTCGGACACGCGGCAGGCAGCGCCTGGAAGTCGAAGCCTGCCGCGTCGCTCGCCGCCGTCCCGCCGGTTCACGGTACCGCTTGGCGCCGCAGCGATGCTCGTGACGACCTTCGTGGTGCTGGCCACAGTGGTGACCATCGACCCCGGCAGTCGCGACGTCTCCTACTCCGAATTCAAGAGCCTGGTGCGCGCCGGCGACGTGACGGCCGTGCTGGTAGGCCCGTCGCGCGTTCGCGGCACGCTGAAATCAAAAGAGACGGTCGCGGCGGTCCGGGTCGACGACCCGAAACTGATCGACGAACTCGAGGCGCGCGGGATAGCCATCACGGGCGAGACGCCCTCGGCGGGCTGGGGCTCGCTGCTCGTGTGGATCCTGCCCTTCCTGATCCTGCTGCCGCTGTGGATGGGCGCCGGACGCGGATTGGGCAGCCAGGGCGCCGTGGCGTTCGGCCGCAGCCGCGCCAAGATCTACGCCGAAGACGACGTGAAGGTGACGTTCGGCGACGTGGCGGGCATCGAGGAAGCCACCGATGAACTGCGAGAAATCGTGGACTTTCTCCAGCACCCGCAGAAGTACACCGATCTCGGCGCCCGGATCCCCAAGGGCGTTCTGCTCGTCGGTCCGCCCGGTACCGGCAAGACGCTGCTCGCGCGGGCCGTCGCCGGCGAGGCACGAGTGCCCTTCTTCAGCCTGAGCGGCTCCGAGTTCGTGGAGATGTTCGTGGGTGTGGGCGCCGCGCGGGTGCGGGACCTTTTCGCCCAGGCGGAACAACGCGCTCCCTGCATCATCTTCATCGACGAACTGGATGCCATCGGCAAGACGCGCACGGTGTCGCCGCTCGGCACGCACGAGGAGCGCGAGCAGACCCTCAACCAGCTGCTGGCCGAGATGGACGGCTTCGACCCGCGCAAGGGCATCATCGTGATGTCGGCCACCAACCGGCCCGAGGTGCTCGACGCGGCCTTGTTGCGGCCCGGCCGATTCGATCGGCGGGTCGTGGTGGATCGGCCCGACGTCAAGGGCCGCGAGGCGATTCTGCGCCTGCACGCGCGCGCCGTTCGCCTCGGCGGCGACGTCGGGCTCGGGGTCATTGCGAGCCGTACGACCGGCTTTTCCGGCGCCGACCTCGCCAACCTGGTCAACGAGGCCACGCTGCTCGCCGCGCGGCGCGGCCAGTCCACGGTCAGCGCCGCCGACTTCGAGGAAGCGCTCGATCGCGTGCTGGCCGGGCTGAAACGCAAACGCCTGATGAGCACGCGCGAGCGCGAGATGGTGGCCGCGCACGAAGCCGGGCACGCCATCGTCGCGTCCGTGCTCCCCGGCGTCGATCCGGTGCACCGCATCTCCATCGTGCAACGTGGCTACGATGCGCTCGGTCACACGATGCAGCTCCCGGTCGAGGATCGCTACCTGCGCACGCGCGTCGAGCTGACGCACCAGTTGGCCGTGCTGCTCGGCGGCCGCGCCGCGGAGGAGTTGCTGTTCCAGGAGATGTCCACGGGTGCGCACAGCGATCTGCGGCAGGCCACCGACGCCGCCCGGGCGATGGTCGTCGAGTTCGGCATGAGCGAGATTCTCGGTCCCGTGTCGCTCGGCACCCGCTACCGCGCGCCGATGCTCGACCCTGCGGAGGGCGCCCACGTGGATCGAGTGGCGGAACAGACCGCCCGTGAAATCGACGAAGAGGTGAAGCGCCTGCTCGTCGACGCGCACGCCCGGGCGACGGCGGTTCTCGCGTCGCACCGGCCAGCCCTGGATCGCGTCCGGCAGTTGCTGCTCGAGCACGAAGTGGTCGAGGGTGGCGAAGTTCGACGGGCGCTCGAGCCGGAACCAGCGCCGCGGAGCCTGACCGCCGCGAGCTGATCCTGCGGCGAGCCGCCATCGCCCGGTAAGTCGATCATCACGGGTGCGGTGGCGACGCTAGCTCGGCCGGGCGTTAAGTGCGGCAAAAATACAGTACCCGCCCGATAGCCGGGCTTCCAATGGCCGGGCCAATATCCCAAGAGATACTCGTCAGGATGAATCGCCCTCACACCGCGCACGGCGGGGGCGGCTTTCGACGCCCCGCCTTCAGCACGCGGGTCGCGCTCGCCACCGGTTTCGCCATCGTTTTCGGGCTTTGGCTCCTATGGGGCTATCAGCTTGGGCGAAGCCTGCAGGATATCGAGCGCAGCGTCGCGACCGTGCACGAGGAATACGTGCGCGGCGAACAGACGCTCTCAAAGGTCCGCACCAATGTCCTGCTGGGGTCCATCTACTTGCGTGATGCCCTGATCGACAACGGGTCGCCCCGTCGTGACTACTACCGCGCCGAGCTGACGCGCCTGCGCGCCCAGGTGGAGACGTCGCTCACCACCTACGTGCCGGAGGTCACTTCGGTGGTCGAACGACAGCACTGGGCGTTGTTGCAGGCCGAGCTGAGCAAGTTCTGGGAGTCGCGCAGTCTCGCGTTCTCAGACACCGATACCAACTCTGCGGCGCAGGCAGCTGCAATGTTGCGCACGCGCGTCGTGCCGCGGCGCGAGACCATCCTCCAGGTGCTCGACCAGTTGGCGGCGCTGCAGGCCGAAGCCAACCGCCGGCGCCAGGCGGAAGCCAACGGGCTCTATCAGCAGGTCCGCCTCCGCCTCATGTCGATGGGCGGCGCGACGTTGCTGATGGCGCTGATCGTGGCGGTGATGGCGTCCCGCCACGTCAGCCGGTTGCAGCGCGAAATCGAGCGTCAGCGAGCGGCGGAGCAGCAGAACCGGCAGGATCTCGAGCGGCTGTCCGCGCGGCTCGTCGACGCGCAGGAGGAGGAACGGCGGCGGCTCGCCCGCGAGCTGCACGACGAAGTCGGCCAAGCGCTAACGGCGGTGAAGATGGACATCGGCATTGCGCTGCGGGCCGACAATCGTACGCGCGCCACGGACGCGCTCGAAGAGGCGAGCGAGATCACCGAAACGGTGCTGCGTGGCGTGCGCGACCTGTCGCAACTGCTGCACCCATCGATGCTCGACGATTTCGGCCTGCCGACGACGCTGCGCACCTACCTGCGCAACTTCTCACATCGCACCGGTATCCGCGCCCAACTCGCCGAGTCGATCGAGGCCCGGCTGCTCCCGGCGATCGAGGTCTGCGCTTTCCGCATCGTGCAGGAGGCGTTCAACAACATCGTGCAGCACAGCGGCGCGACCGCCTGCACAGTCATGCTGCGCGCCGCGTCCGGCACGCTGTGGCTGACGATCGACGACAACGGCCGGGGGTTCGGTCCCACGCCACAGCCACCGGACGCGCGTTACGGGCTCGGGCTGATCGGCATGCGTGAACGGGCGCAGGCGCTGGGCGGCACCTTCGCGGTGGAGAGCGCGCCGGGTGGCGGCACCCGCATCTCGGTGGGCCTGCCGCTCCAGACCGTACCCGAGGCTGTCGACGAGCCCGAGCGGCAGGCGATGTGATGCTGCGAATCCTCCTCGCCGACGACCACGTCATGGTGCGCCAGGGCCTGCGCAAGGTGCTCGAGGAGCGCCCCGAGTGGCAGGTGGTCGCCGAGGCGGGCGACGGGCACGAGGCCGTGCGGCTCGCCGAGCTCCACAAGCCGAACGTGGCGGTGCTCGATGTGGCGATGCCGCTGCTCAACGGCATCGAGGCCACCCGCCGCATCGCGAAGCGCGTGCCGCAAACGCGGATACTCGTCCTGAGCATGTATTCCGACGAGGCGTACGTCACCCAGATGATGAAAGCGGGCGCCACCGGCTATCTGCTCAAGGACTCTGCTGGCGTTAATCTGCTGGAAGCGGTGCAAGCAGTGGCACAGGGCAAGTCGTACTTCAGCCCCGCCGTGGCGCGGCTCATGCTCGACGACTACGCACGGCAGCGGGGCACCGACGACGATCGCTACCAGTCGCTATCGGATCGCGAGCGCGAAATCTTTCAGCTCATTGCCGAAGGCAAGGTCAACAAGGAAATCGCAGCGCTGCTCTTCATCAGTCTCAGCACCGTCGAAACCCATCGCGCGCGGATCATGGAGAAGCTCGATCTGCACAGCGCGGCCGAGATCGTCCTGTACGCGGTGCGCCGAGGCGTGATTCGCTGAGTCTCGATTCGGGACGGCCTCGTCGCCTTTCTCAACGGAGGCGATGTCGTGCACCTTCACCGCGCGTATACTAATCTTAATCAGAGTCTCGAGATCGAAGGGTGCAGCGGGCCTCCGCTGCAGGTAACTGGATGGTCGGGCCGCCATCCTCATGGTCGTTGCGAGACCAGGAGGATACGTTTTGGCAGGCTCGGTTCGCGGACCGTCCGCATGTTGGCCCTTCACGTGTCTTGAAGCACTCCCACCGAGTGTCATCATAGGATACCTACGGGGCCGCGCGATTTTAGTCGCGCCCGATCTTGCTCTAGCTTCCATCCTGCCGGCAACGAAGATTGCCGGGCATCTCGCCGCGCCCTTCATTCCGCAGCTGACACCGGGGATCTCTCGGCGGCCGCTGGGTTCCGGAGGCGAAGATGCTATTCAAGAGTGCGTTCGTCCTGCTCATCGCGTGGCTGCTTGGCGTCCTCGGGTTGTACAGAATCGGGGACCTCGTGCACGTACTTCTCCTGGTCGGTCTCCTGCTCTTGATGCTGGGGGCGCTCAAGGCTCGCGACGCTGCCATGGCTCGTGTGAGAGAAGTCGGCTGGGGCAAGTCATAGCCCGGTTCGACTTCGTCAGGTTCCGTCGCGTCGTGTTCCGATGAGCGACGACACGAACACGATCACGACGATTCCGAGAGCGCTGGAGAGTTACCCGTCCGCCGCCGATCAGACACTGGCGGCCGATCTGGCCATGCGTGTGCAGATCGAGCCGTTCAACGCCATCGCCACGGGCGTGTTTGTCCTGGCGATTCTCCACACGTTTGGGGCAGCCCGCGTCGCGCGTCTGTCGCACCGGCTGCAGCACCGTCACGATGAGGCGGCACGGACGTCGGGCGCACCGGCGGCGCCGAGCTTCCTTGCCGAGGCGCTCCACTTTTTCGGGGAAGTCGAAGTGGTCTTTGGCCTGTGGGCGGTGGTGCTCCTCGCCGCAGCCACGGCGTACACCGGGTGGGAGTCGGCCCGGCACTACGTCAGTGAAACGGTCAACTTCACGGAACCTCTCTTCGTCGTTGTGATCATGGCGCTCGCCTCGACGCGGCCGATCATTGGCTTCGCCGAGTCGGCGTTGCGGCGCGTGGCGGCAGCGGGGGGCGCGACCCCTGCCGCCTGGTGGGCGGCGATTCTGACCGTAGGCCCGGTGCTGGGCTCGTTCATCACCGAACCGGCGGCCATGACCATTTGCGCGCTGCTGCTCGCACGGCAGTTCTTTGACTTGCAGCCGTCGACGCGCCTGAAGTACGCGACGCTGGGACTATTGTTCGTCAACGTCTCCATTGGCGGGACGCTGACGCACTTCGCGGCACCGCCCGTGCTGATGGTGGCGCGCCCGTGGGAGTGGGACCTCCTGTTCATGCTGGCGAATTTCGGTTGGCGCGCCGTCACGGGCATCATCGTGTCGACCGCGGTCTACTTCGTCCTGTTCCGGCAGGAGTTGGCCAGTCTGGCCGCCCGAGCGCCGGTCCCCGAAGTGGAGCAGCCCGACGACGACACGGCGGGGTCGACGCTGCTGCCAGTGCCGCCATGGGTGGTCGCAGTTCACCTCGCGTTCATGGCGTGGACTGTTTTCAACGCGCACTATCCGGCGCTCTTCCTGGGCGGCTTTCTGTTCTTTCTCGGTTTCGCTGGCGCAACTAGGCCGTACCAGAGTCGAATCGAATTGAAGACGCCGCTCCTCGTGGGTTTCTTCCTCGGCGGCTTAGTCATTCACGGGGGGCTGCAGGGGTGGTGGATTGCGCCGGTGCTTGGCAGCCTGGCCGAGAGTCCATTGTTTTGGGGCGCCACGGCGCTGACGGCCGTCAACGACAACGCGCTCATCACTCTACTGGCGACGCTGGTGCCGAATCTAGGCGACGAGCTGAAGCTCGCGGTTGTTCAAGGAGCCGTCGTTGGCGGAGGGCTGACGGTCATTGCAAATGCGCCCAACCCGGCCGGTCAGGCGCTGCTGGGTCGCTTCTTTGACGGGGCGATTCTGCCGATCGGACTGCTGACAGGCGCACTCCTGCCGACACTCATTGCCGCGATCGCGTTTCGTGTGCTTTGACGCTGCGCCTGTCAGATGGAGGGCCGTCAGTATCGTTCAAAGACGAGCCGGTGGTAACGATCGCTCGCTTCGAAATGAGCTTCGAGGCGTGACTCGCGCGGGGAGCGCTGGAGCATCTTGGGATCCACATGCTGCTTCGGTCGGTCATCTTCCTACCCGCATTCTTGCTGTTTCAGATGCAGCTGATCGTCGCGAAGCACTTGCTGCCTTGGTTTGGCGGCACGCCGGCGGTCTGGACCACCAGTCAGATGTTTTTCCAGGTCCTGCTGCTCCGGGGCTACGCCTACGCGCACCGGCTCGGCAAGGTCTCGCGCGTGTCGATGCAGCCGCGCATCCACGTCGCCTTGCTGCTCTCGTCGTCGGTGGCCGTGCTCGCGCTGCTGCTGTGGGGCCCCATTGCTGGCGCCCGACTCGATGAAGCCCACCAGGGCCAACAACCCCGTCTGGCGCTGCTGACGACCCTTGCCGCCACCGTCGCGGTCCCGTTCTTTGCGCTCTCGACCACTGGGCCGCTGCTCCAACGGTGGCAAAGCCATCAACAGGCGTCGGTCCAGAAGACCCATCGCCTGTACGGGCTCTCGAACGCCGGGTCGCTGCTCGGTCTGGGGTCGTCTCCGCTCGGCTTCAAGCGCTGGCTCCATCTTGCAAACCAGGCGTAGTTATGGGCGGGGGGGTTGCGCTGTTCATCGCGGGTGGCGTGCTCATCTGCCGCCAGATGTCTGCCCTCGGCCACGACCAGCCGCAGGAGCAGGGAGCGGACGCCGTCGCCCCTGGCGAAGGAGATGCGGCCCAGCTGGTCCCGGATGATGCTCTGGCTGCTCCTGAACGGAGTGGGCGCGGTCCTGTTCCTGGCCACCACGAACCAGCTCTCGCAAGACGTCGCCGCCCTTCCACTGCTGTGGGCGTTGCCCCTGGCGATCTATCTCGTGACCTTCATCATCTGTTTCGACCGGCCGCAGTGGTATTCGCGCCGCTGGACCGTCGCGGCGGCGGCGCTGACTACACCAAAGGGATCGACGAACAATTCCTGGCCGTCGAGCGGCTGCTTGAAGTGCACCCAGAGTTCCGGGAGCGTTTTGTCTTCGTTTAGGTTGCCGAGCCGAGCAGAGATGGTCTCGCCGCGTATCAAGCGTACCGAGCCCGGCTCGTGAAGACCCTCGACCGCGTCAACCTCCGCTTTGGCTCCGAGCGCTACCGCCCCCTTGTTCTCCTCGAAGCACATCACGAGCCCGCGGCGGTGTATCAACTCCTGAGGGCAGCCGACGTCTGCTGGGTCGGAAGCCTGCACGACGGGATGAACCTGGTCGCGAAGGAATTCGTCGCCGCACGGGATGACAACAGCGGGGTGCTGGTGCTCAGTCAGTTCACCGGTGCCGCCCGCGAGCTGATTGATGCAGTGCTCGTGAATCCCTACGCCATCGACGCATGCGCCCAGGCCCTT
>Ga0210380_10000165_pt1 | contig 37145 bp, 31 predicted proteins | sample PLM4_5_coexredo_FD_155476 | JGI IMG/M metagenome (GOLD analysis project Ga0210380, IMG submission 155476) | Groundwater sediment microbial communities from an aquifer in East River, Colorado, USA - PLM4_5_coex redo | ecosystem: Environmental > Terrestrial > Soil > Riparian zone | place: USA... | reverse complement strand
GTTCCCTTGCCGTCGAGGATCGCGCCGATGCCGCTCTTCATGTCCTCGTAGCCGATGTCGGTCATGAAGCCGACGCGGCCCTGGTTCACGCCGACGACCGGAACGTGGTGGCGCACCAGGTTGCGTGCCGCGGCCAGCATCGTGCCGTCGCCGCCGACGACCACGGCGAGGTCGCTGCCCTTGCCAAGCGCTTCGTAGTCGGCGCCGCGCACGCCGAGCGCCTGGGCGGTGTGCTGCTCGACCAGCACTTCGCAGCCGCGGCTCCGCAGGTAGTCGGTGAGCTCGCGAAGCGATGCGGCGATGCCGGCGCTGGGCAGCTTGCCGATGAGGGCGACGCGACGGAACTTCGGCCGACGTTCCTCCGGCGATGCGGCGGCTCCCATGCGCCCGAGTGTACAATGAACCATGCTCGACAAGCGCGCCCAGATCCTGCTCAAGACCTTGATCGAGCGCTACATTGCCGAAGGCCAGCCGATCGGCTCGCGCACGCTGTCGAAGTATTCCGGGCTCGATCTTTCGCCCGCCACCATCCGCAACGTGATGTCCGATCTCGAGGACATGGGGCTCATCGCGAGCCCCCACACCTCGGCCGGCCGCCTGCCCACGCCGCTCGGCTACCGCTTCTTCGTCGACACGCTGCTCATCGTGAAGCAGCTCGACACGGGCGAGCTGCACCAGATCGAAACCGAGCTCCATCCGGACAACCCGCAGCGCGTGGTGACCGCCGCCTCGCAGCTCCTCTCCCAGCTCACCCAGTTCGCGGGCGTGGTGATGACGCCGCGGCGCCGCGCCCTCACCTTCCGCCACATCGAGTTCCTGCGCCTTTCGGAAAAGCGCGTCCTGCTCATCGTGGTCACGCCCGACGGCGACGTCCAGAACCGCGTCCTCTTCACCGAGCGCGAGTTCACGCCTGGAGAGCTCATCGAAGCGGCGAACTTCATGAACCAGAACTACGCCGGGCAGAGCTTCGAGGACGTGCGCCAGCGCCTGCACGGCGAGCTGCGCGAGATCAAGCACGACATGATCCGGCTGCTCTCGGCCGCGCTCGAGGCCGGCAACAAGGCGGTCGCCGAAGGCAACGAGCAGTACATCATTTCCGGCGAGCGGAATCTCTTCTCGGTGCAGGAGCTGGCGCAGGACGTGACGCGGCTGAAGCAGCTGTTCGAGCTGTTCGAGCGCAAGAGCTCGCTCATCCAGATCCTCGACCTCTCGCTGCGCGGCCAGGGCGTGCAGATCTTCATCGGCGGCGAGTCGGGCGTGAACGCTCCCGACGACGTGAGCGTGGTGAGCTCGCCGTACAAGGTCGACGGCGAGGTCGTCGGCACGGTCGGCGTGATCGGGCCCTCGCGCATGGCCTACGACCGCGTGGTGCCGATCGTTGACATCACCGCCAAGCTGCTTTCCAGCGCGCTGTCCAAGCCCTGAACGGCATCCTCCTCGTCAACCTCGGCACGCCGGCGGCGCCCACGCCCGCGGCGGTGCGCGCCTACCTCGCCGAGTTCCTCGCCGACCCGCGCGTGGTCGAGTTGCCGCGCTGGCTCTGGCTGCCCATCCTGCACGGCGTCGTGCTGCGCAGGCGCCCGGCCCAGTCGGCGCACAAGTACGCCAAGGTGTGGACACCGGAGGGCTCGCCGCTGGCGGTGCACACCGCGAAGCAGGCGCAGCTGCTGCGCGAGGCCACCGGCCTGCCGGTCGAATACGCCATGCGCTATGGCGAGCCAAGCATCGCCTCCGCTTTGCACAAGCTTCCCGCCAAGGTGCGTGTCGTTCCGCTGTATCCCCAGTACGCCCGCAGCACGACCGAATCGATCCGCGACGTGGTCGGGACAAAGGCGGAGTTCGTCGAGCAGTTCCACGATCACCCGGGCTACATCGCGGCGCTCGCCGCTCTGGTGCGGGACAGGGCCGACGCGCTGGTGATGAGCTTCCACGGACTGCCGCAGCGCGCGGTGGAGCGCGGCGATCCGTATCGCGCCCAGTGCGAACGCACCGCGCGGCTCCTCGCCGAGGCGCTGCAGCTCAAGCCCGGCGAGTACCGCATCACCTTCCAGTCGCGCTTCGGCCCCGCGCGCTGGCTGCAGCCCTACACCGCCGAGGTGCTCGCCGAGCTGGGCGCCGCGCGCACTCGCCGCGTGGACGTGATCTGCCCGGGATTCGTGGCGGACTGCCTGGAGACGCTGGAGGAGATCGCGATCGAGGGAAAGAAGATCTTCCTCGACGCGGGTGGCGGGGAGTTGCGCGCCCTGCCCTGCCTGAACGAATCGCCGCGCTGGATCGCGGCGCTGAAGGAAATCGCGCTCGGCCGCTAGCGGGCTACTTGCCCGAGGTGGCCTTGTCGATCTTCTTGCCGGATTTTTCCAGGTACTTCTGCGTCGCCCCGCGCGGCCGCTCCGCCGCTTTGCCGGTGGCTTTCGCGCCGCGCTCGATTCCCTTGGCCGCCTTGTCCAACACGTTGCCGGCGCTCTTCGCGCCGCGCTCGGCGACATTGTCCGCGGCGTGTGACGGCGCCCAGGCCAGGACGGCCAGCAGCAGGATCCAGGATTTCATTTCGCTCTCCTATCCGCGCGCCGCCAGGCGCATGTTGGCCTGCATCAGCCGTTCGATCAGCACGCGCATGAAGGCCTTGTTGAAGCCCACCTGGCAGGCGTCGGTGGCGGCGCGCAGCGCCGCCGCCTTGATCTCGATCACCGTGACCTCGCTGTTCGCGGTGATGGTGGTGGTGCGCCGCTCCACGCGGTCGGTAAAGTACAGGATCTCGCCAAAGCAGCCCCCCGGCTTGATGGTGTTCAGTTGTGTGCCGGAGAGCGTCACGCTGACCTCGCCCGCCATCAGCAGGTAGAAGCTGTCGCCGTGATCGCCCTCGCGCATGATCACGCTGCCGGCGGGGATCTTCTTCCAGCTGCCGATGCGCACCACTTCCCACAGGGCAACGTCGCCGAAGCCCTCGAAGAAGGCGGTTTGGCGAAGTTCGTTGAACTTCTCCGAGTCCGACAGCGACTCGCCCATCAGGCGCAGGGCGGTGAAGGCCTGGCTCAGGTCCTTGCCGAAATCGAGCCAGGAGCGGTAGCGCTGGGCCGGGTCCTTGCCGATCGCCGTCATCACGATCTGGTCGAGCAGCGGCGGCAGGTCCGGGCGCAGCGTGGCGGGCCGTGCCGGCACGGTGTTGAGGATGGCGTAGGTCAGGCCGGCCTGGGTGGAGGCCTGGAACGGCAGCCGCCCCGTGAGCAGGCGGTACATGGTGACGCCCAGCGAGTAGATGTCGGTCTGGTGCGTGAGCTGCTCCATGCGGATCTGCTCGGGCGACATGTAGGCGGGCGAGCCGACGCCGGTGATCTGCGTGGTCTCGTGCCCGTGGCGCTGCTGGAACGAGGCGCCGAAGTCGCTCACCTTGGTTTCACCGGCGGCCGACAGCAGGATGTTGCCGGGCTTGATGTCGCGGTGGATGACGCCGTGCTGGAAGGCGTACTCCAGCGCGCGGATGCACTTGAAGATGATCTCCACCACCTTGGACAGCGGCAGCAGGTTGGTCACCTCGGAGTGCGCATCCAGGGTCGTGCCGGCGACGTACTCCATCACCAGGTAGCTGTGGTCGGGCTCGGCGACCGCGTCGAGGATGTCGACGATGTGCGGGTGGTTGAGCTTGCCGGCGAGCGAGGCCTCCGCGAGGAAGGCCTTGTGCATCATGCGCTCGGTCTGCGGGTCGGCGTGCTGGTCGAAGAGAAACACCTTGATCGCCACCTCGCGGTCGGCGAACGGGTCGCGCGCGAGGAACACGTGGCTGGTCGCGCCCCGGCCGATCTCGCGCAGGATCGGGTACTTGCCGAGCTGGGTCTGCGGCTCGAAGGGCGCGCCCGCGGCGGCGCGCGTGAGGTCGATGGCCGGCGTCACCGGTGATCACCCTCGAGGTAATCGCTGATGTGCTGCAGCAGTTCGGCCTCCGGGTAGGGCTTGCCCAGGAACACGGTAACGCCCAGCTCCGCCGCCTGGCTGCGGTGCTTTTGCGCGGTGCGCGAGGTGATCATGATGATCGGCACGCCGCGTGTGCGCGGGTCGCCGCGCAAGATGCGCGTCAGGTCGAATCCGTCCATGCGCGGCATTTCGATGTCCACCAGCATCACGGCAGGCACAGCGTCCTTCATCTGCTCGAGCGCGTCCAGGCCGTCCTTGGCAGTCAGCACCTGATAGCCCTCGCGCTCCAGCAGGCGGCTGGTGATCTTGCGCATGGTGAGCGAGTCGTCCACCACCATCACCACCGCCGCGGCGGGCGCAGCCGGGGCGGCCGGTGCCGCAGGCGCGATGGCGCGCTCGCTCGCCAGGCGCGCGTGCTGCAGCAGCTGCACCGGGTTGATGATCAGCACGATGCCGCCGTCGGCCAGCACCGTCGCGCCGGCCACGCCAGGCACGCGTGCGAGCTGCGGGCCGATGTTCTTCACCACGATTTCCTGGTTGCCGAGCAGATCGTCGACGTGCAGCGCAATGCGCTGGGTGCCGCTGCGCAGCAGCAGCACCGAGCTGTAGACCTGCGCCCCCGGCCCGCCCGCGCCCAATCCCAGCAACTGGGCCAGGCCGCAAAGCGGGTACTGGCGCTCCTGAAACTCGATCGCCTGCGCCGCGTAGCGCTCGGCCATGGCGACGGCTTTCAGGCGCAATACCTGCTCGACCATCGCCGAAGCGATGGCGAACACGCTGCCGCCGGCGCGCACCAGCACCGCTTGCGTCACCGCCAGCGTGAGCGGCAGGTAGATGGTGAAGGTGGTGCCGCGGCCGTGCTCGCTGGCGATCTCGATGCGCCCGCCGATGGCGGTGATCTCGTTCTTCACCACATCCATGCCGATGCCGCGGCCCGAGAGCTCGGTCAGCGTTTCAGCGGTGGACAGGCCCGAAACGAAGATCAGCTGCATCAGTTCGGCCTTGGCGGCCTGCCGGCCGGGCCGCAGCAGGCCCTGGTCCTCGGCTTTGCGCCGCAGCCGCTCCAGGTCGAGGCCGGCGCCATCGTCGCTCACGATGAGCGCGATCTCGTTGCTTTCCTGGCGCAGGCTGATCGAGATGCGGCCGCTTTCCGGCTTGCCCGCCGCGAGGCGCGCCGACGGCTCCTCCACGCCGTGCGCCAGCGCGTTGCGCAGCATGTGCTCGAGCGGCGCGCCGATGCGCTCCAGCACGCTGCGGTCCACTTCGGCCTGGCTGCCCTCGATGTGCAGCTCGGCCTTCTTGCCCAGCTCGCGCGTGGTCTGGCGCACGATGCGGTACAGCCGCTCGTCGAGGATCGAGAACGGCACCGCGCGCATGCGCATCAGTTCCTGCTGCACGTCGCGGCTGGTGCGCGCCTGGTGCGTGAGCGCGGCATCGCTCTCGCCCAGGTACTTGCTCAGCGAGTGCTGGATCGAGGCCGCGTCGTGCAGGCTCTCGGCCATCAGCCGCGTCAGCTCCTGCAGCCGCGTGAAGCGGTCGAACTCGAGCGGATCGAATTCGCGGTTGCGCTCCTCCAGCTCGCTCTTGCGCGACTGCATCTGGCTGTCGGCCTGGATTTCCACCTCGCGCAGTTGCCCGCGCAGCCGCGAGATGCTGTCGCTCAGGTCGGCGATCGACTGCTTCACCGCGCGCAGCTCGCCCTCGACGCGCGAGCGCGCGATGCTGATCTCGCCCGACTCGTTGATCAGGTGGTCGAGCGTGTCGGCGTTGATGCGCAGCATTGCCGACGGGCTGGGGAGCGGCGGCTCGGCGCGCGGCGCCTCGGCGGCGGCCTGCGGCGCGGCCTCCGCTTCCGGGCCGGCCGCCATGCGCTCGAGGTCGAGGCTCAGCCGGTCCATCTTCTCTTCCAGCTCGACGAACAGCGTGTCGGACAGCGCGCCCGCCTCGAGCGCCGCCTCGATGCGGCTCTCCATGATGTGCGTCAGCTCGCCCAGGCGGATGGCCCCCGCCATGCGCGCGCTGCCCTTCAGCGTGTGCAAGGCGCGCTGCAGCGATTGCGACACCTTCTGGTCCTGCGGGTTCGCCTTCCAGTCGCGCAGGTCGCTGCCGATGAGGGGCAGCAGCTGCTGCGCTTCCTCGAGGAAGATCGGCAGCAGCTGCGCGTCGATGTCGTCGCGCATCACGCGCAGTTCGCGGCCGCCCCTGGCCGGGACTTGCGCCGGGGGCGCCGGGGCCGGCGCGCGCTTGGGCTCCGGCTTGGCCTTCGGCCGCGGCGGCGCCAGAAGCCGCGCCGTAAGATCGAGCAGGTGGTTCCCTGTCTGATCGAGGCTCACGGGCACTTCGCGCCGCGCCACCGCCTCCACCAGCTCGCGCAAAGCTTCGATCACGGCCTGCACCGTCCTGACGTCGGCGGCCGCTCCGCTGCGCCGCGCGAGCGGCGTCCATTGTTCGAGCGCCGCGGCCAGGTCGGCGATCGGGGCGAAGCCCGCAGTGCGCGAGCTGCTGGCGAGCGTGTGTGCCGCGCGCACGAATTCCTGCGTCGCATCGATGCCGGTTCCCTTGCGCCAGGCCTCGCACTGCGCTTCGAGGGTCGCCACGTGCTGGTACGCTTCCTTCATGTAGATGTCGTACAGGTGGCGCGTCAAGCGCGTCTCGCCGATCACCACCTCTTCGGGTTCCGGCGAGGGCGCCGGCGGTGCCGGCGTTTCCGCATGCAGGAGGAATTCCAGTACCGGCTCAGGAGCCGGCACCGCGGTCGGCGCCGCGACAGGCTCCTCGGCCCGTCTGAGCCGGCCGGCGAGCTCCACCACGTGCCGCGCGTCGATCTCCCCGTGCAGGCTGCCTGCGCGCAGCTGCGCGATCCAGCCTGCGAAGGAGGAGCTTGCCAACGCGATCAGCTCGAGCAGCTCGACGCTGGCGGGCCACTTGCGCTCCAGCCAGCGGTTCATCACCTGCTCGAGTTCCCAGGCCGCCTCGCCCAGGTCCATCAGACCCACCATGCGGCCGCTGCCCTTCAGGGTGTGGAAACCGCGACGGATGGTGGTGAGCACGTCGCGGTCCTGCGGCTGCGCGCGGCACTGCGCCAGCGCAGAGTCGATGTTGCCGAGCACCTCGCCGGCTTCCTCGAGGTAAATGTCGAGCAGTTCCTGGTTCACCTCCGGCCGCGCGTTCGACGCCGGCTGCGCCGCGGGCGGCGCTGCGGCGGCAGCCGCGGCGACCACCTCGGCCGCGGTCGCTTCAGCCTTGGCTGAAGTCGCGGTCAGCACCACCGTGGCGTCCTTCGCCCGCTGCAAAACGGGCGTGTGCGCCTTGTCGTAGCGGCGGAAGAACAACTCGATCGCCTGCTCCGCGGGCTCGCGCCCCTGCAGGCAGGGATCGAGGAAGAAGCCGATACTGGAGAGGCCCTCCGCGATCCAGTCCATGTCCTCGTCGGTACCGGCATGTTCCGGCTCGGCGCAGGCCGCGATCATGCGCTCGCAAATTGCCAGCGCGCGCGCGGCGCCCTCGAAGCTCAGCACCATCAGCGCGCCGTGGATCTGGCGCAGGTGCGGCGCCAGCCCGGCCAGCGTGTCGCGCTTGGCGGGATCGCGCGCGAAGCCGTCCAGCACCTTCTCCACGTGCTGCAGGTTGGCGGCGATTTCCTTGGCCACCTGCGCGCGCAGCTGCAGCGCGCCGATGCGCTCGCTCAGGTCCGCGCGCAGCCCCGCGGGCGGCTCGCCGGTGGACCTGCCCTTGGCGGCGTCGAGCAGCCAGCCGCCCATGATGCCGATCTGCTGCTCGGTGTCTGCGGCCGGGCTGGTGAAGTTCTCGATCAGGCTCTCCGCCAGCAGGAAAGCGGAGGCCATCTCGATCACCATGAACTGGTTCTGCTGCGGGTAAGGATCGGGCAGGCGCGTGGACACGAGCGCGATGACCTCGAGCAGCTTGGCGAGCGGCGCGCTGCCTACCTCCCCTGCATTGGCCTTGAACGAGGCGACCAGCTCGCGGAAGCGCGCCGCGCTCTTCGGCTCGCCGGAGACGTAATGCAGCCACATGGCCTCCAGGGCTTCCAGGCGCGAGCGCATGTCGGCAAGGGCCGGTCCCAGCCAGTCCATGTCGAATTCCATGACGCCGCCGAGTTCGGCGCCGGGGAACAGGCCGTCCAACTGGTAGAGCTGCTTGATCTCCTTGAGCCGCGGCGTGGACGGCCTGCACTTGGCGATGGCGTAGAGCACTTCGCGCAGCGGCGGCTCGTTCAGCGCCTGCGCGCCGGCCGCCAGGTCGCGCATCTGGAAGTCGATTTTGTTGCACAGCACCTTCGCCCTGGCGAGCCAGTCCGCGTCGGGCGCGTCCTGCAACCCGTCGACCAGGCCTTCGGCCACCCACCACAGCGCCCGCGGCTCGGGCAGCTGCGCGGCGACCTGGCGCAGGGCGCCGAGCGCCTGCAGCATGTCCTGCGGGCCGTTGGGCAGATTGCGCAGCGCACCGAGCAGGCCGCGCTGGAACTGCGAGCGTTGCGCCTGCAGGTAAGGTGCCAGCGCTTCCTTGGCGAGCGGCTTCGGGTTCGGGTGGGCCGGCGCCGCCAGCGCGAGGTCGGGGAAGAACAGGTCCTTCTCGGCGGCGTCGTCCTTGCCTTGGAGCGACTTCAGTTCGCGGTACATCGGGTACAGGCGCAGCGGCACGTTGGCCTGGCCGCGCTCCAGCCCGTCGACAAAATCCTTCAGCGCCAGTACCGCCTTGTCGATCACGCCGACCGCCTGCGAGCTCGGCCGCACGCCCTTCAGGCCGGCGAAGCCGCCCTCGATCTCCTCGCAGAAGCGCGTCGCGCCTGACAGCCCTACCATGCGCAGCGCCCCGCTCACCTGGTGCAGGTGCTCGGGGCAGGGCGTGAGCACCGCCACGTCCGCGGGCGCGGCCGAGAACTTGGCGATGTTGTCCCTGACCAGTTTCAGCGCCTGATCGACCTCGGCGGTGATCCAGGAAAGGATGGTGGCGGAGGCGTTGCCCATGGCCCTCGTCAGGCGAGCTTGAAGCCGGACACCGAGGCTTTCAGTTCATTGGCAAGCGCAGTCATCCTCTCGGCGGACGCCGCGGTGCGGCGCGTGCCGTCGGTGGTCATCTGCGTGATCGCCAGGATCTCGTTCATCGCCTCGGCCACCCGCGTCGCCGCGGCCGCCTGCTGCTGGGTAGCGCTGGAGATCGAGCCGATGAGTTCGGCCAACTGCTTGGACACCTGCTCGATCTCGCGCAGCGCGCCGTCCGCCTCGTCCGCCGTCCTGGTCCCCTCCACCACCCCGCGCGTGCTGCGCTCCATCGCCTCGACCGCGTCCTGGGTGTCGCGCTGAATCGACTTGACGATCGCGCCGATGTGCTTGGTCGCCTCGCCGGAGCGCTCCGCCAGCCGCTGCACCTCCTCCGCCACCACCGTGAAGCCGCGCCCCGCCTCGCCGGCGGAAGCCGCCTGGATCGCCGCGTTCAGCGCGAGCACGTTGGTCTGCTCCGTGATGTCCGATATGAGCTGCACGATCTCGCCGATCTCCTGCGAACTCTCGCCCAGCCGCTTGATGCGCTTGGAGGTCTCCTGGATCTGCTCGCGGATGTCGTTCATGCCGCGGATCGAGTTCTGCACCGCCAGCGCGCCCTTCTCCGCGGCGTTGAGCGAAATCTTCGCCACCTTGGCCGAGTCGTTGGCGCTCTTCGACACGCTGTTCATCGACTGCGCCATCTGCACCACCGACTGGCCGGTGCCCTGGATCTCCCTGGCCTGCTTTTGCGCCGCCTGCAGCAGCTGGCCGGAAACGGCCTGCGCTTCCGCGGTCGCCGTGGTCACCTGCTGCGCCGCCGTGTTGATGCCCGCCACCAGGCGGCGCAGCTCGTCGATGGTGAAGTTGATCGAGTCGGCGATGGCGCCCGTGATCTCCTCCGTCACCTTCGCGCGGGAGGTCAGGTCGCCGTCGGCCAGGTTGCTGATTTCGTCGAGCAGCCGCAGGATCGCGGCCTGGTTGCTGCGGTTCTGCTGCTCGCTTTGCGCCGCCCGCCGCCGGCTGTCGACGAGGTACACCTGGCCGAGCAGCAGCAGGCACCCCAGCGCCAGCACCGCGCTCAGCACCGCGCCCCAGGCGTAATTGGCCTGTCCCTGCGCCAGTTGCTGGTACGCATTGCCGAGCTCCTGGGTCGACTTGAGCAGCCCTTCACTGGCGTCGAAAATGTCACGGCTCGCCTGCTTGGCGGCGGCGAGCGCCTGCATTTCCTCGATGATGACCTGCACGGCGGCAGCGAACGGGGCAAACAGCTTGCGCAGTTCCTGCGCGCGGCGCTTGACCGCCTCGTTCGCGATGGGCGCGATGCCGGCGATCTTCGCCTCGCCCAGCAACGCTTCCAGGACGCGCAGGAACTGGCGCGTGTTGTTCGCCAGCAGCCGCGCCACCTCCGGGTTCGGACGCTCGGTGGAGAGCAGGCGCACTGCGTTGACGAAGTCGTAGTTGGTGACGTCATGGAACATCTGCTGGGCGTACACCACGACGCTGTAGGCCTCGTGCGCATCGCGCGCGCTGGTCATCAGTTCCTGCGCGCGCAAGGACAGCTGCGGCGCGGTCCTCTCGATCAGCTGCTCGCGCTGACGCAGCTCGACGAGGTTCTTCTCCTGCCCCAGGATGCGCGCAATGTTCTTGTCCACGGGGTTCCAGTGTTTCTCCAGTTGCTGCAGGGCCGGCTGCACCGCTTCCTGCGACGGCGGGACGGCGACGCCGAAGCGGGTGCCGCCGATCAGCAGCAGGCGCAGGTCCTCGAAGAACTGGTCCTGCCCCTGCTTGAGCTGGCCGAACGCCGCGGCGCTCCCCTGGGTCGCCTGCTGCGCACTGTTCGCGATGCGCTGGGACAGCATCTGCATTTCGGTGGCGGTCGACTGGTACACGCCGGATTGCGACGCATAGCGGTTATTGAGGTAGACGCCGACCGCGGACGCCGCCAGGAAGACGATCAGCAGCCCGGTCAGGATCTGCAACTGCCGGCCGGTGGGCAGATGCCCGATGAGCGGCACGCCGCCGGACGGTGCGGCCGGCGCCGCCGCACCAGCCCGCTCCGCGGGCTCGTCGCCACGCCCAAAGAATGGAAGTGCCCCCAGCTTGAATGCCATGTGATTTCCCCTATCGCGGAAACTTGCCTGCGTGATCGATATCGAACCCCGCCGCTGTCATGCGCCGACCTCGAGAAACTCGGGATGCCGGATCAACTCCAGCACATTCAGCTCCTTCCAGCGCACGCCCTGCGGATCGCCGTATTCCGCCTTCACCCAGGGCGAGGGTGCTGCGCGCGTCTCGCGCCGCTGCAACTGCTCCGGGTTGCGCAGGCCGAGCGAGCGGTCCACCAGCAGCGCGCCGCCCATGCGGAAGCGTTCGCTGAGCAGGAGCAGCCGCGCCTGCTCGCCCAGCGCGACCGCTGCGCCGCCGAGGAAGGCGGGGAAATCCACCACGCTGTAGAGCTTGCCGCGGATATTCGCCACGCCCCGGAACCAGGGCCGCGTCAACGGCACCGGCGTGATCGGCGGCACCGGAATCACCTCGCCCGCGTCGGCCAGATCCACCAGCCAGGACTCGTCCCCCGCCAGCAGGCCGAGCTTGCTGGCTGCGCGGCCGCCGCCCGCGCCCTTCAGGCGCGCGGCCAGCTCACGCTGGTAATCGCGCAGGGAGGTGCGCGCTGCCACTAGCCGAGCGCCGAGATTTTGGCCAGCAGATCCGCCTGGTTCACCGGCTTGACGATGTAGTCGCGCGCGCCCTGGCGCATGCCCCAGACGCGGTCGGTTTCCTGGCCCTTGGTGGTGCAGATGATCACCGGGATGTCCTTGGTGCTGCTGTCCTTGCTCAGCATGCGCGTCGCCTGGAAGCCGTTCTGTCCCGGCATGACCACGTCCATCAGGACGAGGTCGGGTCGCTGCTGCTTGACCTTGGCCAGCGCTTCCTCCGCGCTCTCGGCGGTGGTCACGGCGTAGCCGCTCTTGACCAGGATGTCGCTGAGGTACTGGCGATCGGTGGGCGAATCGTCGACGACGAGGATTTTCTTGATCGGCATGGCGTTGGGGCCTCCAGGTTGCTGGGTCAGGGAGAAACGGGGGACGGTTTAACGTAGTCGTTGACGGTTTCGATCAGCGCTTCCCTGGTGAACGGCTTGGTCAGGTAGCGGTCGGAGCCGGCGAGCCGGCCGCGCGCTCGGTCGAACACGCCGTCCTTGCTCGAGAGCATGATCACCGGCGTGGACTTCAGATTCGGGTGCTGCTTGATCAGCGCGCAGGTCTGGTAGCCGTCGAGCCTGGGCATCATGATGTCCACGAAGATGACCCTGGGCTGGTGGTCGCTGATCTTTGCCAGCGCGTCGAATCCGTCTTCGGCAAGGATCACGTCGAACCCGGCCTGGCGCAGGAACATCTCCGCGCTGCGCCGGATGGTATTGCTGTCATCGATGACCAGGACCTTGATGGCGCCCGGCGCTGTGTCGATCACGAACCTTGCCCCCTACCGAACCGCATGGCTGCAACTCTAAGCCTTTTTCAGTCAGGCCGTTATCGCATCCAATTAAAGTGGAATGATACCTTTGCGGTGTATCCCGTCAAAATTCGGGAGATAGCCGGCGGGAAAGCGCCCATCCAAGCTTGAAGTGGGCCGCTTATTCCCAATATATCCATCTTTACCGAGCGACCTTTTGCCCGATGTCCGATCCGAAGAGCCAACCAAACAAAGATTTACCGGCGGATTCGCCTCCCGGCACCGAAGCCGCCCGCTCGCTCGACGAACTGCTCGCCGAGGCCCAGGCCAAGCTCGACGAGCAGCGCGATGCCTGGCTGCGCGCGCTGGCGGACGCCGAGAACGCACGCAAGCGCGCACAGGCTGACATCGCCCAGGCGCGCAAGTACGCGGCAGAGCGCATCGTGGAGGACCTGCTGCCGGTGATGGACAGCCTCGAGGCGGCGCTCGGCGCCGCCGGCGCCAGTCCGGATGCGCTGCAAGCGGGGGTCGAGCTCACCCAAAGGCAGTTGCTCCAGGCGTTCGAGCGCGCGGGTGTCGCCGAGGTCAACCCGGGCGCTGGACAGCGCTTCGACCCCCACCGCCACCAGGCGATGGCCGCGGTTGCGGCGGACCAGGAGCCCAACACGGTGTTGGCGGTCCTGCAGAAGGGCTACACCCTGCACGACCGAGTCGTGCGGCCGGCCCTCGTGACCGTCGCCAAGGCCAAGGCAGTTGAAAACGGCGCGGGAAACCCCATCTCAGACAGTAACTTGGAGTCGAACTGAAGGAACCACCATGGCAAAGATCATCGGCATCGATCTGGGCACGACCAACTCGTGCGTCGCGATCATGGAGGGCGGCAAGCCCAAGGTGATCGAAAACTCCGAAGGTGCGCGCACCACGCCCTCGGTGGTGGCCTATGCCGAAGACGGCGAAATCCTGGTCGGAGCGTCCGCCAAGCGGCAGGCGGTGACCAACGCCAAGAACACCGTGTACGCGGTCAAGCGCCTGATCGGCCGCCGCTTCGAGGAGAAGGAGGTGCAGAAGGACATCGGCCTGATGCCCTACCGCATCGTCAAGGCCGACAACAGCGACGCCTGGGTCGAAGTGCGCGGCAAGAAGATGGCGCCGCAGCAGGTGTCTGCCGAGATCCTGCGCAAGATGAAGAAGACCGCCGAGGATTACCTCGGCGAGGAAGTTACCGAGGCCGTGATCACGGTGCCGGCCTATTTCAACGACTCGCAGCGCCAGGCCACCAAGGACGCCGGCCGCATCGCCGGCCTGGACGTCAAGCGCATCATCAATGAGCCGACCGCGGCCGCGCTCGCCTTCGGCATGGACAAGCTGGAAAAGGGCGACCGCAAGATCGCGGTGTACGACCTGGGCGGCGGCACCTTCGACATCTCGATCATCGAGATCGCCGACGTCGAGGGCGAGAAGCAGTTCGAGGTGCTCTCCACCAACGGCGACACCTTCCTCGGCGGCGAGGATTTCGACCAGCGCCTGATCGACCACATCGTCACCGAGTTCAAGAAGGAGGCCGGGGTCGACCTGGCGAAGGACGTGCTCGCGCTGCAGCGGCTGAAGGACTCCGCCGAAAAGGCGAAGATCGAGCTGTCCTCGTCGCAGCAGACCGAGATCAACCTGCCGTACATCACTGCGGACGCTTCGGGGCCCAAGCATCTGGCGATGAAGATCACGCGTGCCAAGTTCGAATCGCTGGTCGACGAGTTGATCGAGAAGACCATCGAGCCCTGCCGCATCGCCATCAAGGATGCGGGCGTGAAGACTTCCGACATCGTCGACGTGATCCTGGTCGGCGGCCAGACGCGCATGCCCAAGGTGATCGACAAGGTGCGCGAGTTCTTCGGCCAGGAGCCGCGCAAGGACGTCAACCCCGACGAGGCGGTGGCCGTCGGCGCCGCGATCCAGGCGGGCGTGCTCAAGGGCGACGTGAAGGATGTGCTGCTGCTCGACGTCACGCCGCTGTCGCTCGGCATCGAGACGCTGGGCGGGGTGATGACCAAGCTCATCAACAAGAACACCACCATCCCGACCAAGGCGCAGCAGGTGTTCTCGACCGCCGACGACAACCAGAACGCGGTGACGATTCACGTGCTGCAGGGCGAGCGCGAACTGGCCTCGGGCAACAAGTCGCTGGGGCAGTTCAACCTCACCGACATCCCGCCGGCGCCGCGCGGCATGCCGCAGATCGAGGTCACTTTCGACATCGACGCCAACGGCATCCTGCACGTGGCGGCCAAGGACAAGGCCACCGGCAAGGAGAACAAGATCAAGATCCAGGCGAGCTCGGGCCTGAACGAGGCCGAGATCCAGCGCATGGTGAAGGACGCCGAGGTGCACGCCGAGGAGGACCGCAAGCTCCTCGAGCTGGTCAACGCGCGCAACGCCTGCGAGGCGCTGGCGCATTCGGTGAAGAAGTCGCTGCACGAGCATGGCGACAAGCTGGATGCCGGCGAAAAGGAGAAGATCGAGACCGCGCTGAAGGAAGCCGAGGCGATCCTCAAGTCGGAGAACAAGTCCGACATCGAGGCGAAGGCCGAGGCGCTGGCGAAGGCCGCGCAGAAGCTTGGTGAAAAGGTCTACGCCGAGAGCCAGAAGCAGCAGGCTCAGGGCGCAGCCGCGGAGCAGCCGGCCGCCGGCGAGGCGAAAAAGGACGACGGCAACGTGGTCGATGCCGAGTTCACCGAAGTGAAGGACAAGAAGGCCGGCTGATCGCGGTGATCGGCGATAATTGACGGCAGCCGGGCGGTGCGCGCGAGCGCGCCGCCCGTTTTGCTGTCTGGGAAAGCACATGGCGAAGCGCGACTACTACGAAGTGCTGGGCATCAACCGGGACGCCCCCGAGGAGGAGATCAAGAAGGCGTACCGCAGGCTCGCCATGAAATGGCACCCGGACCGCAATCCGGACAACCCCAAGGCCGAGGAGCACTTCAAGGAGGCGAAGCAGGCCTACGAGGTGCTGTCGGACGCGCAGAAGCGCGGCGCCTACGACCAGTACGGCCATGCAGGCGTCGATCAGCAGGCGGGCATGGGCGGCGGCGGTGCCGCTGGCGGCATGGGCGGCTTCGGCGACATCTTCAACGACATCTTCGGCGACATCTTCGGCGGCGCGCGAGGCGGGCGCTCGAACGTGTTCCGCGGCGCCGACCTGCGCTACAACCTGGAGATCACGCTGGAGCAGGCCGCGCACGGTTTCGAGACGCGGATCCGCATCCCGACCATGGCGCAGTGCGAGACCTGCCACGGCAGCGGCGCCAAGGCCGGCTCGCAGCCGCAGACCTGCCCGAGCTGCCGCGGCGCCGGCCAGGTGCGCGTCTCGCAGGGCCCCTTCTCCATCGCGCAGACCTGCCCGCGCTGCCACGGTTCAGGCAAGATCATCCCCAATCCCTGCGCCACCTGCGCCGGCAATGGGCGCGTCAAGCAGCAAAAGACGCTGTCGGTGAGGATCCCCACGGGCGTGGACGAGGGCGACCGCGTGCGCCTCTCGGGCGAAGGCGAGCCCGGGGTGAACGGCGGCCCGGCGGGCGACCTCTACGTGCAGGTGCACATCAAGCCGCACCCGGTGTTCCAGCGCGACCACGACGACCTGCACTGCGAGATGCCGATCTCGATCAGCACCGCTGCGCTCGGGGGCGAAATCGAGATCCCCACGCTCGAGGGCAGCGCGCGCATCAATGTCCCGACGGAGACGCAGAGCGCCAAGACCTTCCGCCTGCGCGGCAAGGGCATCAAGGGAGTGCGCAGCCACACCGCCGGGGACCTGTTCTGCCACGTGGTAGTCGAGACGCCGGTGAACCTGACGGCACGGCAGAAGGAACTGCTGCACGAATTCGAGGCGATCAGCCAGAAGGACGTGGCGCGCCATAACCCGCGCAGCAAGTCCTGGTACGACAAGGTGAAAGAATTCTTCGAGGGCTGAGTTGAGGCGCACTGCGGCCGCGTTCCTCCTGCTGGCGGCCTGCACCGCGAGGGCGCAAGGCGTCACCTCGCTCGCCGTCGCCCTCGGCCAGTCGGCGCCGCTCTCCGGACCCTCGCAATCCGTGGGCGAGGACATCCGCAACGGTGCCCTTGCATACTTCCGCAAGCTGAACGAAGCCGGCGGCGTGCATGGTCGGCGCATTGAACTCGCGACGCTCGATGACGCCGGCGACGCCGGGCGCGCGCTGGCCAACACGCAGCGCCTGGCCGAGCAGTTGCGAGTGTTCGCGCTGCTTGCCTACCCCGGCCCGGGCGTATCTCGCGAGCTGCTGGCGTACGTGCAGCAGGCCCGCATTCCGTTCTTCGCGCCGCTGACCGGCGCGCAAATCGTGCGCCTGCCGGGACAAACGGTGGTCAGCGTGCGCGCCGGCCACGCCGAGGAACTGGACCGGGTGGTGGAGCATTACGCCGGGCTGGGCTTGAGGCGCCTCGCCCTGGCGACCGGCAACGAGGGCGCGGATGTGGAGTTTCGCGAAGCTTTCGCGCACGCGCTGCAAAAGCGCGACCTGGCGCCTGCCGCCAAGCGCGACGAGGCCGATGTGATCGTGGTCCTCGCGGCGCTGCGGCCCGCCGCCGACCTGGTGACGAAGCTCAAGCGCTCGCAGCCCGCGGCGCAGATCGTGGTGCTGTCGCTGGCCGAGGCGACACCGCTCGCGGGCATGCTCGGTCGGGATGGCGCGGGCGTCGTGCTGTCGCTGGTGGTGCCGCCGCTCGAGCGCGTCTCGCTGCCGGTAGTGAGCGAATACCGCGCTGCGATGGAGGCCGAGACCGGGCGCAAGGCCTACTCTGCCGCTTCGCTGGAGGCATTCATCGGCGCGAAGGTGTTCGTCGAAGCCGTTAGACGGGCCGGACCTTCGCTGACGCGCGAGGCGCTGATGCAGGGCCTCGCATCGATGACCGCGTACGATGCCGGAGGCTACGTGCTGAGCTTCGGGCGCGGCGACCGCCACGGCAGTTCGCACACCGAGCTGATCGTCATCGGGCGCGACGGGAATCTACTGCACTAGGCGCGGCGCCAGGTGGTGCCCTGCGGCCCGTCTTCGAGGATCACTCCCGCCGACTCGAGTTCCTTGCGGATGCGGTCGGCTTCGGCGTAGTTCCTCGCCTTGCGGGCGGCAAGGCGAGCATCGATCAACCTCTGGATGGATTCCCGTGTGTAGGTCACGGGTCCAACCTGCAGGAACAGTTCGGCCCTGCGACCCAACAGCCCAAGTATCCCTGCAAGGGATTTCAGCAGGCGCGCACTCTGCTCCGAGCGGCTTCTATTGACTTCGTTCGCCAGATCAAACAGTACGGCGACTGCCCCAGGCGTATTGAAATCGTCATCCATGGCTTCCCGGAACTGCTTTGCGCGGGTGTCGGCCCAGTCGATGGATTCCGGCGCAACGTCGAATCCCTTGAGCGCTGTGTAGAGGCGAGTCAGAGCCTGTTTGGCGTCGTCCAGATTCTGGTCCGTGTGGTTCAGCGGGCTGCGGTAATGCGCCCTCAGAATGAAAAAACGCACCACCTCCGCGTCGTAGCGCTTGAGGATGTCGCGGACGAGGAAGAAATTGCCCAGCGACTTGGACATCTTCTCCTCGTCCACCCGCACGAAGCCGTTGTGCATCCAGTAATTGACGAACGGCCGGCCGGTGGCGCCCTCCGATTGCGCGATCTCGTTCTCGTGGTGCGGGAACTGCAGGTCCTGGCCGCCGCCATGGATGTCGAAATGCTCGCCGAGCAGCTGGCAGCTCATCGCCGAGCACTCGATGTGCCAGCCGGGGCGCCCGTTGCCCCACTTGGACGCCCATTGCGGCTCCTCGGGCTTCGCGCGCTTCCACAGCACGAAGTCGAGCGGATCCACCTTGGCTTTGTCGACTTCGACCCGCTCCCCTGCGCGCAGCTCGTCCAGCGACTTGCCCGACAGCCGGCCATACCCGGGGAATTTGCGCACCGCGTAATTTACGTCGCCCGAGGTTGACTGGTAGGCGAGGCCCTTCTGCTGCAGCCGTTCGATCATGCCGAGCATCTGCGGCACATACTGCGTCGCGCGCGGCTCGTGGTCGGGCTTCTGCAAGCCGAGGGCTGCAGCGTCCTCGTCCATGGCGCGAATGAAGCGCCCGGTCAGCGCCTCGACCGGTTCGCCGCTCTCAGCCGCGCGCTTGATGATCTTGTCGTCGATGTCGGTGATGTTGCGTACGTAAGTGACGCGGTAGCCGCTGGCACGCAGCCAGCGCTGCACCATGTCGAACGCCAACAGCATGCGCGCGTGGCCCAGGTGACAGTAGTCGTAGACCGTGATGCCACAGACGTACATGCGCACTTCGCCCGGCCGGATCGGCACAAAGTTCTGCTTTTCGCGCGCGAGCGAGTTGTAGATCCTGAGCATGTGGGGGTTCGGGGGGGCCGGGCCGCCGCTCTGTTGTGAAGGCGCGGGGCTTAGTCTAGAATGAGCAAGATTCCGTAGATCCTTGAAAACTATAACACAATGCGTGTCTTGCCCGTGTCGCGCCTGATCCTCGCCGCAGTCGCGATCGCCATCTTCGTGGCGTCGCCGGTCGCACGCGCGGACGAACTCGCGGAAGCGACCAAGCTGCTCAAGTCGGGGCAGCACCAGCAGGCGCTCGAGCGCGTCAACAAACTGCTGTCGAGCAAGCCGAAGGATCCGCAGGCGCGCTTCCTGAAGGGGCTGATCTACACGGAGCAGGGCAACACGCGCGAGGCGATCGATATGTTCCAGAAGCTCACCGAGGACTATCCGGAGCTGCCCGAGCCCTACAACAACCTCGCAGTGATCTACGCGTCGCAGGGCCAGTACGACAAGGCACGCTCCGCCCTCGAGCAGTCGATCCGCACGCATCCCAGCTACGCCACCGCCTACGAAAATCTGGGCGATGTCTACGCCAAGCTCGCCAGCCAGGCTTACGACAAGGCGCTCAAGCTCGATTCCTCCAATGCCGGCGCGCAGAACAAACTGGCGCTGGTGCGCGATCTGGTCGGCGGGACACCGCGCGGCGCCGCGCCAGTGGCGGCCGCCGCCGCGCAGCCCACCCAACCCAGCGCGAAGCCCGCCGCCCAGAAGCCGCCCCCGATAGCAGCCGCCACAGGCAATGACGCAGTACTGAACGCGGTACACGGCTGGGCGCAGGCCTGGTCGCGCAAGGACGTGGACGCCTATCTAGGGTTCTACGCCAAGGATTTCCGCACGCCGAAGGGCGAGCCGCGCGCCGACTGGGAGAAGGGCCGGCGCCAGCGCATTCTCGCGCCGAAGAGCATCTCGGTGACGGTCGACACGCCGCGCGTCAGCCGCGAAAGCGAGTCGCGCGCCAAAGTCACTTTCCGCCAGGCCTACACATCCGATGCCCTAAGCTCGCGCGGCATGAAGACGCTGCTGCTGGTCAAGGGGGAAGACGGGCTCTGGCTGATCCAGCAGGAGCAGGTGGCGAATTGAGGCGCGCCGCCGTGCTGCTGCGCGCCGCGGCAGTCGCGCTGCTGCTGCCCGGGTGCGCCCTCGCCGCCTCGCCGGAGTCCGGGCTATCCGGCGTGGTCGAGGCGATCGAGACCAACCGGCTGGGATTGGCGCTGCAACGCGTCGAGCGGCTGATTGCCGAGCACCCCAACTTCCGCCTGGCACACCTGATCCGCGGCGACCTGCTGCTGGCGCGCGCGCGGCCGTTGGAGACCTTTGGCAACGTGGTGAAGACCGTGCCGCAGGAGAAGGTCGACGACCTGCGCGCGGAGGCCCTGGTGCGACTGCTCGCGCTGCGCGACCGCCCGGGTTCCGGGCGCCTGCCACGCACCATCTTGCAGCTGCACCCGGGCCAGAAGCACGCATTGGTGGTCGACTCGCGCCGCTCGCGTCTGTACGTGTTCGAGAATGCGGACGGCCGCCCGCAGTACGTCGCCGACTACTATGTCTCGCTGGGCAAGCGCGGAGTGGACAAGTCGCGCGCGGGCGACCAAAAGACGCCGATCGGCGTGTACCACGTCACGGCCAACCTGCCGCGGCAGAAGTTGACCGACTTCTACGGCGCCGGCGCGTACCCGATCAATTACCCCAACGAGTGGGACAAACGCCTCGGCCGCGACGGCTACGGCATCTGGGTGCACGGCACGCCGCCGGACACCTACAGCCGCCCGCCGCGCGCCAGCGACGGCTGCATCGTGCTCTCCAATCCCGACCTGCTCTTGGTCGGGCACTTCATGCAGGTGGGCATGACGCCGGTGATCATCGCCGAGGAAATCGAGTGGGCCGACGCGGACGCACTGCAGGCCGAGCGCGTCGCACTCGCCGGCGCCCTCGAGCACTGGCGCAGCGACTGGGAAAGCCGCGACACGGAGCGCTACCTCGCGCACTACGCGGCAGCCTTCCGCTCCGGGGCGCAGGACCTGGCCGCCTGGGCGACGCACAAGCGTGGCGTGAACGCGGCCAAACAATGGATCCGCGTGGGCCTCGGGCAGGTGGCGATGTTCCGCTATCCCGGCAAGGCGGATTTCGTGGTGGTCACCTTCCGGCAGGACTACCGCTCCAGCAACCTTTCCAACACCGTGCACAAGCGCCAGTACTGGCAGAAGCAGGACGGGCTCTGGCGCATCCTCTACGAAGGAACAGCGTGAACTTCAGACTATCGTCCCTGTGGAAGTCCCTGGTAATGCTCTCCGCCGCCGCTGCCTCGCCCGGCGCGCTGGCCGCCGATCCGCAGGTGGACCTGAAGACCAATCTCGGCACCATCCGCCTCGAGCTCAATCCGGCCAAGGCGCCCAAGACGGTCGAGAACTTCCTGCAGTACGTGAAGGACGGCCACTACAACGGCACGGTGTTCCACCGCGTGATCCCGGGCTTCATGATCCAGGGCGGCGGCTTCGATCGCAGCTACAAGCAGAAGCCGACGCGCGAGCCGATCCCGAACGAGGCGAAAAACGGGTTGACGAATGATCTCGGCACGATCGTGATGGCGCGCACCAATGCGCCGCACTCGGCTTCTGCGCAGTTCTTCATCAACGTGAAAAGCAACGATTTCCTGAACGCGGCATCGGCGCAGGACGGCTGGGGATACGCGGTGTTCGGCAAGGTGGTGTCCGGGCTCGACGTGGTGATGAATATCGCCAAGACCCCGACCGGCCCGGGCGGCCCGTTCCCGACCGATGTGCCGCGCCAGCCGGTCGTCATCGAGTCGGCGACCCTCGTCGGCAAGTAGGGTTCGGCCGCGTGCCGGCCACGCTGTTCATCTCGGACCTGCACCTTTCGGGCGAGCGCCCGGCGATCAACCGGCGCTTTTTCGCCTTCCTGCGCGAGCAGGCGTCGCGCGCCGCGGTGCTCTACGTGCTCGGCGACCTGTTCGAATACTGGATCGGCGACGAGGAGCTGGACGCACCCGACGGCGACCCGCTGGCGCGCAAGGTGGCCGAGGCCTTCGGCGCGCTGTCGCGCAGCGGGGTCGGCGTGCGCCTGATGCACGGCAACCGGGACTTCCTCATCGGCAAGCGCTTCTGCGAAGTGAGCGGCGCGCGCCTGCTGGATGACCCGTCGGTGGAAAAGATCGGCGGCGCGAGGACGCTGCTGATGCACGGCGACACGCTGTGCACCGACGACGTCGACTACCAGGCCTGGCGCAAGGTCGCGCGCTCGCGCGAGTGGCAGCGCGAATTCCTGGCGCAATCGCTGCCGGAGCGGCGCAAGGCGCTGCAGGCGCTGCGCGAGAAGAGCAAGGAAGTGGTCGGCGCCAAGCCGGCCGAGATCATGGACGTGAACGACGGGGCGGTGCGCGAAGCCCTGCGCGCCCACAGCCTGACGCGGCTGGTACACGGCCACACCCACCGGCCGGCACGCCATGAGCTGGAAGTAGACGGCCGGCGCTGCGAGCGCTGGGTGCTGCCCGACTGGTACGAGCGCGGCGGCTACCTCGCGATCGACGACGCCGGGCCGCGTTTGGTCGGTTTCTAGGCCAGGCCCCTCTCGAGATCCGCCTGCAGGTCAACCACGGCTTCCAGGCCGACCGCCACGCGCACCAGTCCCTCGGTGATGCCTGCCGCAGCTCGCGCCTCGGCCGAGATGCGGCCATGCGTGGTAGTCGCCGGGTGGGTGATGGTCGTCTTCACGTCCCCCAGATTGCCGGTGATCGAGATCATCCTGGTCGAGTCGATCACCTTCCAGGCCGCCTTGCGGCCGCCCTTCACCTCGAACGAGACAATCGCGCCGCCCGCGCGCTGCTGGCGCATCGCGAGCGCGTGCTGCGGATTGGAGGGAAGACCCGGGTAATACACCCGGGTCACTTTGGGGTGTCCTTCCAGCCAGCGCGCGAGTTCCAGCGCGTGCTCCGACTGCGCGAGCATGCGCAGTTCGAGCGTCTCCATGCCCTTCAGGATGACCCAGGCATTGAAAGGCGACAACGATGGCCCGGCGGTGCGCAGGAAGCCGAACACGGCATCCATCGCCGGCCCCTTGGCGCCAAGAACCGCGCCCCCCAGCACCCTGCCCTGCCCATCGAGGTACTTGGTGGCGGAATGGATCACCAGGTCGGCGCCGAATTCGAGCGGGCGCTGCAGCGCCGGCGTGCACAAGGCGTTGTCCACCGCGAGCACCGCGCCGGCCTTCTTCGCCACCGCGGCAATCGCAGCGATATCGGAAATCTCGCCTAAAGGATTGGACGGCGTTTCGAGGATCAACAGCTTCGTGGTCGGCCGCACGGCGCGTTGCCACTCCTCGACTTTGGTGGGAGATACGAACGTGGTCTCGACACCGAAGCGCGACAGGATGGTGCTGTACAGCGTCACCGTGGCGCCGAACACCGCGTTCGAACACACCACGTGCTCGCCCGCCTTGAGCAGCGCCATCGAGGTGGCGAGGATCGCGGACATGCCCGAGGCGGTGGCCACGCAGGCTTCGGCGCCCTCGAGCGCGGCGAGCCGGTCCTGGAACATCGACACTGTGGGGTTGGTGAAGCGCGAATAGACGAAGCCGGCGTCGCCGCCGGTGAAGCGGGCCGCGGCCTGCTCCGCGCTTTCGAACACGAAGCTCGAGGTGAGGAACAGCGCCTCGGAGTGCTCGTTGAATTGGGTGCGCGCCGTGCCGGCGCGCACGCCCAGGGTGGATTGCTCGAACTGTTTTGCCATGAAAAAACCCGGTCCTTTCACTCACTAAGCGGACCGGGCTGTTTCGGCACGCTTTAGCAGTATTTTTAACGCGCCCGCAAGCTGTGGCTCAAATCGGCGCGAAGGGCACTATACCAAAATCATTGGACGGTGGCCAGATTGAGGTCGAGCTGGGCGGCGTCGCCATCATCGCCCGAGTCGCGCGTGGCGTCGCGGCGCACTTCGATCGCCTGCAGATAATCGCTGGTGATGTCGCCGGTGATGTAGTGGCCGTCGAAGCAGGAGGTCTCGAAATTCTTCAACTTCGGGTTTACCTGCCGTACCGCGTCCTTGAGCGCCTCGAGTTCCTGGTAGATCAGTGCGTCGGCCCCGATCTCGCGGGCGACCTCGTCCTCGCTGCGGTGGGCGGCGATCAGCTCCGCGCGCGTGGGCATGTCGATGCCGTAGACGTTGGGGAAGCGAACCGGCGGCGCCGCGGAGGCAAAATACACCTTGCGCGCGCCGGCTTCGCGCGCCATCTGCACGATTTCGCGGCTGGTCGTGCCCCGGACGATCGAGTCGTCCACCAACAGCACGTTCTTGCCCTTGAACTCCACACCGATGGTGTTCAGCTTCTGGCGCACCGAGCGCCGGCGCACCGCGTGCCCGGGCATGATGAAGGTGCGGCCGATATAGCGGTTCTTGACGAAGCCCTCGCGGTAGGGCAGGCCGAGCCCCTGGGCCAGCTGCAGCGCCGAGGGCCGGCTCGAGTCCGGGATCGGGATCACCACGTCGATGTCAAGGTGGCGGTACTGCCTGCGGATCTTCTCCGCCAGCTTCTCGCCCATCACCAGGCGCGCCTCGTACACCGACGCGCCGTCGATCAGCGAGTCGGGGCGCGCCAGGTAAACGTACTCGAAGATGCAGGGGTTGAGCGAGGTGTGCTCGGCGCACTGCTGGCTGTGGAAGTTGCCCTCCTCGTCGATGAACACCGCCTCGCCCGGCGCCACGTCGCGCAGCAGCTTGTACCCGAGCGAGTCCACCGCCACCGACTCGGAGGCCACCATGTACTCGGTGCCCTGCTCGGTTTCGTTGTAGCCGATCACCGCGGGGCGGATGCCGAAGGGATCGCGGAAGGCGAGCACGCCATGCCCAGCGATCATGGCGATCACCGCATAGGCGCCGCGCACGCGGCGGTGCACGTTGGCCACCGCGCGGAAGATGGTCTGCGGGTCCAGCCGCAACTTGACCGACGCCTTCTCCAACTCGTGCGCCAGCACGTTCAGCAGCACTTCGGAGTCGGAGTTGGTGTTGATGTGCCGCAGGTCCTGGCGGAACATCTCCTCCTTGAGCTGCTCGGAATTGGTCAGGTTGCCGTTGTGCCCGAGCACGATGCCGAATGGCGAGTTGACGTAGAACGGCTGCGCCTCGGCCGAATTGGACGCCGAGCCGGCAGTCGGGTAGCGGCAGTGGGCGATGCCGATGTGGCCGGGCAGCGAGCGCATGTTGCGGGTGCGGAACACGTCGCGCACCTGGCCATTGCCCTTGTGCATGTGGAACGACTTGCGCTCGGCGGTGACAATCCCCGCCGCGTCCTGGCCGCGGTGCTGCAGGAGCAGCAACCCGTCGTACAGCAGCTGGTTGACGGGCGAGCGAGCTACGATGCCGAGGATCCCGCACATGGGAGCCGCCTCGCGAAGTCGTTAAGGGTCAATGATAGCGCAAGCGCCCGGCAAAGGTTCGCGGCAGCCATGGCCCGAGCGCGAGCGCGGCCTGCGCCAGCGGCTCGCCGAACATCGAATCGCGCCAGGCCGGCTGGCGCGGCAGCGCCGTCAGGCCCGCCATCAGGGCGAACGCGAGCAGGATCAGCAGCGCGCGCGCCAGGCCGAAAACGCCACCGAGCGCGCGGTCCAGACCACCCAGGCCAGCCACTTTCGTCAGCCTGGAGAGCACCAGGCCCGCCAGCGTGCACACGGCCAGCGTCGCGATGAATACGCCGATGAACGCGACCAGCATGCGCACCTCCGGCGTCGGCAGCGCCTTGGGCAGCTCCTCGCCCAGCGGTCCGGCAAAGAAATTCGCCGCAAGGAAGGCTAGCACCCAGGCGCCGACCGAGATTACTTCTCGCACCAGGCCGCGCCAGATGCCCCAAAGGGTGGATGCCACGAGCAGCGTCAGGCCGCAGTAGTCGAGCCAGGTCATCTCAGGGCCGCGAGGCGACGTTGCCCGGCGCAAAACCCAGTGCCCTGAGCTGCTTGTGCGCCTTGTCGGCGGCGTCGCGGCTGGCGTAGGGACCTGCGCGCACGCGCATCACAATCCCTTTTGCGGTCGCCACCGGCTCGGTGAAGTGCGGCACCTTCGCCGCCTTCAGCTTGGCGATGACGCCCGCGGGTTCCGCGTAGGCGCCCACGGGCACGATGTACTGGATGTTCGCGAGGGCCGCTTCGGCCCGCGTGCGCTCGGCCGCAGCAGGCGCCGGCGCCGATTTCGCCGCCGGTGCCTGCTCGGCGGGCTTCGCCTCGGCCTTCGGCGCCTCGGGCTTGGCGGGAACCGGATCGGGCGCGGGCGCCGGCTTGGCGGCTTCCACGGGCGGCGGGGGCGGTTTCGGCACCGGCTTCGGCGTGAAAGGAGTCTCGTCCTGGCCCGGAATGCGCACGCTCACGGGCGGGGTCTGTCGCGGCTGCGGATCGAAGATCCACGGCAGCACGATGACTGCGAGCAGCACCAGGGCGATGGCGCCCACCAGGCGCCGCCGCCCGCGGCGCTTCAGAGTGCTGACGTCCTGGGATTCAGCCATGGGTGCCGGGGCCGCTGCTGCCGGTCGCGAGCGCTTGCATCACTTCGGCGACGGTGAGGAAGGATCCGAATGCGATGATTTTATCATTCTCCCCTGCTTCGCCCCGCGCCGCAGCGAACGCGGCGGCCGGCGTTGCGTGCTCCGTGCGCGGCGCAGTCACCCCCGCGGCTTGCAGAAAGCGCGCCAGCTCGCTTGCGCTGGCACCTCGCGGTCCGCCCAGGCTGGCGAGGTGCCAGCGCGTAATCCGCGGCCCGACCGCCCGCACCACTGCGGCAATGTCCTTGTCGCGCAGCATGCCGAACACCGCGATGCTCTCCTCCGCGTAGCCTGCCGCAGAGAGGTTTGCCGCCAGGCTGCGCGCCGCTTCGGGGTTGTGCGCCACGTCAAGGATCACCTGCGGCCTGCCGGGCAGCACCTGGAATCGCCCGGGCAGCACGACCTCGGCGAGGCCCCGCCGCACGTCCTGCATCGCGACCGGCAACTGCTCGCGCAGGGCGTCGAGCGCGGCCAGCGCCGCGGCGGCGTTGCGCAATTGCGGCGCACCGCGCAACGCAGGATACGCAAGTGAGGCTCGGGTGCCGGCCGGTCCCCAGTAGTCCCACTGGCCCGCCTGCACCCGGTAGCCAAAATCGCGACCGAGCAGCAGGAGCCGCACGCCAGCGCTCGCGGCTGCGCGCAGCACAGAGGACGGCGGGTCCGGGTCGGCGACCACCGCCGCTCGCCCGGCCCTGAAAATGCCCGCCTTCTCGGCCCCGATGGCTTCACGACTGTCTCCAAGCAGTTCCACGTGATCCAGCGCCACACTGGTGATCACCGCGCAATCCGCATCGAGCGAATTCACGGCGTCCAGGCGGCCGCCAAGACCGACTTCGAGCACCACAGCGTCCAGCCTCTCCTGCTCGAACAGCCGGAAGGCGCCCAGCGTGCCGAACTCGAAGTAGGTCAGCGGCGTGCCGTCGCGTGCCCGCTCGACCGCGGCAAAGGACGCGCACAACTCCCCATCCGTGGCTTCGCGGCCGCCGATGCGCACGCGCTCGTTGTAGCGCAGGAGGTGCGGCGAGGTGTACAGCCCGACGCGGCGGCCGGAAATCCGCAGGATACTTTCGAGGGTGGCGCACACCGAGCCCTTGCCATTGGTGCCGGCCACCGTGAACACCGGGCAGCCGAAGGCGATGCCCATGCGCGCCATGACCGCGCGCACTCGGTCCAGGCCCAGCGCGATGGCGTCGGGGTGCTGGCGGCCGATGAACTCGAGCCATTGCGCGAGCGTGCGCGCGCGCTCCGCGTTCACGACGGCTGGTCGACCACGATCCCCTGTAGCAGCGCGAGCAGCGCCGCCAGCTTGTCCCGCATCTGGCGCCGGTCGACGATCATGTCCACGGCGCCCTTCTCCAGCAGGAACTCCGCGCGCTGGAAACCCTCCGGCAGCTTCTGGCGCATCGTTTGCTCGATGACGCGTGGCCCGGCGAAGCCGACCAGCGCCTTGGGCTCGGCGATGACCACGTCGCCGATCATGGCGTAGCTCGCCGACACGCCGCCGGTGGTGGGATCGGTGAGCACGCTGATGAATGGCAGGCCGCGCGCCGCAAGGTCGGTCAGCGCCGCGGTGGTCTTGGCCATCTGCATCAGCGACAGCAGCCCTTCCTGCATGCGCGCGCCGCCGCTGGCCGTGATGACGATGAATGGCAGGGTCTGCTCGATCGCCACGCGCACGCCGCGTACGAAACGCTCGCCCAGCACAGAGCCCATGGTGCCCGCCATGAACTCGAATTCATGCGCCGCCGCCACCACGCCGATCGACTTGATGGCGCCCTGCATCACGATGAGGGCCTCCGACTCCGCCGACTGCGCCTCGGCCTCGACCAGGCGCTCGGTGTATTTCCTCGAATCCTTGAATTTCAGGCTGTCCACCGGCAGCACTTCGGCGCCGATTTCGAAGCGCCCGTCGGCATCGAGCAGGAAATCGAGCCGGGCGCGCGCGCCGATGCGCTGGTGGAAGCCGCACTTCGGGCAGACGTTGAGGTTCTTCTCCAGATCGGTGCTGTAGAGCACCGCGTCGCAGGCCGGGCACTTGGTCCACAGGCCCTCCGGCACCGCCCGTTTCGGGCCTGAGCTGCGCTGGATCTTCGGCGGCAGGAGCTTTTGCAGCCAGCTCATGAATCCAGCGCCCTTCTGATCGGCTGGACCAGCGCCTTGACGCGCGCCACCGCGTGCTCCGGCCCGGCCATCTCGATCTCCTGCACGATGCGGCTGCCGATGATCACGGCATCGGCAATCTGCGCGATCGCGCGCGCCGACTCGGCGTCCTTGATGCCGAAGCCTACGCCGATCGGCAGTTTGGAAGCCGCGCGCAGGCGCGGCAGGTGCGCCGCGATATCGGCGACATCGGCGCTTTTCACGCCGGTCACGCCCTTGAGGGAAACGTAGTAGAGATAGCCGGTGCCGGCGCGCGCCACTTCGCGGATCCGCGCGTCGGTCGAGGTCGGCGCCAGCAGGAAGATGCAGTCGATGCCGGCCCTGCCGCAGAGCTCGGAGAACGGCGCGCATTCTTCGGGCGGATAGTCCACCACGATCACGCCGTCGACGCCTGCCGCTCTTGCCGCAGCGACGAACCTCTCGATGCCCATCGCCTCGATGGGATTTGCGTAGCCCATCAGCACGATCGGGGTGTCGGCGTCCTGCTTGCGGAACTGCGCCACCAGGCCGAGGACGTCGGCGAGACCGATGCCGTTCTTCAGCGCACGCTCCGACGAGCGCTGGATCGCCGGGCCGTCGGCCATCGGATCGGAGAACGGCACGCCGATCTCGAGAATGTCGCTGCCCGCCTCCACCAGGCCGTGCAGGATGGGCACGGTGCTGGAAGCCAGCGGATCGCCGGCGGTGACGTAGGGAATCAGCGCCTTGCGCCCGGCGGCCTTCAGCTTGGCGAAGCGCCCGGCGATGCGCGACATCAGAGCTTCAGCCCGCGGCGCTCGGCGACGGTATGCATGTCCTTGTCGCCGCGACCGGAAAGGTTGACCAGCAGGAGCGTGTCCTTCGGCAGCGTCGGCGCAATCTTCGCGGCGTACGCGACGGCGTGCGCCGATTCCAGCGCCGGGATGATGCCCTCGTACCGGCACAGGTCGTCGAAGGCCTGCAGCGCCTCGTTATCTGTAATGGCGACGTACTCGGCGCGCTGTTGGTCCTTGAGCCACGCATGCTCGGGGCCGACGCCGGGATAGTCGAGGCCCGCCGACACCGAGTGCGTCTCGGCGATCTGGCCGTTGGCGTCCTGCAAGAGGTACGTCCGGTTGCCGTGCAGCACGCCGGGCGTGCCCGCGCACAGCGACGCAGCGTGCTTGCCGGTGTGCAGTCCCTCGCCCGCCGCCTCGACGCCGATCAGCCGGACCTTCTCGTCTTCGATGTAGGGATAGAAGATGCCCATCGCGTTCGAACCGCCGCCGACGCAGGCGATGACCGCGTCGGGTTGGCGCCCGGTCAGCTCGGGCATCTGCAGCTTGCACTCCTCGCCGATCACCGACTGGAAATCGCGCACCATCATCGGATAAGGGTGCGGGCCGGCCACCGTGCCGATGATGTAGAAGGTGTCCTCGACGTTCGTCACCCAGTCGCGCATCGCTTCGTTGAGCGCATCCTTGAGCGTCTTCGAGCCGGACTCCACCGGCACCACGGTCGCCCCGAGGAGCTTCATGCGGTAGACGTTCTGCGCCTGGCGCTTGATGTCCTCCGAGCCCATGTAGACCACGCAGGGCATGCCGAGGCGCGCCGCCACGGTGGCCGCGGCGACCCCGTGCATGCCCGCGCCGGTCTCCGCGATGATGCGCTTCTTGCCCATGCGCCGTGCCAGCAGCGCCTGGCCGATGGTGTTGTTGATCTTGTGCGCGCCGGTGTGGTTCAGGTCCTCGCGCTTGAGGTAGATCTGCGCGCCGCCGAGGATCTGCGACCAGCGCCTGGCGTGGTAGACCGGGCTCGGCCGGCCGACGTAATGCTTCAGTTCGTAGCGGAATTCGGCGATGAACTCGGGATCGCGCCGATAGCGCTCGTAGGCGTCGCGCAGCTCCTCGAGCGCATGGCTGAGCGTCTCGGCAACGAACACGCCGCCGTAGGGACCGAAGTGCCCGCGCGCGTCGGGCAAGTCATGCATCCGCATTCCTGACCTCCGCGATGAACACCGCGATCTTCGCGGCGTCCTTGATTCCCTTTGAAGCTTCCACGCCGCTCGATACGTCCACGGCCCAGGGCCGCACGCGGCGCACCGCTGCGCCGACATTCGCCCGCGTCAGGCCGCCCGACAGGACCAGCGGCCGCTCCAGCCTGGCCGGTACCAGCGACCAGTCGAAGCTGGCGCCGACGCCGCCGTACTCCTCGACATGGGCGTCCAGCAGCCAGCCGCTCGCGCCCGAGAATAGCCGGAGGTATTTTAGCAAATCGACCCCCTGCGCCACGCGGCAGGCCTTGATGAACGGCAAGCCGAACTGCGCGCAGAATTGCGGCGTCTCTTCGCCGTGGAACTGCAGCAGCGACGGGTGCACGCGCCCGATCACCTGCGCCACCTGCGCGGCGTCGGGATTCACGAACAGCGCCACGGCTTGCACGAATGGCGGCAAGGCATCGCGGATCTCCCTTGCGCGCTCCACGTTCAGGAAGCGCGGGCTGGGGGGATAGAACACCAGGCCGATGGCGTCCGCCCCTGCTTGCGCCGCTGCCACGGCATCGCCGGGACGCGTGATGCCGCAGATCTTGATGCGCGTCCTCACAGCAGCACCGGGATGCGCAACTCGGGGTGCTCCTGACGCGGCAGGTCCCAGCGCGCTGCGTACTCCACGCGCTCCAGGTAGAGACCTTGCGCAGCGAAGGTGGGCGCGGCACGCGCGCGGTCCCGCGCTTCGAGCACTTCGCCCGCCCAGGCCGGCAGGTGTTTGCCCTTGCCGACATAGACGAGAGTGCCGATGATGTTGCGCACCATGTGGTGCAGGAACGCATTGGCGCGCAGGACGAAGTCGATGCGCTCGCCACGCGTTTCGATCGCGAATTCGTGCAAAGTACGCACCGGCGTCTTCGCTTGGCAATCGGCGGAGCGGAAGGCGGAAAAATCGTGCTCGCCCAGGAGAAGGCGCGCCGCCGCGCGCATTGCGGCCACGTCGAGCGGCAGGTGGAACCAGCCGGCGTAGCGCGCAGCGAGGGATGGGCGCACCGCGCGGTTGATGAGTACATAGCGGTAAGTTCGCGCGCGCCCGCCATAGCGCGCGTGGAATTCTTCCGGCACTTCGCGCGCCCATTGCACGGCGATCGACTCGGGCAGCAGCGCGTTCGCGCCGCGCACCCAGGCGCTCTGCGGGCGCTGCGCAGCGACGTCGAAATGCACGACCTGCTCCAGGGCGTGCACGCCCCGGTCAGTGCGGCCTGCGCAAGTGACCACGACGGGTTCGCCGGCGATCGTGGCGAGCGCCGCCTGCAGGGCGTCCTGCACCGTGCCGCCGCCCGGCTGCGTCTGCCAGCCGAGGAAGTGGCTGCCGTCGTATTCCAGTGCCAGCGCGATTCTCATGCTCTTGAAATGGGGAAGCCACGGGGCACGGCGCATTGTGCGCCGCCGCCGTGGCTCCGGGAGTGCGCTGCGCCTTTCAGCCCAGCTTCGCGAGCATCTGCTTGGCCTGGCCCTGTTGCGCGCCGTCGCCTTCCCTCAGCACTTCGTTCAGCAGTTCGCGCGCGCCATCCTTGTCGCCCATTTCCTCGTAGGCCTTGGCAAGGTCCAGCTTGGTCGCGACCTCCTGCCACTTCGGATCGGCGTTCGCGCCCGCAGCGGGCGCTGCGCCCGGCGTGCCCAGATCCAGGCTGATTTCGGACAGGTCCACCGAGGCCGACGGCGAAGTGGTGTCCACGTTGGAATCGCTACCGCCCAGATTGAGGTCGAAGTCCAGCCCGCCGCTCGGCGCGGGCGCAGCAGCCCGGGCCGGCGTCGCGGCGGCCGCAGGCGCAGACGGCAACTCGAAATTCAGTCCACCGCTCGTGTCGACCCGCTTTTCGCTACCGCTGCCCCCCAGATCGAAGTCCAGACCGCTGGATGCCGCCTTGGTTTCATTCGCGTCGATGATCAGCGTGCCGCCAGGCGAAAAATCGCTTCTCTCCTGCGACGGCGTCGATGCGCCGCCCAGGTCCAGATCGAGTATGGGCGCGGGAGCCGAGCCCGCATCACTGCTGGTGCCTTGGCCACCGCCGATGTCGAAATCCACCGTCGGCGCCGCAGCCGGTGCCGGTACCGCCGGCGCTTCGCGGCCTGAGCCTCCGTAGAGCCCGTTACCCGGATCGATGGAACGCCCCAGGGCCGCCGCCTTGTCCCAATCCGGACCGGCGCTGTTGGTGAGGCCCTTCAGCTTGAGCGCGATCTGCTCGAACGACTTGGCGTCGCGCCGGTTGGCATAGATCTCGAGCAGCTTGACCTGCACCGGAATTCGGTTGGCGTCCTTCTGCAGGGCTTCCCTGAGAATCTCCTCGGCTTGCGCATCCCGGCCATAGGCCATGTAGACGTCGGCTTCGGCGATTGGATCCACGTCGTCCGTGTCCAGGCCGCCGACAGCGGACTGGCTCACCGACGCCTGCGACACGCTCACAACTGCACCGCTCGCCGCGGCGGCTCCGGCGGCGGCTGCGGGCGCACTCGAGGCGGCCCCGAGGACGCTATCCTGGAACTTGTTTATGGATTTTTTTTTACGCTGCCTGGCCCAGGCGGCATAACCTCCAAGCAGCAGGACTACCACGCCCAACCCGCCCAACGCGATCGGGTTGTCGAGGAATTCGTCGATGAGGCTCGGCTCTGGCGGCGGCGCAGCGGCGGGCTTGGGCCTTGCCGGCGCCGGCTTGGCAGCCGGTTTCGGGGCATCGGGCGCGGGCTGAGTTGCAGCCGGCTTTGGCGCTTCGGCAACTGGCTTGGCCGGCTCGACTGCCGGCTGGGCCGGGGCTTGCGCGGCGGGTTTAGCCTCCGGCGCCCTTGCCGCTTGCGGCGCCGGCGTGGCCTTTGGGGGTTCAGGCGCCTTGGCCGCGGGGGCCGGAGCCGGGGGCGGGGGTTTCGCCGACTTCTTTTCCAGCTCCGCGAGCTGCTGATTCTTGAGCTCGATCAACTTCTGCATATCCGCAACGTTCTTCTCCAGGTCGGTGACCCGGGACTGCGCTTCCTTTAGCGCGCGCTCGCGCGCAGTGCGGTCGTCCTCGCGCGCCGCCTTGGCCGCCGGCGCACCAGGTTTCTTGGGATCGGCCTTGGACAGCTTCAGCTGGTCCTTTGGCTCTGCGGGTTTCGGCTCGTCGGGCTTCGGCGTGATCTGGCCCGCTGTCGCACGCTCCGCTGGAACCGCCTGGGCCGGCGCGGCCGCCACGGTCGCAGCGAGCCTGCTGCGGTATTCGGCGAAGTCCGCCATCTGTGCGCTGATCAGCCGGTTGGCGTCCGGCGCTTCGACTGCGCTCACGGCTTCACGATCGGGGATGTTGAGGATGCGCCCGGCGCGTACCAGATTGACGTTGTTGCGGATGAAGGCGTCCTCGTTCGCCCGCTGCAGCGCGATCAGCATCTGGTTGAACGTCACGCCCTCGGGCCGGTACTGACGCGCGATGGCGCCGAGGGTATCGCCCTTCTTCACTTCGTACGATTGCGGGACCTTGGCCTCGGCGGGCGCAGCTACGGCGGCAATCGGCCGCTCCTCAATACGCGGCTCGGGCTTGGCCGCGTCAGCCACGGGCGCCGCAGGCGCTGCGTCAGCCACGGGCGCGGCAGGCGCTGCGTCAGCCACGGGCGCCGCAGGCGCTGCCTCAGCCACGGGCGCCACGGGCGCCACGGGCGCCGCAGGCGCAGCGGGCGCAGTCGGTGCAGTAGGCGCCGCCGCAATGGTCGCGGGGACCGCAGGCACGGCAGCCACCGCTTTCGGCGACTTGTAATCGGGGGGGTCGAGCAGCACGGTGTACTCGCGCACGAGCAGGCCCGTCGCCCAGCGCAATTCCACCAGCATGTCGAGGAACGGCTCGCTGACCGGCTGTCGGGTGGTCACACGCAACACAGTGCGGCCATCGCGCTTGTCGATGACGAAGCGCACGCCGACCAGCACGGGGTTGAAGTCGATTCCCGCTTGCGCGAACGCGTTGCCCGAGGCAAGGCGCGCCTCGAGCGAGGATTCCTCTCCCGCCTGGAGCGCAACGACCTCGATCTCCGCGCGCAGAGGCTGGCCAAGATTGGATTGGACGCTCAGGCGCCCGAGACCCGCCGCCTGCGCGAGCAGCGGCAGCGAGAGCGCCGCCGCGAAGACGAGTCGAAGGAACCCGACCGGTTTAATCACCCGCACCATCCTGAGTCGTTCTTATCGGTCTGAGTACCATAACATCATGGCATTAGGCCTGCAAGCTGAGACCTTTTCTCGGTTTTTCCACCTTCAACCACAGGCCGCAAGGATTTTCTACTGCCGGACACCGGCGTCCAACAGGATCCGCAGCATGCGGCGCAGCGGCTCCGCTGCCCCCCAGAGCAACTGGTCCCCCACCGTGAATGCAGCCAGGTATTCCCCGCCCATCGGCAGCTTGCGCAGGCGCCCCACCGGCACCGACAGCTTGCCGGTGACCGCCGCAGGCGTAAGCTCGGCCAGCGTCTCTTCCCTGCGGTTCGGCACCACGCGCACCCACTCATTGCCCTCCGCGATGATGCCCTCTAACTCGTCGAGTGGCACGTTCTTCTTCAGTTTGATGGTCAGCGCCTGGCTGTGGCAGCGCATCGCGCCCACTCGCACGCAGATGCCGTCCACCGGAATCGGCCGCTCGCTGCGGCCGAGAATCTTGTTGGTCTCGGCCTGGCCTTTCCATTCCTCGCGGCTCTGGCCGTTGCCCAGGTCCTTGTCCACCCAGGGCAGCAGGCTCGCGGCGAGCGGGAAGCCGAAGTACTGCTTCGGCAGGCCCCCATTGCGCAGCGCTTCGGTCACGCGACGATCGATGTCCAGAGCGCTGGCCGCAGGGTCGGCGAGCGCGGGCTTCGCGGCGTCGCCGATGTGCGCCATCTGCGCCGCAAGCTCGCGCAGGTTGGCGGCGCCCGCGCCGGATGCCGCTTGGTAGGTCATGCAGGTCATCCATTCGACGAGGTCGTTGCGCAACAGCCCCGCCATGCCCATCATCATCAGGCTCACCGTGCAATTGCCGCCGATGTAATTGCGCACGCCCGAGGCGAGCGCCCGCTCGATCACGGGCATGTTGACCGGGTCGAGGACGATCACGGCGTCGTCCTTCATGCGCAGCGCGCTCGCAGCGTCGATCCAGTAGCCCTTCCAGCCTGCGGCACGCAACTTCGGATGGACCTCGTTGGTGTAATCGCCGCCCTGGCAGGCGATGATCACCGGCAGGGACTTGAGCGATTCGACGTCGGTGGCGCTCTTGACCGGTCCGACCTCTTTGCCGATCGCGGGCCCCTTGCCGCCGGCCTGGGAGGTGGAGAAGAACACCGGCTCCACCAGGTCGAAGTCGCGCTCCTCGCGCATGCGCTGCACCAGGACCGACCCGACCATCCCTCGCCAGCCGACGATACCGACTCTGAGCATCACCTTTCCTTCAAAGGGCGGCGACCACCGCGTCGCCCATTTCTTCCGTCCCCACCTTGCGCAATCCCGCAGTATAGATGTCGGCGGTCCGCAAGCCGCCCTTGAGCACCTTGCGCACGGCCGCTTCCACCCTGGCGGCCTCCGCAGGCCGGCCCAGGGAGTAGCGCAGCATCATCGCCGCCGACAGGATGGTCGCCAGCGGGTTGGCCACACCCTTGCCGGCGATGTCGGGCGCCGAACCATGGATCGGCTCGAACAGCCCCTTGCCCTTTTCATCCATGGAGGCCGAGGGCAGCATGCCGATCGATCCGGTCAGCATCGATGCTTCGTCCGACAGGATGTCGCCGAACATGTTCCCGGTGACGATCACGTCGAACTGCTTCGGGTTGCGCACCAGCTGCATGGCGCAGTTGTCCACGTACATGTGCGAGAGCTCGACGTCGGGGTAGGCGGTAGCCTCCTCGATCACCACCTGCCTCCACAGTTCGGTGGCCTCGAGCACGTTCGCCTTGTCGACCGAGCACAGCTTCCTTGCGCGCTTGCGCGCCGCCTCGAAGGCCACGCGCGCGATGCGCCGGATCTCGCTCTCCCGGTAACGCATGGTGTTCACGCCTTCGCGTTCGCCACTGGGCAGCTTGGAGATGCCGCGCGGCTCGCCGAAGTAGATGTCGCCGGTCAGCTCGCGCACGATCAGAATGTCCAGCCCGGACACGATCTCGGACTTGAGCGTGGAGGCCTGCGCCAACTCCTCGTAGACCAGCGCCGGGCGCAGGTTGGCGAACAGGCCGAGTTCCTTGCGCAGGCGCAGCAGGCCGCGCTCGGGGCGCTTGTCGCGCGGCAGCGCGTCGTACCGCGGCCCGCCGATGGCGCCAAAAAGGATGGCGTCCGCATCGCGTGCCAGCCCGAGCGTCGGCTCGGGCAGCGGATCGCCCGCCGCCTCGTAGCCGGCCCCGCCGACAGGCGCTTCCTGCATCTCCAGAGGCAGCGCCAGGCAGCGCAGCACTTTTTTCGCCTCGGCGACAATCTCCCTGCCGATCCCGTCGCCGGGCAAAACCGCGACTTTCATCGCGTTAGCGGAACAGCCAGGGGTGCTGGGCTTGCCGTTTCGCCTCGAAGGCGCGGATCTTGTCCACGTGGCGCAAGGTCAGTCCGATCTCGTCAAGGCCATTCAGCAAACTGTACTTGCGAAAGGCGTCCACCTCGAAGCGCAGGACCTGCGAGCGATCGTCGGTGGCAACGGTCTGCTGCTCCAGGTTCACAGTCAGGCGCAGGCCGGGGAACGACGCGCACTCGTAGAACAGGCGATCGACTTCGGACTCCTGCAGCACGACCGGCAGAAGTCCGTTCTTG
>Ga0210380_10000163_pt1 | contig 37315 bp, 34 predicted proteins | sample PLM4_5_coexredo_FD_155476 | JGI IMG/M metagenome (GOLD analysis project Ga0210380, IMG submission 155476) | Groundwater sediment microbial communities from an aquifer in East River, Colorado, USA - PLM4_5_coex redo | ecosystem: Environmental > Terrestrial > Soil > Riparian zone | place: USA... | reverse complement strand
GTGCTAAGCTCAAGCACGATTGGGAAAAGGTCCGCAAGGACATGCACCCAGATAAGGACATGCAGTGATGACGTTGACACAGCAACTCAACTCTGTGCGTGAGATACGCAAGATCATGAACGAGCAGCGAACAGGCTCAGGTGATTGGAGCTTGTTAGTTGGTAAGTGTGTTAACATACTGCTCGCTGACTTAGAACTGCGCCTACAACAGGAGATAAACGCTGATGTTGATCCTACCAACCGTCACTAACTCAAAGCTGCCGTGGGTTGACTTCTCATCACTCACAGCTATCAACACGTGTCCTAGATGGGGCATCATTCATAGCATACATGGTAAGCGTCTAAGTGCTGGCGTTGATCGTGTGCTACCGCTCGAAGCTGGCCGCGCTATGCATGATGTGTTCGCTTGTTGTCGCTTCTTCGATCTAATACATAGTATATGCGGTAATGAGCTAAACATGCAGCTTGAACAACTTGCACGGATCAACGTCTATGCCAGTAAGCTGTTCAATAATGCTGCATATCCTGATCGTTGGACACGTGCGCTCACCTACTACAACAACGGTGAAGATGCAGAGACACGTTGTATGCAGATGTGTCTCAATCTGCTTGATACATCTGGCTATTATGACGACGCACGTGATAACAAACGCACCATCGCGAACCTTGAAAGCGCCGCTATCACCTACGTACAACGCTATCCGCTTGGTCGCTTCATACCTATCATGACTGATGAGTTGATAGGCATCGAGGTGCCATTTGATATAACTCTAGCTGATGATGAGAGCAATGCTATCACTCGATTTGTGGGTAGGATTGATGGTCTGTGCGTTGACACACTGCGTCCAACAGACACGACACCGGAGGTACATGAGAACAAAACTGGTTCACGTATCGACACAGTGTGGTCTAATAGCTTTGATACTAGTCATCAAGTCACTAGCTACTGCATCGCTGCTAGCTGTATACTGAGTATACCTGTTCGCAACGTGACGATGTGGGGTCTACAGATACCTATACCTAAATCTAGCACCTACAGCGATGGTATGATGCGCTACCCAACATCACGCAACGAGGACAGCTTCTATGAGTGGGAACAATGGGTGCTGCATACACTCAGTATACTTGATAAGCATGTGGATGATCCTACCAACGCACCAGCTTACACACACTCATGCAATCGGTACTTCCGTAGCTGCTCCTTTATACCTCTATGTGTCGAGTCAAGAGAACAACGCAAACACATCTTCGATCATGAGATGGTTACTGAGAGGTGGAGTCCACTGGCAGACACAATCGCCGAGTGACTTGCGTCTGTTTCTGTATGTGCTATAATGCTTCATACAAACAATGGAGAGAAGGCGTGGAGATAAAGATCGAACGTCCCACTGACACACTCTCGCGACTATCTATGATCCTGTGGGGTGATAGTGGTAGCGGCAAGACTACACTAGCTTCCACTGCTCCCGGTCGTAAGCTATTCATCATGCTAGATCCTGATGGTGACATGAGCATTCGCAACGCTCCTGATTGGGAACGACTGAACCTGACTACAGAGACAAGCACAGATATAGTCAAAGAGGGCATGAAGCCGGACCCGTATACTCTGTATACCAAGCTAGACAACTTCGACACTGTGGTAGTTGATAGCTTGACTAAGTTCACTGAGCACGCATTGCAGTATGCTGTGCGTATAGCACCTAAGTCATCTATCGAAGCACCGGGTATACAAGGCTATGGCTTGCGTAACATATGCGTTGGTGCCTTCGTGTCTAACATCATCCGTATCACAGGTAAGCTGAACAAGCACCTGATCCTGATCACGCATGAGAAGGATGCAGACAAGAACGCAGACGGTGGCATTGTCAGTGTGAGCATGATGCTAGGTGGTCAGCTACCTAACATTGCATCGAAGGACATTAGTGAGGTGTGGAACATGCGTGATCAAGGTGGCAAACGCTACATCTCCATACGGCCTGAACGCTTCCGCTCGCCTATGAAATCACGCATGTTCGATATGACTGGCAACACATCATTCGAGTGGCGCTACAACTCTAACAAGCTCGCCGGTCCTACCATTGCAGAGTGGTGGGATGCATACACCAGCGGCGGCTTTGCTAAGCTCCCTGTACCGAAATAGGCATACTACTAATTGTAGTATGCGTATCTACCCACAGCTAGCTATGGTGGCTTGCTCGTTGTGCGGTAGTGTGTAGAGTGAATAGTCACCAACAAGCAGAAGGACTACTAAGATGGGTTTACTATCTTTCTCTTCTAACATCGCTGACGCGGAAGCACCTCCGCAACTCCCGCCGGGAGAATACAAGTGCGTCTGCACTGCTGCTGTCGATAAGCTGGCAGCTAGCAGCGGCAACCCTATGCTGACGTTGACGCTGCAAGTGCCACGCAGCGAGTTCCCTGCTGACTTCGATCCGGGTGATGGTGTGGATGAGTTGACATTCACGCTCAACGTGGTGTCGAGAGACATCCCCGCTGATCGTTGGCGTATGAAGAACGTGTGCAAAGCGTTCGGTGTTGCTGCATCGAACGCCATTGATCCTAGCGACTTCGTTGGTCGCGAGGCTCGCGCACGTATCAAGACCGGCATGGACCTTGAGCGTAACCCACGTGCAGAAGTCGGTCAGGTCTTGCCAGTCTAACGTATACTCAGTATACTAATGTGCTAGGCGGCAATACCGTCGCCTAGCACAACTTCCAAACTCTTGCAAGAGGATACCGTTATCATGGCTACTTCTCCTTCACGTGCTACCTCGTCCATCGGCAGTGCTAAGAAGCCGGTCAACCGCGCACCACAGAAGCGCACGTTCCACTTCTTCGTCCAAGTCACGGACGAAGCTGGCAACGTCATCCCCGGTGCGAAGCTGAAAGTCGAACGCATTATCAGTGATGCTCGCAAAGTCATTGAGTTCATGGACACGCCTGACTATCCCAACCTCGGCCTCACTCGCGTGAAGCATGAGATCATCAGCACCAAGCGTGGTGGTGAAGAGGATGGAGCTACGTCGGTCGGCTAGTCTAGCCTTCTTCTAGTCGATAGACGAGCAGCGCCACACACTGATTGCAACCCGGTGTGTGGCGTTTGCATACTCATCATCACGCTACATAGTGGAGATAAAGATGATCCTAGATGCAGAACAACTGCGTGCAGTTGAGATGTGTGTTGACGGAGAGAAGCGCCTTGTCAGTGTAACAGGTGAGGCAGGGACGGGTAAGACTACAATCATCAAACAAGTATGTGATAAGCTAACCGAAGAAGGTGTAGAGTTTGCACTTGCTGCACCAACTGGTAAAGCTGCACGTCGAGTACGTGAGGCTACTGGCTACCCAGCACAGACTATCCATAAGCTGCTGGAGTTCAATCGTCCTGATCTAGATGAAGAGACAGGCGCAGCTACATCTGCATCAACGCCAGCACGTAAAGCTGGCAACCCACTTGATCAAGGTGTTGTCATAGTTGATGAGTACGCAATGGTATCTACAGCATTGCATCGTGATCTAGTCGCAGCACTAGGTCGCGGTGCATTGCGCGTCTTTGGTGACATACGACAACTCCCACCTATAGAGAACAGCGCATTAGCTGATCCAATATCACCGTTTGCTCGCTGCTTAGCTATGCCTAACACCATCACGCTCGACAACATCTATAGGCAAGCAGAAGGCAACGGCATCATCGAAGCTGGTAGGCGTATCAATCGTGGTCAGTTCTTCACATCGACACAGGATGTCAAGATCACGCTAGCTGATGCTGTACTACATAGCTTGTATGAACTCATCAAACGTGATGAGACTGACTGGCGTTCGTTGAGTAACCAGATCATCTCGCCAGCTAGGAAGAGCGACATAGGTACGATGCGATTGAACAGCGTACTACAGACACGGTTCAATCCTGACATGAAGGATAAGATCGAACTACCACGTAACAAGTGGGAGACTAAGTACCGTGTCGTTGTCAGTGTTGGTGATAAGGTAGTATGCAATACGAATAGCTACGACTTGAGAGACTATGCTCAACGCTTCACCGAGTACGACAGTGAAGGTGTAGGTATACTCAACGCATTCATCCCATGCCCTGAGACTAAACAAATGCTGAATGGTGAAGTAGGCATAGTCATAGCAATCGACATGGCTGGTGTACTAGAGATCGACTTCGGTGATAGAGTGGTTGAGCTACCAGCTAAGGTGCATGAGTACAACTTCCGTAAGCGTTACCACTTTCAATACGATCCACGTAAGGTCATCGACCTAGCTTATGCTCTCACTACACACAAGTGCCAAGGCTCGCAGTATGACCGCGTGTGCTACATCATGGCATCATGTGCGTTCTACAACTTGAGTAGACCTAACTTCTATACAGGCTTAACACGTGCAGCTAAGCACGCTACTGTGCTGAGTGACCAGCGTGCCTTTGCTACATCACTGAAGTCAATGGGTTGGAAGAAGAAGGTATAGCACAATGAATATGTATGAACTGAAAGAACGCTTCATGCTGCAAGCACAGACAGCAGACATGCAAGTTGAATGCATGATGGGTGGTACGATTGAAGCTGAGCTAGCTATCATAGGTGAAGCACCCGGTCGCAATGAGATAGCACAAGGTACACCAATGGTAGGTGGCAGTGGTAACATACTGTGGAAGTCACTGCGTCAGTACTGTCCGACAGTGAAGCGACAGGATTGCTACGTGTCTAACGTAGTGAAGCGTCAAGTAGCATTCGGCGTGGGTGACAAGGCTACACAGAAAGCAGTTGGTAAGTTCGAGTTAGTAGCGTGGCAAGAGCTATTGATGTGGGAGCTACAACACCTACCCAACCTCAAGTACCTACTACTGCTGGGCAACTATGCAGTCGATGCAGTCACCGGCTGTAAGGGTATAACCAACTGGCGCGGCAGTGTGGTTGACTGCATGGTGGGTAACAAAGCAGTGAAAGCTGTGTGTACCTTTAACCCCGCCTTCTGCGCTCGCGATCCTATGGCTCACATCGTATTCGACATGGACATCAATGACAAACTCAACCCCGTTCTCTCAAATAGGTATACTGAGTATACAGTCAACGCCCTTGTCAATCCCACGTACAAGGAAGCTGTACAATATATTCTTCACTGTAAGTCCCTGCGTACTCCGATCTCCAGTGACATCGAGGTTATCGCTAATGAGACTGCTTGCGTCGGGCTTGCTGCGTCTACAAAGGAGGCCATGTGTATCGCGTTCAGAGATGAAGAACGCAACATCTACACTACAGAAGAAGAAGCCGACATACGACTCCACTTGCAACTCCTCTATGCTTCGCCAAGCACAAAGATGGTGTGGCAGAATGGAGGCTTTGACATGGCGTGGCTATGGTTCAAGGATAACATTCGTTGTAGGCAAGCATACTCAGACACGATGCTTGGTCATCATGTGCTATACCCTACTATGCCCCACGATCTTGGCTTCATTGTTAAGCAGTACACCACTCACCCGTTCTACAAGAACGAGAAGGATGAGTGGCGACATACAGGTGGTATCAGCAACTTCTGGGTATACAACTGTAAAGACTGTGCACTTACACTTGCTAGCAATGAGGGCATCCTTAAGGAGCTTAAAGAGCAGAAGCTAGATCAGTTCTACTTCGAGCATGTCATGCGCTTGCAGCAGCACCTTGTGTGGATGACTGTAGGTGGTGTGCTCAACGACATGGACCTGCGACGTAACATGCTAGATGAGAACACACCCGGCAACCTGTATGCTGATTTACAGGATAAGCTGCTTGAGTTCTATGGTGCAGTACAAGCAGCAGTAGGTGATGCGTGCTATGAACCTAACCCTAACTCACCGAAGCAGATGGCTGACTTGTACTTTACCAAGTTGAAGCTAGTAGGTAGAGGTACAAGCACAGACTACACAAACCGGCAGCTAATGCGTAAGCACCCACGCACCACAGATGCAGCACGTCGTGTGCTGGATGCTGTTGATGCTTACATTGAGGATGACAAGTTCTATTCGGTGTATGCATCTGCACGACCTGATGCAGACAACCGGATGCGTTGCGACTACAGACAAACAGGTGTACGCAACGCACCCGGTAGACTATCATCTGCCCAAACACTATGGGGTAGTGGTGGCAACCTACAAAACATCCCCGACCGCGCGAAGGAGATGTTTATTGCGGACCCCGACTGCTGCTTTATCTACATTGACGGCAGCCAAGCGGAGGCGCGAGTTGTTGGTTGGCGCTACGGCATTGCGACGTGGATAGAACAGTTCGAGCGTGCGCGACGTGATGGGAGCTACGACTGCCACCGCGCTCTTGCCAGTGATATGTTCGATGTACCGTACAACGACGTTCCCGCGTTCGACCGTTATCCCTTGGACGCAATCGCCGCGAAGCGTGATGGTATTGACTACGACAGCGAGAGGGCGGGCAAGCCCACCATCAGGTACATTGCTAAGAGGTGTCGTCATGGTCTTAACTACCGTATGATGCCAGATAGACTAGCTCTAACCACAGGCTTATCACTATCAACAGCTAGTGAGGCGTTTGTCAAGTACCACAGACTAACGCCTGAACTCAAGGTTGGGTGGGAAGAAGACCTAAATCGTGTGAGAAACCAACGTGCTATCTATAACGCCTATGGTCGGCGATATGTTCAACTTATTCCTGTCACGGATGAAAGTACCGAAGCCATTGTGGCTTTCTATCCACAGTCAACGGTAGGTGATCACATATGTCGCGTCATCTATAAGTCACACGACGATCCACAATGGCCTAAAGGCAAGGCACGTGTAGCACTTAACACACACGACGGGTTGATTGGCATAGCTCACCACTCAGTTGCCAAACAGGCGTTGCGAGTGTTGGTGAAACACGCAGAGGCACCCATCATAGTGGGTGATAAGCCACTCATCATACCTGCTGAGTGTGCTATGAGTGTACCTGATGAACATGGTGTTCACAGGTGGTCAACTATCAAGAAGCTGAAACGCAAGGAGATAGTAGCATGACTGTACGTTATGTGTTTGAGAACCTGACTAGCTTAGCTGACTACCTTGAGGTGAAGGCTAAGCAGTTGCGTGAGAACGCTGACCGCTATAAGCCACGCAGCATCAAGCATGTAGACTGCATATCACAAGCTATGACAAATGAGAGCCTTGCTGATATGCTGCGTGATACCAAGCTACGCACTGACGCAGACGTGCTTAGTCAGACGTAGCTTCACCACGTGCAGACTCTAGCGGATTAGAACCGCCGATGCTTTCACGCATCATCTGGTCGAGCGATTGCATGGTTATCTCTCGACCCTGTTGACGTTGCCGCAGATACTTACCGTAGTTGTGATCGAACTCTGCTTCCTTGAACTTCATAGCTAGATGCTGTTGCTCTAGGTTATCCTGTTGCAACCTGATGATCTGGTTCTTCCTAGCGCGTTGCTCATCTGCTGACAAGTCGTACTTGTTATTCAGTGACTCAGCCATCTTGCCGTAGTCCTGATACACCTTGCGTAGCTTGCCTAGCTCACCGCTAGGTGCATTCCATTCCTTCACCTCCTGTGATATACGTATCAGCACCTTGTCCTCTAGCTGCTGATGCTGCATACCACCAACGCTACGTCGCATCTCTTGATCGGCTTGAGCTTGCTTGCCCATAGCCTTGTTCTCCATGCCCTGTATACTGCGTATATGCCCTGTGTTCTCACTGACATACTTCCACGTTGGTGTAGTGACACTATACTTCTCTTCGTTCTTCCACAGCAACGGCACATCAGGTATGCTTGATGTTGCTCGCTTCCACACCTCACCTGTTGCAGCTTGCAACCCCTTAGCAAAGTCGTAGCTACCACGCTCTGTCAGCTTACCTGTTGATATGTCATAGCGTGATGCATGTAATAGAGTATCAAGCCCTACAGCTAGGTGACTACCCATCGCACCGAACAGCGCATTCATAATGAGACTAGTGGAAGTGCTTATCTGTCCTAGCGATGTAGCTTGCTCCGCTTGTGGTCCCTGTCTAAAGTTACTCTGCATGTTCCTGACCCACGCACCACCGCGTATGTCCGCGGACTGTGGATCGAGCTTCATACCACTCGCACCTAGCATAGCTTGTATCAATGGCGGTGCTGCTGGTGTCAAGCTATCGAGGATGATGTTAGGCAACTCTCTAGAGATAGGAGTAGGCGTCATGTTAGCTGGCAACATGCCCAGCGTTTGCATGATTGCACCAGTGCCAGCGACTATACCTACTAGGTCAGGTGGCAGTGGTATCTTGTAGTACAGATCACGGCTATAGGGTAAGTCACCACCATTAGCCCATGCCATTGCTAACTTCATAGTAGGTACAACTATAAAGCGCCATCTGTCGTACTCACTAGTGCGCTTCCAGTACTCGTTCCTACTCTCGTCGTTCCAATAGGTCATCATGTACATCGACTGACCTATGCCGTACATCATCATCATGGTGCGTGGTAGCACGTAGCTATAGGTATCCTTACCAAACATATTACTCATCAAGTGATAGGTGCCTAGCTTAGTCTGTGTGAGGTAAGGCACCATAGCTTCAATGTCTTGCATCTTCTTGTTGGCTGGCACCAATGCCATGTTGCCACCAAGCGCACGTGTCTCCGCTATCAACCTATCAACTTCGCCTTGTGGTATGTTGTGTGCGCCTCTATACCTATTAGCTAACAGCGCATGGTTCTCAGTGAAGAACATGCGCTTCGGTCCCAAGTATACAGCGTTGATGACATCCCTATAGAAGGTCCAAGCTGCATGTAATGAGTTAGGTATAGCATCACGCATCATCGCGTGTGCATCGCGTACCTTGTGGATGTTATCAACTGTACCGCTGCTATGCGCCACACCCTCTCTGATCATACGCAGCGTCGGTAGGTTAGCTGTGATGTATGACAACCGAGTAGCAGCATGTACCATGCGCTGATACGCTGGCTGACCCATCGCACTAGCCAACACCTTGAACGCACCGTTCTGGTTCTCTAGCTTCGTTGCTATGAAGCGTGCAAAGTAGTGTGCGTGTACCTCACCTAGTGCTTTGAATGAATGCACCACTGCACCGGGTATAGCAGTAGGATCAGGTATCCTACCTACTACACCTCTAGCTATGGACTCAGGTAGGAACCTATGTGCTAGATAAGAAGCACCACCGAACGCACGACCAGCGTTGCGTGTCAGCATACCTATACTAGTATCATACCCAGCACCCTTGATTGCCCAGAACGGGTTGCCGTAGCCTGTAGTCAGCATCTTGAACCAACGAGTAGCTGTAGACATACTCTTGACAGCACCCGTAGTGATGACAGGATCAGCGCGTAGTGCGCTTGCCATCTCTATATCGCCCAGCTTCCACAGCCTAACCCTGCCGTTGTCCCACTCAGGCACCACATGACGATCATCTAGGTGCTTCTGTAATGATGTAGCTGGATTGTCTAACTCTGCTGCGCTGAACCACTCCCTGCCATTGACACGTACTATGTCTATGTACCCATCACGGTAGAAGCGTGAGTACACATTAGGACCAACGAACCCTAGCTCACGCAGATGAGTGTTACGCATCATCGTCTTTGATACGTGGTTCAGCATATCCTCAGTATACCTACGTATAGCAGCAGCAGGTTCTAGTGGTCTAGTAACTCTGCTCTCTCTGAACCGCTTCTGGAAGTCGGTGTATGGTTGATTGACATCTAAGTCCAGCTTCTCAATAGGTGACTCCCTACCTACACTACCACCTACACCCATGCTGTCTTTAGTCAACGATGACTTAGCGTTGTTGACGATGCTCCTATACAGCCTACGTACACCACGTGCACCCTTGAGTGGGTCATCAATGGTAGGTACATAGAACTCATTACGTGTGCGTAATAGATCACGGTGTGGTCTAGACAACGTACCTTGTGCAACCTGCATGTCTAACACACGATCGGCCCATGCCTTGATCTCACGCTTCAATCGCATCATGCGTGGTGATTGATCAGCTATGAACTTGTCAGCTATTGGTTCCCAATACTGTCGAGCTACATCAGGTATACGAATACGCGCATCAGGGTCATCGTTGATCAACCTCATGCGGTCATTCTGCACTAGTGCTAACTCACTCTGCGCTCTTGTCACTGCGGCAGGGTCTTGCGAGTTGGTGATAGTATGATTGAGTGAGTTGACGCGATCATCTAGATGCTGGATGATAGCATTCCTATCCGCCTTCAACGCTGCCATCTGCCAACCTAGCTGTGCAGCACGACGTTCCCCTGCTGGCATAGCATCAAGTGCAGTCAACACAGGACGCAACATCACCTCAGTGTGTGCTCTAACACGATCATTGAGAATAGAACCTGTCAACGCTGTACGCTGGTGTGCTAGTTCAATAGCACGCTCTAGTCCACTCTCATCTTCCACTGCCTTAGTAAGCGTATGACCACGATCAACGAATGCATCTGTAACTCTGCGTGCTGTCGCTGTAACTGCACCCTGTTCATCTAATGAAGCATAAGGATCAGCTTGCCGCTCGACGCCACCTAGTATACTAGCTTCACCAGCCTTCAACTCATCAGGTGCGCGTAGGTCAACTGATGGTGTAGCTAACACAGCACGCTCAGTAGGTGATAGATTGCCTAGCTGCTGCAATGCACGTGTGTTCCTACCCTTGATAGCAGCAGCGAATGCAGCTATACCTGCAATGCCCAAGCCTGTAGCTGCTAGTGTACCTATGCCACTGTCATCTGTATCAGTAGGTGTGAATGCTGTTGACTCACCTGTAGCCCAACGTGTCGCTTGATCAATCGCTATACCAGCACCAGCGTTAACAGCGATGTTAGCTGGCGTGTAAGGCATCGTCAGTGGTGTTAAAGCCTCCGCAGTACGTAGTGTACCACGCCCAACGAGGGAGTTAGCAGCACGACCAAGGATAGGTACGCCAGTAAGACCAGCCCTAGCAGCATTAGCCCAGCCTTGCGGACCCGGAACAAGCGCACCTCCTACTGCTTCTGCTGCACTCTCTGTCCATGAGCGTTGTGACTCTGGTCGCTCATCACCTAGTAGTCTGCGCGTAGTGTCTTTAACTTTACTTGTCAACCACTGCGTGTTGGCAAGCTGTGACATAGTGAACTCTTCAAAGTCCTTAGTCTTCTTATAGTCCTCAATGCCTTTGTTGATGTCATCATCGGACAACGACGGGTCTTGTTGCTTCCATGACTCCACGACTGTATCAAGGTGATCTTGTACGTGTTGCCTAGCCCCCGTGATGTGTGTCTGGTCATAGAACTCATCCAAGAACTTCTTGTCTGTGCCGTAGCTGTTGATGAGTGCAGCAGCACCACGCTTGATGGTAGGTAGCAGATTGATAGCATCGGTAGGTATACCAACAGCACCTACTATTGCTGACTTGATATGACTAGCAACACCACCACCACTAGGATCGGCCATGTCCTCGTCAGGATCAGTGCCGAACTGTGCTATGTACTCATCACGTGTGTATTCAGTCACTACGGCACCACGTATCTAAATCCACCCGGCGCATTGCTATCAGGTATCTTCTTGCGTCCATCAGGTAGCGTGATAGTACCGGGTGGATCACCACTACTACCGCTCTTGCTAGGTGGTGGAGGCAGCTTACCTTTACCTGCTTGACTCTCATTAGGATTGAATGGTGAACCTGTCACCTTCTTGTCTTCACCTACCTTGGGTATGCTGAATGGTTGCAAGCCTACATCTTCATTAGGTGAAACTGTTCTCACCTTGCGTGATGGCAATGGCGCGTTGGGATCAAACGATGGAGCAGGTGTAGTCTTAGGTCTACCTGCTGCAAAGATTGCATTCTTCATCTTGTCCAGCATACCCTCTGGTAAGCGTGAGCGCATAGCACGTAGTGCATTGAATGCTGCACTACCCGCATCGCTTGCACTAGGTAGCGATGGCATTGATGGCATTGATGGCAACCCCGGCAGTGCGCTACGTGCATCACCTTGTATAGCTGTAACAGGTGCTTGTGGCCTCAAGCTAACAGATGGGAAGCCACGATCATACATCTGGCGTTGACCATCATCAGGCAACGTCACAGGGTTAGGCAGATTAGGCGTGCTTAACTTAGTAGGTACTGTAGGCTGTTCACTCTGTGGCGGTAGTGCAGCAGCAGCGCCAATGTCACGTTGAGCATACTGCGGTATACCCGGTATACCTTGATTGTAGCTCTCAGGTGATCCAACAACGAAGCCACTGGTGCCAGCATCATTAGGTCCAGTGAACACTTTGTCCTTGAACTCTTGTGCTTCACGAATGGCACCAGTGTTACCTTGTGCGTTGCCATACAATCCCTGTATGTACGGTATAGCACCAGCGTACATACCCTTCAACGCTCTAGCACCAGCATCATAACCACGGTTGATGCTGCGACCAGCGTTGTACAGCATATCCTCTGCACCTTCACGTATATCACCGCCGATCTTCTCTTCTGTCTTTGCTACCAACTCAGGATTGTCATAGTCATCAAACGGCACACCGATAACCTTACGTGCGCCTGTAGCTGCACCACCTGCCACCTCTTTCAACTTCTCAAGCATACGCTGCATACCAGCATCACGTGCTTCACGTGACAAGCCGGGATCGTACTTGTTGTCTGGTGGTGATGCTCGTACTGATTGGTTGAACTGTGGCTCGGGCCAAGGTGTAGGTATGCTAGGATATGCATCAGGTACAGCAGCATCCATCTCACTAGTGTCGAATGACGTATCAGGCATAGGTGGTAGCTGTGCACCAATGCCTAACTCCTGCGGCATGTCGCTTTGCTGTTGTTCTAATAGCTGCGGCTGATTGATGCTCTCCATCATCTGGTCATCAGCTTGCCTACCTACCGGAGGTACGTATGGCTTCTGAGCACCCATGAATGGGTCAGCTTGTGCATCGCTTGGACTGATAGGCAACTTGTCACCAGCCATCTCATCAATCATATCAAGCGATTGTGGGTCTGGCTGCGGACCTAATCCTTTCGGCCTTGGCAGTGGTCGTGGTACAGTCACATCACCATTAGGTTCACGTGTGGCACCCGGCGGTAGTGCAGGTCCATCAGGTGTAATAGGTGGTGGTAGTACATCGCCATCGTTGTTGAACAACTCCTGTAACTCAGGCGTTGGACGTATACCAGCAGCAGCACCCATATCACCACCGCTCATCAATGGTGCTGGTGCATCAGGTGCATCAGGTGGTGCTAGTGTAGGTGCAGGCATAGGTGGCCTACGCGGCGGCAGTGGTACAGGTTGCTCTGGTATCTGTGGTTGAGGCGCACCAGACTCACCTAAGTTCTGACCGGGGATAGGACGCGGTATAGGCATAGGTACATTAGCTGTAGTAGGTGCAGCTACAGCAGGAGTAGGAGTAGGAGCGGGAGTGCGAGCAACAGGAGGAGTACTAGCTCCACCTTTAATAGCTCCCGGTGCTGCGAAGATAGCATCTTTTGCTGCTTCAATAGGTGATATGGATGGAGAAGGCTTGAAGCCGAATTGTCCTGTTGGGTCAGGTACAGCTTTACCAACACCTTTCATAGGTGTGCGTGATGGCAGTGATACCTGTGTAGCTTGTGATGATACATCTGTAGGTGCATTAGTTGGCGCACCTCTACTAGCGAACTGCGCTGCTGCACCTTGTGGTTGCCAACCACGTATGCGCTGCACATGCACGCGATCAATCTGACCAGCACGACCACCTAAGAACTCTAAGCCGTTAGCTGCCATCACTTGTGGGTTGCGACGCAGATACTCAAGTACAGGACCATGTGCTATGTCACCAGCATTACCTTGCTCATGACGTGAATGACCGGGTGGTGCAGCTAGACCACCACCGCTCTTGTACCTACGATACAACTCAGCCTGTTCATCATACGTCCTATGACCTGATGTCAACCTAGCACGCGCACCTGTTGCTGCTTCTGCTTGCTGAATAGCATTAGCCAAGCTGATAGCTACATCAGGCGACAAGCCACTGACGTTAGCACCCGGACCACGTGATTGTAGGAATGCAACAGCACTACTAGGCGTAGCACCACCTTGTGGTCCTGTTTGCGCCTGTGGTTGACCATCACTAATGATTGCCTTGTTCATCCAAGGATCAATCTTAGCACGATGCATCCTATAGAAGTCACCTACAGTAGCATCAAACGGTATGCGGTTGTTGACTAGTATCTTAGCTATATCACGTGGTGTACCGTCAGCGTTCTTAAGGTTCTGCAACATTACATCGGCCATCTTGAGATTAGGATTGGCCTTCAATGCTGCAACGATACGCGATCCATCACCGGGACCGAACTGATGCAACACAGTATAGAACGGTATCTCACCAACGCTATTGCCTAATGCTACCTTGTTGGTGCTGCTAGTCAATGATGTTAGTATGTTCCTGTTATCTGCCATGTTGCGAGCAGCTAACCTACCCATCAACACAGGATCATGCGTGTCTGCTTCACTGAGGTTGAACTTCTGTCTTAGTGCATCAGTGAATTGAAACCACCCATTAGCACTACTGACGCTGTTCTTACCATATCTCCTACCACCGTCGTTCTCAAAGCCTAACACTGTGAGCAGTGTACCTTGTGGCAGCCTATTCTCTATCTCTGCCTGACGCCACTCATTCAATATAGTAGGATGGATGTTGACAAACCCTGCCTGTGGTCGCGCAGTGCGTGGTTGACGCGGCAATCCTGTCAACGTAGGACCAGTCTTGTTAGTAGAGCGTGCTTGACCCTTAGCTGCTGGTGGTATCTGATCTAGACTACCCTGTGCCATCGCATTCATTGGATCATTAGGATCACCATTAGATGCAAACCTGTCAGCTTGCATAGGCCCACTGCCATTGAGACTAGTAGGTGATGCTGTTGGCAGTTGGAAGCTATCACTAGGCAGCGGTGCAGCAGTATCACCCGGCAGTGCATTAGGTATAGGCCGCGGACCTGATGGTGTGTAAGCACTAGCACCGGGACTGTTGCCTAGTGGACTATCTGTGTTTGCACTGTTGTCATCAGGATACAAGAACCTAGTCTTGGCCCAATCATGCGCTTGCCTCTCAGCTAACATCTCACGCATGAACTCTTGCTGTGCTAAGCGATCCTCACGCTTAGCTTGTAGCATGATGTACATACGCGCAAGCGCGTCATTAGCCGCAGCTTCGCGTGCTACGAACAACGCAGTTTGATCTTGACCACCACTAGGTATGACACGAGCCATTACCAGCCACCCGTTCCACCTTGTGTATCAAGGTATATATCACTGCCGCCACTACTCCAACCGCCACCGTCATCACCACTAGTGCTACCGAAGCCACGCACACCACCACCTTGATTGCCTTGGTATGCGTTCTTAGCTGCCATGCCTCTAAACATGCTACCCAGCGATGAGCCTAATCCACTAACAGCATTGCCAGTGCCAGTGAGTGGTGACATATAATCCAACTCACCACCCTTTCTCCCTGCTGAGCTAGCTGCAAACTGATCCGCAGCTAGTGAACCTTGCATCGACTTGTCTAGTGTACCTAGCTTGTCGAAGTCTTGGAAGTTCACTGAGACATCAGGTACAGCACCAGCACGTGTTGCGAACATATTATACAGATTAGCAAGGTTGTTCTTTCTCTCTGTCTGTTCCTTCACACCCAAGCCACGTGCCATGATCTGTGATTGCATCGCAGCTTGTTGATATGCGTTGTTCTTCTCACGCTGCATACCACTAGCAATGCGGTCGAAGTTGCTATTCTGTCCTGTCCTGAATGCTTGCCGCCATGCACTCTTGTCAGCGTCCTCACCAGCTATACGCAGTGCTGCAACCTGTGGTGCCATTAGCTTGGCAGCCCAAGCATCGTCATCTTTAGGTGGTGCAGTGTTAACTAACTGCCGCCTGAACGTATCTGCTAACGCTTCATCACCATAGCTACGTGCTATGTTGCGATCCTGCATCATACGACGCGCATTAGCATCGTGACCAAGACGCTTCATCTGCTCAGCATCTTGAGCAGCCATCAACTTAGCAACTTGTGGCCCTGCTGTAGTGACCCAACCCTGACCCGGTACGAACTTAGTACGAGTACCACGGATGTCCGTGCTACCCATCTTCTGCTCAGCACGTGCACGTAGAGCCAGCGCGAGTTGCTGTTCGTACTCCTTATTACGCTGTTGCCAGTTCATGATATTGGTTGCCCAATTCATGTCTCTGGTTTCAGCTTGTTCTTCGGCGTTGATCATCTGACCGGCGAAGCCTAAGCCCCCGCCGATCAGACCGCCCATCATCATTTCCATACTACGTATCCTCTAGTTCACCATGCAGAGACTAGAAGGTGCCTTCATTCTGTCGTGTATTCGCTGCATTGCGTGTAGCTTCATTCTCGAACGTGTCATACAACGCACTACCACCTGCGCTAGTCGGTGCTGGTGCGCTGCCAGTCTTAGCATTAGCCTTACCAAGCAGTGAGTTAACATCAAAGAACTCACGACCACCAACTGCACCACGTATCTCACCTTCAAGACCACCACGACGCTCATCAGCGTACTGACGAATGCGGTTAGCTTCTTGACTAGGATCATACACAGTGCCGAAGTCCCAATTCGCAGCACTATCAAGCGAACCTTGTCTGCGTGTGTTGATGTCACCAGTTATATCCTTGAGGATGTTACCACCAATGCCCTGCAAGTCGGTGTTGGCAGTAGCCTTAGCTGTTCCTAGATCGCGAACAGCGCGGTCGTAGACGTTGCTATTAGTGATACCACGATCACGCGATTGCGTCAGGTCAGTGAGCGCATCGTTATACTGCTGATCGAGGATGCTCTGCAAGATAGCATCATCTGATGTGCTACTGAACTCGTCCTCTGCATAGTACGGGCTAATCTGTGAGTTGAATGCGGTGTTGTACTTGTTCCGCTGACCAGTGCGCGCAGTACCTAGTATCTCATCCACTATGCCCGAGTTGAATGCAGTGCTATAATCTGCACCTGTCGTCAGCGCATTGTTAGCAGTGTCATAGCGATTGTTGACTTGTTCCCATACACCGTATGGATCACCTGATTGTATACCGAGTGAATTAAGTCTGCTAGCTGCGCCACTCTTAGCACCTGTGTATGCAGAGTCCTTACCACTCTTCCATGCTGCGTCATCTATAACCTTCTTGTCCGCAGCAGCTTTATCAATCTGCTCCTGACGACGCTGCTCACGATCAAAGTCTTGCTGTGCTTCCCAATCACGTGCAGCAGCTTGCTCTTGTGGAGTAGGCTGCGGAGGTGGTTGATAACCACCACCACCCTTTGTCTCTAGCACATGCTCATCAGCATCGAGCTTGCGCTTCTTAGGCTTGTCATTGATGTTAGACACATGAGTGGCAACAACCGCCGCCACATCAGTGTTAGACTTGCGCTTGTTCAGCGCCCACGCTGCGATGTGTGGAGCGATCATTGGTAGTGTCCTCTGTTGGAATAACCTTTACACAGATGTAGCCCTGTTTCTTGTAGCCCATTGAAGTCATCAATCTAAGTATACGTTCAGTTAGTTTCTCGTCGTGGTCATGCTCAACCTGCATGTAGATACGCTCAGCATCACGCTCTAACGCCCACTGCTCGAACTCATGCAGTAGCATCAACCCAGCGAACGACTTACGCGCATGAGGCAACACATACCACATCTCTTGTATGGCATAGTTGCGTGTACTGAACATACTCTGTCGCATCGTTGCAACCATGTAGCCAACTGGTATGTCATTGATGTCGTATGCTATCCAACCGTTAAGGTATTTGCGATCTTTATCCTGTACACATGCGAACACGTGCTTGCCAATCTCACGTGCATCGAATGAACGACCACAACCGTGCTCGTTGTTGCAATGCGTAGCAACATCCTCGATGTCATTAGCATCATGCGGTGTTTCAACTTGTCGTACAGTGATCTTCATTATGGCCTAGTAGGTGCGATGTGTAGTTCTTTAGTCATGATAGTAACAATGCGATCAATCCGCGTTAAGTTGTCCTTCGTTGCGGCTTCCAACACTGTCAACCGATTGTCTATCGTATTCAAGTGTGGTGAACCGCGCACCTCCAGAGTGTTGACACGTGCCTCTAGCTTCGTTATATACGCAGTCATAGTAACAATAGCGCCGCACAGTCCCAACGCTTGTGCGATGAGGAAGTATACAAGCGTACTGTTGTCTTTGATCCATGACCTAGCTTCGACCATCATTTGTGTGGATGCTTCTCTAGCTTATCAAGACGCTGCATGATAGTGGCGAGTGCATCGAGAACTGCTTGTGCTTCAGTTGTTGGTTTGAGCGTTGGTAGCACTAGCGTGGTGAACGTACCAGCGTCATGATCATACACCTTGCCGCCAAACTCCGCATGTGGATCATCACCATCGAAACCGATGATCTCTATTATACGTTGGTTGTATGGCAACATTGCTGTTGGATCACGTGTAGCAGTACCGACGATATGCTTGTTGAAGCGTTTGTGGTGATAGACGTTGCAGACTAAGCTACCGGGTGTGAACTTAGGTGCGCCGGGTGACTTGTATTCTGGTAGAGTAGTCTTTCTTGGAAACAACTGCTCGAAGTTAGGACGCACGTAGTCATACCAGTCAACGCCGTCACTCTCACGCCGCATGTATACAGCATTAGCCGGAGCATCTTGCTGCGGCTTGTCGGGTTTGTAAGGAACCCATGTGCCGTGGTCGATGATCTTCATGCGGCCTCCGATCCGTAGTAGCCGCTAACAGTTCTAATTTGCAGCGCACGGTAGCGTTGAGTTAAATAAGAGCCACCAAAGCCACTTAGATTAGCACCACTGCCTCCTGTTTGGCAGCATGTCGGTCCATACGGCTCTGTCAATCCTTCATCGCTGCTGTGTACATAGTCACCAACATACACAAGCCTAGTGTTGTGTACTGGCGACTCACCGAAGTCCTCACGTGACCAGAACCGATACTGTACACCACCACCAACAGACCAACCACCAAAGCCAAAGCGGTTGTCGTTCATCATCCCCATGTTAGCGGCATAGCCTCCGCCATCACGCCAGTAGGAGATGAATGGATCGTATCCAGCAGAAGAGTGTGATCTGATTACAATGCTACCCGGACCAGCTTGGTATAGCGAACCAGCAAGCTGCTGCATGTTGAGATATGCAGGGTACGCCATCGCTATGTTAGGAATAGCTGCCGAAGGCGCTATTACATGATGCGTGAAATTGAATGCACCACCAACGTAGTGTATATAAGCAGCACCACTATTGCCGTAGAACGTAAGGCCCTGTGCTGGGTCGCCAGCACGTATGGTCATCATGTCAGCACGTGCAGTGACACGACCAGATACTACATCGAATGACCCTCCATTCAGTGTGTATGTGCCAGCACCATCATACTGTAGGTTTCTACCAGCGGTGTTACCGAAGTTTACAACACCGTTAGCAGTAGTACCACCAACTTGTATGTTAGGGTTGTTGATAACAAAGCCACCACCATTCAGGATGTAGTTTGTAGCATCATAGAACAGGTACTTGTTAGCACCGTCACTACCGAAGCGGTATGCACCTTGAACACCACTTACACCACTCCACACAGAGCCTCTTGACCTAAGCGAGTCTGCAACTAAAGGATCGGCTGGAGTACCTACAGCAAATGCGTATTGAGTACCATCATACTCTAGGTATTTAGTACCAGTAGTACCGAAGTAGTATCTGCCTGTTGTTGGTGTCAGTGTTGAGGTAAAGCTAGCAGTACTTATACCGCCTGAGACATACAAGGTAGCTGCTGATATACCTTCAGCAACAGATATACCTTTATGGAATATAGCATTGCCATCACTGCCAATGCGTAGACGTTCAACGCCAGTATCGAAGCCTGCGCCTGTCCTGAATGTCAATCCTATAGGTGTACCAACATCAGGTACAGGCGCAGCATCTACAATAGCACCCCACGATGCGCTACCACCGAACCCATTACCAGCAACACCGCCATGACAGGAGTATATGTAGTGGAACCCTATCTCATCACCAATTTGTACAGGTTGCGGTGCAGACATTTCACCGCGTGCGCCTGACGACACAATCGCAGCGTAATAGCCGCTGGGGCCATAACCAGATATATCAAATTCAGCATAGCCTGTATCGTCTTGCCAAGTACCGAAGACGTAATGCTTTTGATCTTCCCAATCAATGTGTGATCGTTGATCGCCAACAGTATAGTGTATCTTCAACGGTCCAGTCATTATACTAGAGCCGTCGATGTTGACCTTGTTAGCAAGGCCACCACCGCTATCTAAGTACCGCTTAGTTATAGCATGTCCGTCTTGTGTGGGATCATCGCTCAACAACACCTGTGCAAACGACGGTGTTTGCGCTGCACCTACACCTAGATTAGTACGTGATGTAGATGGACTAGACACATCACTCAGGTTGTTGGCACCAAGCATATCACCAGTGCCGGGACCGGGATTGCCAGCATTACCTGTGCGTGAGAAGCCTATCGTAGTCTGTTCACCAGCTAACACACTGCCGAACTGTGCAATGAACTCGATGTCAAACTCAACCCACGTAGTATGATTGATAGCAGTACCAATGATATTGTAGATGAAGAAGTTATCAGGGAAGCCGGACTTACGCACATAGATAGTACCCTTAGTCGGCAAGCTGGTACTATCATCCCAAGTCATCAACCAGTTCTGAACACTAGGCGCACCGGGGTCCGCTGTAGTGCCACTAATGCTGAGCTTAGTAGCAAGTGCTACGTTGGCGTTGTTGTATACATGATTGCCAGCACCGGGATCATGCACACCGGGATTGTTGATGAAGTTCCACCTGAATGCGCCTTGTGCTGATAGCGCATTACTAGCAGAGTTAGCCGCTGCATCTGCTGCATCCTGTGCAGCATCAGCGGCAGTAGATGCATCAACAGCGGCGTCATTAGCAACAGTAGCAGAGGAAGCTGCTTCGCTTGCAGACGCAGCAGCTTCACTTGCTGCCTCCTGTGTATCCAACACGACATTGGTAGCATCGAACACCAACGTCCAATAGTCAACATCGACAGGGAATGTGCCGATGTTTGATGTATGAGCATTGATGCAGAGTTGGTATTGATAAGCAACTGTCGCTGGTGGTGTAATGATCTTAACAATGTCACCTAACGCATACGTTGTATTAGGTGTCCACTCACCGCGATATAGAGGCACACCGGGTATCTGTACTACCCAATAGGTAGAATGAGCTATACGCTCGTCTGCGAACTCAACAGGTGGTGCAGAGCTAGTATGCTGTACTAATGCGCGGTATACGTGACCATCAATAACATCAATGACTCTATCGCCTACTAGATACGCAGTGCTATTAGACCACTCACCGCGCATCTGCGGTACGTTGGTCAACTTCAATATAGCGTCAAGCTGCTGCCAGTTGGAATACTCAAGGGTATGCCAACGTGGTGTGTCGAAGTTGATGAGCTTGAATGCGTAGTTAGTGGTAAAACCGCGTATGTTGGCTACCATATCAATGCCACCATAAAATCAATGGCAATGTAGCCGCCGCGTATCTGTGCTGTATCGCTGCGCGAAGCAGTGAAGACATAGCACGTTTCTTCAATGTTGTCAATAGCATACGGCTACCCGCGCACTAGTGATCCACGTTGATACATCATACTGATTGCACTAATTGACATAGGCCCTGTTGTATTACCAGTGATACGTGTCTTTAGTATCTTGCACTTAATAGGCACTTGCCACAGCTTCTGTTCGCGTGTTCGTCTACCTGCACCATATACTTGTGAACCAGCACCATATGCTGGCGACTCATTAGGTACGAACAACAACTCACGTGCTGGTGTTAGCTGACCTGTAGCTGCGTTCTTGTATATGTTATCAGCGAACACCGCTAGTTTGAATTGCGATGTGCCATTGGCATCTAGATGTATAAAGCGCAAGCCCTTAGTAGCTTGACGTTGACCGAAGTCTGACCACGGTAGTTCCCAAGCAAACTCAACTGGCTCGCCTTTGTACTCTTCCCAGCTATCAGGTTCTAATGCACGTGCTTCTGCGAACGTAGTAGCTGTAGTTGTGACATTGGCGAGGCACTTATACACTAATGCGTCTGCACCATCGAATACACGTTGACCAGCGAAGTACGCTTGACCACTAGTCCACGATATGAAGTCATACATGCCATACCAGTCAGCATACACCTGATGATCAGGTGAGCCGTAGCGCATCATGTAGCCATCCTGTGTGAACAGGAAGCTGCGACCTTCAATAGTACCACAGCCGCAGTTGAAGCGTAATGGTCCTGTACCTGATGTACCACCTGTGTTCTTAGTCTTAAAGCGTGACCAAGCAGTGAGCTTCAACTGTGGTACGTAGTGGTAGATATAGCCAACAGTCGCATCATTGCGTGGATGCACTATAATCGCATTACCGCCACCGTTTGTAGTTGACGATGAGGCTGGCATAGGTAAGTCTTGATTGATGGATATGAGAACGTAGTTTACACTCAGTATACCCATTATAGTCTGCACGCCGTTGATGTTCGCTTCACTAACACCAGAGAAGCTAGTAGCACCGCTGATATTGATAGTGTCTCCCTGCTCTAGCTGATGATCATCAAGTCGCATCACCAACGTGCGCTTGAGGAAGTCATGCTTTGCCATGTCTGCGTCAAAGAACAGTGGATCAGCAGTCAAATCACGCATATCGTTCAAGTCGTACTTAGGCAGATAGAAGTGCACAGTCTTATTCTTAGCATCAAAGAAGCCAAATGCGTGTAGTCGCATTGTCTCCTTCTGCAACCTACCAATGTGCTGCGATAGCATCGTTTCGATGTAGTTGCTAACACGCTCAGGCACGATGTTGTTGCTCAGCGTTGATAGCTTAGCTGATGGAACACCGTTGAAGTCAATCATGAACATATCGCTGCCTATCTCAACGATAGTCCGCGGTGCATTGGTGCCGAAGCCAGTCAGCGTATCAACAGGTGCAGGATCATGCACTGGTAACGTAGCCTCAGTCTTCGCACCGTACTTCATCATCGTTGTTGCGTTCGGTGTGATGACCAGCAGTGCATCCTTGATGATTGCAAAGCCACGCACGGCTTGTTCAGGGCTTGCAATGATAGCACTCATGTCAATGTCAACTGCATCGTTAGGTGCAGATGAACCACTGTATACTACAGCAGTATCTTGAGCTGATATGCGTATCTCTGTTAGATGCTCAGGCAACTCACGTGGATCGGTGTCATGCACTGTGAAGTACCTGAATGCTGACTTACACGCATCGAACGCTGGTATCTCGAAGCTGCCATCTGTATCACTTAGATACCTAACCCAATTGCCATCAGTCTGTGTGAAGTCAATCTTCAACGGCTTATCTCTACCGTTGCTACAGATTAAGTCTTTACGGAATATGTCACTAGCTACCAACTCTGTAGCTGACCACGGCTGCGAGTTGTCAGGTAGCGTCATTGCAATTGACGCACTCCATATACGCTGTGCGATCTTGTTACGATCAATGCGTATGATCTCACCAACGCTTGTCCACAAGATGACGTAGTTGGAGAAGTACTTGCACTCTATAGGTTCACCACCCAATAGGTGGTTATCACGTACTACTGTGACTGACTCGTTAGGGCTAGTACCTGATAGTGTTGCAGAGTTAGTGAGGAATATCTGGTATGAGTTAGCGTCAAATACCTTGTATACACTATGAGTGCGGTTCATCATTGCCGGTGTGACACCGTTGTAGGTGATGTCCCAACCACTGATAGTCACGTGTTCGATTGTAGGATTGGTAGGAGTAGTAAGAGTAAGCCCATGTAGTGGGTGATTGACGATGACGTAGCGTGACTCTGCTGTTGTACCGATGCTTATGCTTACTGACATACTAGCGGTGGTGCCAGTCTTCAACTTCAACCACATCTCATAGCCATAACGTGGCCCTACGCGCCTATCAGTATATGTCACCATGTTGTCGAACACAGGTGAGAACTTACTAGTCAAGTTCTGCTCGCTGTCAACGACGTTCAGCCCACCACCGAAGTCACGCACAGTGGTATTCTGTAGCTTGCTAGTTGGTCGCTTCTGCTTAGGTCTACCGAGTGGCTTAAGCGCCCTGCTAACCATCTGCACCATTAGGTCCACCTACTAACAGTTGAGCGTGATGCCAACATCAAATCATGCGGTATGTTAAACTGCTGTCTATTGAACTGACCTAATGCATCTTGAAACAGCGAACGGAACTTGTCGCTTGCACCGGGATTGGTGCCGTCATCTTCTAACACATCCCAACAGCTACCAAGTATGAGTAGCTGTATGTCCATGTATATCACATCGCTGTCTTGCTGAAAGTCTGCTGGCTTGGTGCGATACGTGATGTATACCTTGCCTGTCGTATCCACTGGCAGTATCTTAAACCACCTAACTCTATCTGTTGCATTCTGTCGAATGCTCATGTAATGAATGTTGTCATTACGCATTGTCATTGGTGCAAGTGGTAATGGTCTACGAGCGTGTTCACTGAATATACTGTGAATGTCACGCCAATCTGCTACCTTGTTTTCTAGTGTGGTAACAATCTGACCAGTGATACCATCAAGCACATGCTCTTCTTGTATCGTTGTATACTCAGGTATCCAATACTCTCTAAAGATCAAATCGAACTTGTGCTGTATTGCTAACTGAATGCGTGGCTCAGCGTATATCTGTGCATCCAACCCTTCAACTAATGACAAACGCTGTAGCACCTTAGTGACAACTTCACCGAATAGCACCATCGCACGCTCCTGTCATGAGCAAAAACAGCCTGCACAGTGTAAGCCATGCAGGCTGTCTCGTGTCTAGCTACGAGGGAGGCTAATAGCTAAACAACTACTGCGGCTCGTACAGGTCGCTGTCTTTAACGACCCTCTCACTGCCATCTTCAAAGATGAGTGTCACTTGAGTATCAACTGTACTCAACTGATAACCGTCATCACCTTGTCGAGATGATCGAGTAGCTACGATCTTCTTATCACCGAATGTAGTACGCAGCTTCTTAGGCTTCGCTGGTGCTACTGCTGGTGTCTGTGCTGCATGAGGTGGTTGATACTCATGCTCTTTCTTGTCAGCCATTGTATCCTCCGTTACACAATAACGTGTGCAGAACCATGCAAGTTGCTTCGATCAACGAAGCATGAGAAGCGATACCATCGTACACCATCAGGTGCCGCTGCTGGCGTATACGTACCGCGTGGATCGGCACTGAGGAGTGTCTGCACGTTGACACCAGCAGCAAGCGCACCCGCTCCCGCTGTCACATCGCTTGTCAACTCACCGAGCAGCGAAGTGTGCAGTACTTTGTAAGGCACACCGAAGATAGCACCAACACCGATGCTGTAAGTCGATGCCATAGGTGCTGCAAGATATGCAACATCCTTGAACATCTTCTTGCCGATGACAGGAGTAGCACCAGCAAGACCGAATGTCTCCCTCACAGGTTGACCGAGATAGTCATAACCCACCAGCGTGGCATTGCCTGTAGCACCGGCAAGACCAAGCACAGTGACGTTACGACCATAACGACCCATCAAGAACTCAGTCTGCAATCCTGTAGGCACAACATTGCCAGCCGCAGCTAACACGATAGCGTTAGCAAGCAACGTGTTACCGGCTGCTGCACATGCAGGAATGTCAACTGTAGTAAGTCCATCAACGCCGACATCTGCCGCGTACATGCATTGATCTACGCGGTGATTGACGCGGCGCATACCGGGGATAGCGACTTGTACCGCCATGTTAATTAGTCCTCTTGCGTTGCGACATTCACACTAGCAAGCAGCTTGTCAACAATGTTAGGATCGTTTTCAAGCAGCTTAGTGAGAGTGTCAAGAGCTTGTTTCTGTTTCGTCGAGATTGCAGCATTAGCATTCTGCATTCCCATTGGTGTATCATCGCCACCTTCAAGAAGCAGCGGCACTAGGTTACGATCCAGCTTCATGCGTACAAGGTCTTCATGGGTGAGAAACACGCTATCGCCACGCAGTGTGCGAACCATGTATCCATCCACTACTACCTCAGTAGGTACAACACGGAAGCCAATCTCATCTTTGACTGTGCGATTAACGACAGTCTTACGCTGCATTGGCTCTATGGTGTAAGCAGGTATGATCTTCTGCTTCTGATCCATGCTGAGTGCTTGCATGGGTCGGTTCTCGAAGCTAACACTTGCTGTGGGCTGTTCAGCCATTGTACGCTCCTGTGGTATACTCAGTATACCGTTGCTAGTCGTTGACTACTGCGTGAGTGCGATACTGCTTCCACGTGCAGAACTGGCACTGAGTGATAACGCGCTGTCCGTAGCCGTCAATCGTCCACGGTGCAGTGAGGTCAACATTCTTCATGTTGTTGTCACCGAGGATGTGAAGGCGAAGGTAGGTGTCGTTGAGGAAGTAGCTGCGATCAACAGGGCAGCTTTCATCATAGATGATCGGCACGCCGTTGTGACTAATACCATCAAAGCCCAAGTCCATCATGCGCTTACCCGCGCCTGTGTTATTGAGCGGTATAGTAAGTTTGCTACGCACGGCAGCACGATACAAGCGATACTGATTACGTCCAGTAATGATAACCTTCGGACGTTCCGTACCCTGCTTGAGGTCCAACAGGACATCATCGTAGGCTTCCTCGATATTTGTCGCGTTAAGAGTACCAGCGAAGTCGTAGCTGCTGCTTCTCCACTGCACTTCCGCAGCACGATCAACACCAGCGAGCGATCCAGTGGTAGGATCGTCAGGTACGAGTAGGGCAAGACCATTCGGATCATTGCCTCCCCCAAGACCGTAGAGGTAGACACTGAACTTCTCCTTGATTGACATCTCAAGGGCTTCGAGCTTACCTTGCAACAGCTTGACTGCTGCTTGTTCACCCTTGTTCTCGTCTTCTTCCTGATTGCTGATGATAACAGTACCAGCAATACGGCTCCAACGATATTCAAGTTTGATGAACTCTTGTGTTTGCACTACGGGGAGAGAGTCGTAGTAGCTATAGCTGCCCACTGTCGGATTGCGACCAGTCAACAGTGGGTTAGTGATGTTGTAACCGCTGCTTTCGTTCTCAATGCGGTCACGTGCGAAGCACCATGCCATCAATGCGTTTGATTGCATGGCTGCGACGATGAGCTTCTTACGACTACGCTCAATTGTAGTCGCAAGCACGTTTTGAAGTACAGGCATCTATGTGTCTCGTCTATTTGCTGTTCAACTCTGTGAAGACAGCCGACGCAATGTCACGCCAAGGTGTATTGCTGCGGAAGTCTCCGCGCTGACTGTTTGTAGACTGAGTTGGTACGCCACCATTCGGTGCAATGCCGCGAGTATCACCCGGTGTGGTCTGTCTGCGACCTCCACCCTGTTGGCGCTTCATAGCTGCCTCGATCTGCGGCTTTAGTGGTGATGTGAAGTCAAAACCACGACGTTCTACCCAACTACGTAGCTCGAAGTACGCTCGCTCTGGCGAGAGTTGATGATTAGCAACTAAGTTGCTGATTTCCACACCATGCGTTTCAGCATGTGGGTGTTGCTGCACAAATTGCTCCATTTGCACTTGTGCAGTCTCTTCAATACGCGCTTGGTTCTGTCTTGCGCGTGTTTGTTGCTCTAGTGGACCTAATCTGCGGTCAAGTTCGTTGGTAATCACACGTGCGCTGATTTCAGGTACAGCATCTTGACCAAATAGCTGTTCCATAGTCACGCCGGTAGCTAAAACACGCGCAACTACGTCACGCACTGCAAGAATTGGGTCTTTTTCAGCCATCGCACGCAGTTGTATGGCTTCATGAGCCATCTGCGGTGAGATGTTGTTCTGTTTCATGATGCCGTCGAGTGCTTGATACTGCTGGAAGTGCTGTTGCATCTTCCTCAAGTCACGCGCGGACTGATTTGCAGCATACTGAGCACGATTTAGGTTATATGCTAGCTGCTTTTCACGTCTTGTAGACGCAATGATCTCGCCATTCTTGCCAAGTAGCTCACCACGTGGACCTTTACGTGGTTTATCAGGGAATAGTTGATCGTCTTTGACTCTACCTGTAGGCGTGTGCCTGTCGCTACCTGTTTCCGTGCGACCTTCACCACCTTCACTACCCTGTTGCCCACCTTCACCACCTTCCACACCTTGTGGATGTGATATTGGTTGGTCCTGTTGTCCTCCGTCACCACCGTCATCACCCTGTGGCTGCTCTTGTGGCGTGTCTTTGATGCCGAAGCTGTCGCCTACGGCACTCATCAAGTCTTTCTCTTCGGCCATTCAAGCCTCCTACTAAGCGGCTGCACCGCGCTGCATCTGTTGTATCATCTCAGTAGCTATTTCAGCTACACTACGACCACGTGCAAGCTGCATTCCAAGCTGTTGCTTGATTTGCGGTGGCATACCGTCGATAAGCCCTGCTACTTGTTGCACAATTGATGCTATGTCGTCAATCTGTGGCCCACCAGCACCACCGGGGCCGCCACCACCTCCCGGTGCCTGTTGTGCGCCACCTTGTGCTTGTGCGCGTGCCTTCATCGCTTCGATGACCATCTGCTGTTTGCGGTCTGCACCCTGCTGTTCACCTTGCTGATTAGCTTGTTCAGCTTGTGCCTCTTCACGTGATGGACCGCTTGTCTCTTTGATTATGCCTTTGTATATGAGTTCCCAGTCTTCCTTACTGACTGTGATGTTGTCGAATGCTTGACTTAATACCTTGAGAGCGACAACAGCCGCAATAGGTGTTGCGCGTGTAAACTGACCAATGATTTGACTAATCTGGAGGGCTTGTTCCTTCTTCGCTCTAGACGTAGGCTTAAGCGTAGAACCGCCGACAACACGCGGAGTGAACAGACGGCGTATAGTTGTTGCATCCGTTTGTTCCCAATTAGCTGCAAGTTCATCTCCTAGTAATGTAGCTACTTCGTCTTTGTTCATGAACTGCATCACCATCTGTGCTACAAGCCACATGACGGTGCCAACGCTATCCTCGATAGCATCCATCTTCTCGTCAGCGCGTGTCTGCATCTGACTCTCATACGACTCGATAGCTTTGTTGGTCGTATTGGTCTTGTATTCAACGCCGCGCTGCACTGATGCTACACCTGACAAGCGATCAATGGCTTCGAGTACAGGCTTCTTGTCAAAGAACTTCATCACATCAGCAGATGGTGGCAACAGTGGTCCTAACACATCACTCACCTTCTTGCCCTCTGGCAAGTCAACACCAATGACGTTGCTATCCATTGTGCCGTTGATGAGCGACTCAAGCAGTGATGCATCTTTGAATGAGTTCTTGTCAAACACCACCTTACCACTAGCGAACTTGCGTACTTTGGCCCATTCATTGTTGATGATGTTTACATCATCTTGCTGGTCGAGGTAGTAGGTGACTTCACCCTTTGCATACATTGTAATTGGGTCAGTATGAAACTCCATCGGAACGACAGTGAAGAACTGATCAACGCTGTAAGGATCATCCCAGACCCACATGGGATAACACCAGTCATTGCAGTTGTACAGTTCAACGCGGCGCGATACTTTGTCCCAAACATAGACCACCTTTGTCATCTGCGCTGCTAAGAATGAGTTTTGATCTGCGTAGCCGTACTTGGAGAACTCGCTTGTACTATAACTAAACAGTTGGAAGTTGTCCGTCTGACCACGCTCACCTTGATCTGGTGATACTCCAGCTTTGATAACATTGCTAGGTGAGAATACACTTTCCCATTCATCGCTATCAGGCTTCTTTCTCCCATAGCGAGCACGCAGTAATGATGTGTACATGAGGTCTTCAATCATCACCCAATTGCATGGTTCACTGAGGTCTAGGTCGGTAGATGTAGGATCAACAATGACTTGATCAGGTCTACGCACCTTCACCCACGGACCAGAGGGTGTGAGCATGTCAATCGTTTGCTCTAATGCTAACAACTTACCTTCAGTCTCTTTAATCTCCTTCTGTGACTTAGCTTGCTCTAGCTCGTAGCTCAGCTTCTTAATCTCTTCCAACGCTGCATCGCTGCTCTGTTCACGCAGCGTGTAGCCGACTTCAAACCAGCCAACATTGCATAGTGTGGTGCTTACTATATTACGCTTGACCTTGCGCTTGAGATTAAGGCCGGGTGATGTCTTCTTGCTAGCTAGCACATTGACTAGCTTCTCAACTACACGCGCTTTGTCTTGGTCCGCTTTGTCTTCACACGTGAACTCAGCATCAGGGTTCTTAGTGAACAACAGAGGCACAAGTGCGCTAACATTGGCGAATACAATGTTCTCAGTGCTATCGAAAGTTCCAGCGAGAGGCTTTCCAGCGGTAGTGTTGTCTTCCTCATGACGGCTACTCGCACCTTGGCGCGTGTGATCATGACGGTAGTAGCGGTATGCTTCATTCCATGCATCAAGCTGCTTACTCATCGCTGCCTTACCCTGATCATAGCGCGAACGCCACAATGGGCCACGATGCTTACTAACAGGTATCTTGCTCTCACCTATCACACGATAGACAGGTTGATCATTCTGCACAGGTGCATCAGGTGCCATGATGCCTTCATATGAATTGAAAGCAGCACCATCAGTGTCAGTGGCAGGTGCAGCGGATGCTGGCGGTTCTTGTGGGTCATACTCAGCCATATCTATGTCCTCGTGGGTTCTCTATGCCCTTGTCACGTTCTTGCCATAGCATCCACGATGGCACACGCTGTTCTGCTGCAATCTGGTACTTACCAATGTCAGGCATCTCACCCAACAGATACTTCACATTGTCCATTGCGTGATCGTTGCGATCTATCGGCTTGTCAATGCGTTCACCAGACGTTGATTGTTGCCAGTAGTAACCAGCAATTTCATCTGTCCACCAATCCAGCTTGGCGTTGACAAATAGGCGAGGTGATCCAGCAGTACGCTTGATGGGGTGAAGCAGAGTGCGATTGATGTTAAGATAGCTACCAACTTTAACAACCCCGTTGTTGATGTCATTGTTACCACGCTTCATTGCAATGTTGTCTTCTTTGAACATATCCGCAATGGTTTTACCAACGGTGCGCTTATTAACAGTGCGACGACCGAAGATGCTAGGATCAGCGGTGATCTTGTGTATCTCATCAGGTGAGAAGCCCCACTGATTACGTATACTGCGTATACGCGCTATCTGCTCATCTAAGCTCATCTCTTTCTGGTAGAAGCCGTCGCAGATGATGACATGCTTCTCTGGCGTGACGAACGCAAGCGTATAACAACTAGGTTGCGCTTGGCCGTAGTCGTAGGCTTCGATCCAATTAGGTTGATAGTGGGTTTCGATGTACGCATCAAGCGCACAGCGTATGTCTCCCTCGTGAAGCAAGTGCACGGATGAGTCAAATTGAGGATAGACAAGACCCTCGTATGCAACCCACTTACCCAATAGGAAGCGATCACGTTGTTGACCCTGATACATTGTTTCGAGTGTTTGAATGAAGTCGCCGCCTTCAGCCTCATGCACGTGGCGCAGTTCATAGGTGCTGCCTTCTATGACTTCAATCAACAACTGCGGCTTGCCATCTTCACCTAACACAGGGTTGCGATCAACATCACGCATACAGATTAAGTCATCAGTGATGTAACCTGATGCTTTGTACTGCACCAGTGGGCGTACTAACTTCGTGTATACCCAATTACCTGTTGGGTTGCATGTGAGCATCATCCACCGCGGACCAGTGACAGGCATCTTAACATCTTCACCTACATATCTAGCACGACCACGCAACCTACCAAACAAGTCTAAGAAGTCTTTGTGTGTGATCTCAGGGTCTTCCACTTGGTCAACAATGACCCAATCAAATGTTGCAGACAGAAGGTTAGAACTACTGCTCTCTGTTTTAGTACCCTGTTGTGCGATGTATCTAAAGTAAACAGTCGTACCGTTCTTAAGGTGACAAATGTTATCCCCGTTTTGCCCTGTAGAAAAGGACACGATCCACTTAGGAGGACACCACTTGAGGAACTCCTTTCTGATGGTGTCATTGAGTTTAGGATATGTTGAGCGTGAAATAAGTCCAGTTGAATTGGGGTAGAGGTCGGCAAGTTGCAGGGCTTTAATGACGGCTGCTGTAGTCTTTCCATTGCCGAACCCCCCACCGTATATCTGCACCTTAGCAGTTGAACGTAGAAAGCGATCTTGTAAGCTGCCTTCCTTTAGCAACAACTCAGGTCGTTCAGCTACGTTAACTGTACGTACTCTAGGCATGTATGACGAAGCCGAATGCGTGCCAGCCTAGCAAGAACAGCAACACGAAGAACAACAGGTTGCTTGCATGAATGGCCCACGGGAATTGACCCGGCGAGTAGGTGTTAGTGATCCATGAGAAGAACCACAGCACCATGAGTACCCAGAACAGCAGACCTATGGACATATCACTTCTCCGTAGTAGCAGCCTTCACTGCCCACATTGCAGCAGTCTCATAGTGCGTCATTGCGAGTGACCACAAGCGGCCCTCTTCAGGGTCATCGTGTGTGTCGTTCTGCGCGTTGCATGTGTTAATCAACTCAGCAGTTGCAGCCTTGATCTGATCAACCAAGTTGTTGCTGCTAGGATTGAACGACACGCGCACGCGATCTTCACCTAAAGCCATTGTAGTTATCTCCTGATGCTGCACTTCTCTATCTGTAACAAGTTGCGAGCTAGGTTACGACATGCTATCTCAGCGTTGATAGCGTCTACGTCAGCACGTGTATAGAAACGCTCAGGCACGTGGTGACAACCACTCAACACTACTACTAGTACTAGTATACTGAGTATACGCATTAGCGTATGTTTGTTTCGGCCCAATTCGTAGCACCGGGGCCAAGGAAGCGATAGATAGAACCTGTAGCTGTATCAACGCGCATCTCACCACTATAGCCAAGTGTACTAGGTACACCACTGGCGAATGCTGTTGGGTAGTCGTAGCTAGGATCAACTACACCGTATGCACCGTTGGCGATGATGCCTTGGCCGTCTTTGTTAGGAACACGTGCCATGCTACTTCTCCTTGACTACAACTGATGTTATGTCTTTAGCATCAACGTCAATACTAGGCATAGTCTTTGGTTGTGCTACTTCTCTAATGTGTCTGATCGTTAGGCCACCCTCTAGTGAGTGGCGGTGTTCAAGCACCTGCTTAGGTGAGAAGCCACCACGATCAAGCATGTTCATGAGTATGCGTGACTTAGTTGCTGGTCTTGTATCTTCATCATCAACTAAGTCTTCTAGCTTGTCCAATGCACCAGCAGCAAGAGCGTCAATGCGTTTCTGCACATTGTCTGATGTCATAGCTGCGATGTTGTCTTTGACTAGCTGATCAAGCTGCGTGAATAGCTGCAAGCCTTTGATCATATCAACTTGAGATAGCTTTAGACCTGTGGCTTCTGCTATCTCTGCATCATTGATACCTAGTGTGAAGTATAGCCACACTACCCCGGCAGTAGTAACAGCTTTACTGTCAGCAGGGAGATCAACAAGCCCACGGCGCACCACGCGATTGCTGCGATCACGACCGCGAACAGTAGCAGCAGTCTGTGTTTGTTTGTACTTGGTTGTTTGCTGTTGAATGACGCTTTCAGGCGACGTGCTAGGCAGTATTGCCTGACCCGTTCTGGTATCAATGACAAGACCATTAGCTAACGGTAGATCGGGCATACTACTGCTTCTTTGGTTTCTTCATGCGTGTGAGTGGCGATGATGTTTCATTAGGACCACCACCAGTGCGTGGGCCAAGTGGTATACCTATACGTGAACTAGCAGCGCCACTACCCGGTCCCATTTGCTGTCTGTAGATGTTAGCTATCATACTCTTAGCACGCGGGTCTTCACCGGGTGCTGGACCCGGCATAGGCATTGCACTAGGACGCGGCGCACCTAAACGTGTAGGCGCACCACGCGCACCACCACTCGCGCCCATCATCGCGCTGATTGCTGCATCCATATTACCACCAGCATTACCGCGATTAGCCATAGCCATACCTCCACTCTGAGCCTGTTGCGCTGATGCCACATCTTCAGGTGATGCAGCAGCCATTGCATTCTCACCTTCAGCTTGTTCATTGTCTGGTTCTGGTTCTAGGTCTTCTTCATCACGTGTAGGAGCGGCAGATGCAGACTCAGCCGGGGATGGGCTTTCTTCGTCACCCTCATCTGCCGCCGCAGTAGGCTGTTGCTCGCCATCAGCACTACCGCTACTCAGTTTGTCAGCACTCTCATCAACCCACTTCTCAGCCATACCATGCAGCGTGTTAGGATCAACATTGATACCAAGCTGAGCGAGTGCTGCACTCACTTCATCAGGTGACATGGTTGCAAGCTGTGCAAGTATCTGTGTTAGATTATCACCACCTAAGCCGCTTTGTTGTAATGCTTGTGCTGCACCGGGGGGAAGCTGTGAGGGGTCCATCTATGTATCTTTCTCGCCATAGTATTGTTCAAAGCTCGCATCTTCGTCATTCACTGGTGGCATACCTTTAACATTAAACTCTACTGAGCCGGGGTCTGGAAGCATACCACCTTGTGCCTGTGTTCGTCCCGGTACGAAGCCACGTTCATCGTATGTTGGTGGCATTAGCAACTGCTGAATGAGTGCATCAAGTTCTTGCGGGTTGATAGGTGGTGGTGCTGGACCGCGTGGTGTGTATGCACCAGCTTCAGAGTCAGCACTACCCATGCCCATGTCGAACATACCACCTATCACATTGTCCATGTATTCCCGCTCGAACTGTCGTTCGGGATTAGGACGCGGCAGTGGTATGGGTGCTGTGTTGCGGTTGCGGCTCGGCATGTTCCTGTGCTACTTCATATCGTGTCTTTGTCTCTAACACTACTTTGAACACGCGGTCTTCTTCTTGTACTACAGGCTCTCTATGCGTACCACTGCGTATCTTCAATGAGTGGATGTAGAACAGATACTCACCAATAGGTACGACTGACTGTTGTATACACCGCATTGCTGTCTCTTCACCGCTGCGGTCATATACATTGTAGAAGTCAACACCATCGTAGCTTAGTTGAAACGTGATGACAGCAGCCTTAGTCCAAAGCGGTGGCATTACTACACGATAGATGCCACCGCTTGTTACATTCAGTATATTAGACAACGACTTACCCTTGCTGATAGTAGGACCAGTAAGGACGAGCATAGCCATTAGTTGATCGTGCCTACCTTGCTGCCACCACCGTTGCCGCTCTTATCAACTGGATATACAAGCGGTGCCCACGTTGGTGTCATCTGTGATTGGAATGCTTCCTTCTCATTGATGGTAGTGTTGTGCTGTGGTACAACAACGAAGTCAGCAATAGGTCGTTGACCACCTTGGTTCATGCCATCAGCTTGTACTGCTGCTACCTGTTTGATGGTCAACACAGTACCAGCACCGACACCGTTAGCCAGTGCGCGACCTATCTCACCGAAGTACTGACCACCTACAGAATTAGTAAGACGAGCAACGCTACGCATCGTTGCAGTAGCTTGCTGCATAGGTGCATAAGGTGCAGCATTCGTACCTGTGATTAAACCATCCCACCCACCGGCCCATGCTGGCATGATATTGCTCCTGTCTACGTGTTAACTGCTGTATATCGGCCATAGCATAGTTCTTCTTAGTTGTCAATGACTTACATCGTATACTCAGTATACATTCATATATCCGGCCCGAAGGGCCGGTTCGATGCCATCGCTTCTATAGCTACTGCCGCAGCTATATCACATATACACAAAGTTACACATACACACTCGAGTACTACACATGCTGACATACAGGCAAAGAGGGGGAGTGGGGTAGTGTGCATCTATTTCACACGTGCAGGGGCTTGACACTGCGCTCTTATCCATGACAGTAAGCAAGGGAAGTAAGTGCCTTTGGGTTTCGGCCGGGGACTGACCACCCTCACTCTGCACATAATCAGCATGATGCTGCGAGTTAGTCACTTACTCATTAGTTGCAACCTGCTACACATACTCATCATGCACACAATGGGCAATCGGTGTATTGTTATCATGTCGTAAGCGGTCGGCCGATGCACAGATACGCAGCACCGCAGCACACGAACAAAGCGTGAACGTGATTGGGAATATATGCCATATAAAGAAAAGTGAATATGAGCACCCATGCGTTTCTATGAACAAGATGATGCTAGGTAGCTTGGACATTTACGCTTATCAGCGGCGATCCTACGCAGAATGCGGGCACACCGAATTAGAACATAACGTGTGCATGTTATGGAATATCTAGCAGCGTGGTTGTGTTTACTCAGTATACAACTTGCCAAGCTGGCGGCGCATTCCGCTTCCCATGCCACTACCTAGCAGCGTGTGCTGCACTCAAGCGTGTGTGTGATTGCATCATGTGTGTCGGCTGTTTGTATACTCAGTATACATTTGCTCGATTGTGCCTGTTTGTCATGCTGTAACTCATTGATACTAAAGCACGTTTGCATTTGATATTGCTTCGTTTATAATGCTTGCAGTTAGTCGATACCGACTAACGACCTAGAGGCATTCCGCCTCCCAAACGAAAGGTTACTACAATGGTTGCTTCTTCAAAGGTTGCACTGGTTTCTAGCACTGCTGTGGTTGCTCCTATCGCTAAGCCTACGTTCGGCACTGCGATGTTGCAGCTTGCATCAATGCCGTCGAAGCTGTCGAGCGGTGCACTTGGCATTGCTCATAACTACAGCGCCAGCATCAAGGCGCTTGTGGTTGCGTTGCACACCGCTCGCCGTGCCAACAGCGATGATAGCGTCCGCGATACCATGCTTCAGGCATGGTTCAAGACGCCAGAGGGTAAGGCACACGTTAACGAGAAGAACGCTATGCCCGCACCCAAGCTGCGTACCGATACGCAAAAGGAACGTGTTAACACGCTCAAGGGTATCGAAACCGCAGTAGCTAATCAGCTTGAACGTGCTTGCGATGTTTACAGCGGCTTAGCTATTCTCCGCACCACGCGCTTGGTCACAGTGCATTGTGAAAAGGATGTGTATTCGTGCTTCGTTCGCAGCGAGAAGCTGTTGAAAGAGATGCAGAATTTCGCCTTTAACACTGGCATGTTGCAGCGTGTGCCAGCAGAGGCGAAGCACATCACCGCTAAGACCAGCACGAAAGACATTGTTGCGCTTGTCAGCAATGCGGGTCGGAGCGGTGCGCCGGGTCAAAAGCCGGGCGGTGCAGTTGAGCGCATTGATCAAAGCAAGATGGGTGCTGCATTCAAGGCGCTTGATGTTTCGATGACAGCATACGTCAAGCCTAGCGGTGAACTGGCAGTGTCGCCAGCAGCACTGGCAGAGGCGAAGCGTGTGTTCGGTCGGCTGTATCACATGCTGTC